>FLRU01003293.1_pt1 | contig 60050 bp, 81 predicted proteins | sample 1497181 | NCBI WGS metagenome assembly FLRU01 (sample SAMEA4031752, study PRJEB14383) | metagenome | biome: human; feature: oral; material: saliva | place: Philippines | collected 2014
AGGATTGGTGATAATATTTCGAGGGTGAAATTTGTTAGGTTGGATGTAGTGTTAGTAGATATAATAGAAAGTAGACCTATTTCCGAATTTTGAGACGGCTGGGTGGGTGTAATAAGGCGCGGGCGTTGCTCACATATACAACTATACCCCCCCCGCCATAGTACCGCGTGTAACTATAACGGCTGGCACATACACCCGCGCTCCTACACGCTCGCTTATAACGTTGTTTATTGTAACGCGCGTTATTATAACAAACAAAATAATACCGCTTGCATTTATTACAAGCGGTATTGTATGCGTGTTAATTATTGCTTTGGTACTAATACAATGTGGTAATACTCACTGTATAAACTACCGCCTTTGCGTTTACGCGGTGTAGCAATATAACCTAAACCTTTATTGCGTTTGTTGTATGAGTTACAAATTTTATTTGCGGTTTGCTCCTGCATAAAGCAGTGGAGTTTATAGCAGCCTTTGGCTTGTTTATAAAACGTGTGGCTAGTAAAGGTACGTTTATGCGCGTGCTTGTAAACCTCTAGCATTAACGCATATTTTGCGGGGTGCATAGCGCGTTGTTGTTTGTTTAAAATTGCGCTTGCAACCCTTACGGCGTACTCTTGCAAGGCGTTTTGTAAAGTACCACCGCCCAAAGCGTTTAAAACTTTAGTTTGCTGCTTTGTGGTTAGCTCCATAAACAACGGCTTAAACTCTTTGGCAAGCCATGCAAGGCTTTTGCATTTAAGGTTGCCATTTGGCATAACCTTAACCGCGCCAATATGTACCGAGCGTTTAACCTCAATTTTAAGCGTTTGCAATACCTCTTTATAAGTAGGCTTTTTGGGTGTAATTGTAAGCATTGTTTTGCTCCTTAAATTATGCTGTATGGTTTGCCGTATAGCTCAACCGTAACGGCTAAACCTGAAACGTTTGCGCCAATAGTGTGCAAAACCGTTAACATATTATTAATATGCCATGCAGGTTTACCCGCGTAATGCGCCTGCAACTGTTTACCAAGTTTACTGTTACTATGGTTAATATTAGTAATAATACAGTTACACGTTTTACAATGTGCCTTGCCACAATTACATGCGGTTACTGTTGCTTGAGTTATTATTTTTGCATTAATAGTTTGCACGGTTACACCTCGTTATAACTCAAAGGCGTAAATATGTTTTGCATAAATTGGGTGTACTCCTCAACCGTGTTTAGCTCACTCTCTAATACCAATGTAATAACGTGTAATGCTATTGCCATGCTTAAAGAGTATGCGCTAAAACTGCCCATAGGTATGCGCCCTTTAAAGCATAAATTAAAGTATGCAACGGGCAACGCCTCAACAGCTTTAGCTACCGCCTCAACCTCACAGCCAATATAGTGAGCTAAGCTTAAACCGTAAACGGGTATTAAGCTGCTAACACCACCCTCTTGCTCCTCAAACTCGTTTAAAAATTTGAGGGGTTGCTCACTATTTACTTTAAGTTTTAACGCGCAAATAGCGTTATAAACGGTATTTGTTAAATTATTAATAGTTTGCATGGCTATGCCTCATTAACGGGCGTGTAACCGTTAAATAAACCTGTTTGCTTTAGGTATTTTTTAACCGCTTTTAATGTTGGTAAGGCTTGGCATTGCTCAAAAACAAAACAAGTAACGCATTTAGTACAATTATGCACATTATTGAGCTTGCAAAATGCCTCAACGTTTACCAACGGGCAAAGCTCAACGGCGCGGGTAAGCATAGTAAATTTGCCTTGCTCAAAAAGTAAGCCTAACTGCTCACTTGTAACGCCTTTGTAGCGGTTTAAATACCCCTCAACCGCGTATAGTGCAACGTTAACTAATGGCTTACTGTTTAAACCCTCAACATAATTAAAAATAGCCTCATGCACATAATAACTATTTGTAACACGTTTTTTAATGGCAGCCAAAATAGCCTTAGCTATTACAGTGTACAGTTGCATAGTTGAGTAATTACCAATGTTACTAATACGGTAAATGCTAAACAAACAGGCGTTTTGGCAAACAGCAAGCCTAAGCTCCTTAAACTTGGCTTTACCCTCAAAATGTGCCTTTGCAAGGCTATAAACCTCGCCATTATTAAATAACTCAATAGCTAAACCTGCCACCTGTGTACTAAAATTTTGCATTTTAATTAACCTTTTTAAATATGTTGTTTGGGTATTAAGCGGGCGGTTTGCCCGCTTAATTTTTGGTAAGTTTGAGGGGCGGTGTTATTTAACATTTAAACCGTTAAATTTGCGCCAGCGGTAAAACTCAATTTGAGTATTTGTAGCGTTTGCGCCTTGCATTGCCTCATGTGCCATAACCTCTTTGAGGGTTGGTACTTTGCCCGTTTGCTCATACATGGCTTGGCACACTTGCCAAACGTGCATACATTTACCGCTACGCATTGGGGGTTTAATGCCGTTTTTAACTACCGCCTCTTGTTTTTGCGGTTTTGCGGGTTGCGGGGCAGGGGCGGGCAAAAGGTTTACAACGTTTGGCACATTTAAAAGCTCGCTAACCGCTTTTTGCTCCTTAGCTTTGGTTACACGGGTTGCTTTTGCAGTTTTTACAGTTTGAGTATTAGCCATTTTAAGCTCCTATTAATTAGTTTTAAAGTTAAGGCGTTTTGCCTTTTGCGTTTTATTGGTTGCTTTGTTTGCCTAACCAATGTGTGTATTATAACGCCTACTTTGTTAAATGGCGTTAACTTTTATAAATATTATGTAAACAATAAAAAGTAATTAAACATTAAAAACGGCAATATAATGAGCGCGTAAATACACTAAATTTAGCCAAAATGCAAGCAAATTTACACTTTAGCCATGTAAAACTTACTTTACGTTACCTTTACGTTTTGTTAACACACGTCTACATAGATTAACATTACCATTGTTATTGCTTTGTTAATGGCAAGGCGCAAACAATAGCGTCTGTCTATTACACAGGGTATCGTAACTTTGGTAATGGTTACTAAGGGTATTATTGCGCCTGTATAGTTACTTAAGTGACTATAATGGCAGTTATAACCACAGTAACCGCCCAAGGGCGAGCCAGCGAGCCAGCGAGCGAGCCAAGCAAACGGCGACACACACAGAAAAACGCCGAAAGCCCTGCAAGGAAATCGCGAAAGCCCTATAAAATTCGCGACAGCCCTGTATAAAAACGCCGAAAGCCCTTAACCTGTTCGCGGCAAACTGCCAACAACAACCCAAAGGCACGGCAAAACCGCCAGCAACCCGCCAACAACGCCCCACAAGCCCTATTTGAGCCGTTGCTAACCCTAACCCACACTAACCCAGCTAAACGCCCGCATACGCGAAATTTAGCCTATTACCGCAAAGGTCTTAAAAATGAAACTAAAAACTACTAAATACACAATCGAGTTCCCCGTATCCAATCTCCCATCAGCATTGCACGACAATTACTACACAGTAAAGTCTCGTTCTGCTAACCCAACACCTCGACGTATATCTATCCCAAGCTACTACATCCGAGATTGTTGCATCCTTACAGATATCAAACGTCGAGAAGCCAAACGCACTCTCGACCGTTTTCTCGACCAGTTCTCCAACTAATCTATCCTACACCTCTCACATCCAACACCAGCTAGACAAATCCAATAACACTAGCTGGTGTTTTCATCTATCACGTCCTCACACTATTCAAACCCAATCGCCTATCAATCCGAACCAAACAGTCAAAATAAATTTCCGATTCAATTCGGAACCAGTTCGCTACCAAATAAAACTGATTTCGGAACCAAATCGGAAACTCGTCGCTACCTATCAACAGTCTTAACCACAAGGTAAACCCATCAACATCACCCGTAGTAGTCCGGAACCAATATCACCCGCAACTCTTTGTAGTTCATCGACGGCATAATCTTAGCCATTTCTTCGGTCGAGATTTCCTCGCCCCAATAACGGACAAAACGCTTCTTAACTTCCGAATGTGCATTCAACACTTCCACAATCTCATCATACTTCTTGTTCCACACCAGATGTTCAAAATCGCGTACATTAATCATAATACTTCCTTTCATCTTCTAACTCCCACCGACGTTCCTCCGCCAGCTTCCGTCTTGCTTCCAATTCAGCTTCCCAATCATCGTCAGGAACGCTATTAAATAGCCAAGTATCGTAGTCCATACAGACCTCCCAAATAACCACAGGTATAACTACCCAACGCCCACAACTATACTCTCCATCTTAGACCTACACAACCACTTTTACCGTTCCTTAACTCTTCCAAACTACCAACAATTCCGATATAACCACATACCAACCTACTACCTATCACCCGCTGACCAATAACTCAAATGGCATACTGACTTGCAAACGGCATAACCGAATTTTTAATACCATCACTCACTCGCATTAAAAAATTGGGGTAACAGGTAATGAATTTATAAAAAAGCATTATTTTTCGCTCGGGGTAACAAATAATTAGCAAAAGTTGTATTTACGTGATCTTAACAGTGTTATATTAAAAAAGTTTAAAGCATAATATTAATATATTAATGTATTAAAATACCCCTAGTTAATACCCCAATAAAATAATAAGTAATAATAATAATATTATATAGATATATATAAATATATATTTTTTATATGTTTTTCATAAGTGAATAATAATTAATTTTTATTTTTATTATTTTTTTAATAAAGTAGGTACGTTGAACAGTATATGTTAATGGTAGGTCACCCACTCGATTTTTTTGTAAATTATTGTAATTTCTGTACGTGTTCATTAATATATTAACATTATAAAATTAATACACTTTACATACCCATTCGTATGTATAAATTTCAATAAAAACACAAAACCATTACCCGCAATTTACTTCCAAAAACTAAACTGCTAACACCGCCAATACCACAGTCACTATCACTATCACTATCACTATCACTATCACTATCACCGTTAATCCTAAACTCCATCAAATCCTACATAACACAATCTCCACTGTGGTTACAATTACTACCTAATAAATGTAAATTTTATGTAAAGCTCACATCACCAACTAGCATTACTTTTTAAATCCTCATATACTGCAAACCTCGTTACAGCAATGCCAGCCCAACAAACCGCCTTGCCCTTACACCGTGGTTACAAAGATGCACGTTTGCAGCCCCAATTTGAGCCGTACAGCGCATTTAACGGTATGGGTAATAGGTAGGCATAGCCAAGCCCCTAAATTGGCTTGGCGGGCGAATTTGAGCCGTTGCTGTTTAATCTGTAATTGTGGTTACATTTATAATAGGAGTGAGTACAATGCAATACATCAAAGAAATGACCGTTGAAATTCGCATTACTAAGGACGGAGACGTTTACGGTTGTGATTTACTTAACACCGATGGCGAATTGATATTCGGGTTCGAGCCTCAATTCTCAAACGCCAAACTTGCCGTAGAATCGGCACTGGCTGAAATCGGTTTATACGATTAATTTAAATGGAAAGGAACTCTGTAATGAGTAATACAATTCACTATCCGCAAGCGAAGCTTATGCAACTGTATGCTATGGACGCTATGCTTACAGACAAACCTTGGACACGTTGGCAAAAAGAAAGTTGACGGCGAATGGGTGCAGTGCGAAACCCACCCAAATTGGGACGCTGCCGAATACCGACGTTGCCGTGTGGTTATTACTGTCGGCAAATACGAATTCATTAAAGGCGAAACAGAACCGCTTGCATTGGGTCAGACGTACTGGTACATTGATTACGCTCAAGACCGTGGATTTTATGATTACCAATCTAGATGGCAAGGTCTGAGTTGGGAAATGAAACTGCTGGAACATGGTTTGGTTCATGTGAATATGAAAGACGCGCAACAACACGCGAAAGTCTTAAACGCTGTATCACTTGGGGAGATTTAAATTATGACACCTGAAAAATTACTTAACAACGGTCTGTACGGACGCTTTAACCACACAGAAAGCGAATTTGTTAAACGTATGGGTCTTTGTGCAAGAATTGCTCAGGTTTTGATGCCGTACTGCTTTAGTGTGGTTAAAGCGAACGAGATTAACCTATCTTATAAATGTGAAGACGAAACTGCGCCGAAGTACAGTCTGTTCGATGCGCGTCTAATTATACGCTTTAAAGAGGGCGAAATCGAACTTGAGATGGAAAACGAGCAGCGTTGCATTGAGCGTTTGGTTTACAAAGAAGACGAAAGTTACGAAGACCTTAACAGTGAGTTGGTGGATAAGATTTACCAGGAAATGAGCAGTAAAGGTTTTGAAACAGATTACATTACAACAGTCCAAGCTATCGTTATTACATATTTTGCTAAGTAGAAAGGTTTAAAATGGAAGAGGTTAAAGTTGTAACCACAGATATTATGGGAAACGAGACTGAAGTTAAGTCTGAAGAAGATGTTTTGATGCAGACGCTGATTCGTGAGTTTCCGTCTGCGGTTGCGGAAGTTGTGGAAAATATCGCTGGTATTAAAAAAGACGCTGGCATGGTGGATGTTGACAAAATGGTGGTTAGCTACCTCCAAAGTAAATTGGACGGGTTACGGGTGCAGCGCGGACGGGTGGTTGTGCAAAAAGCAGAATCGCCGTTGATGCTGATGCGAAACTTGGCTTATATGGATAAGTTGAGTGCGTCGGAACTGGAATTTGAAATGGTTCAGTCGTATTTGGACGATTATTACCGTATTGTGGGGAAAGAACTTGCTTTAGAACCACCGCCAATGTGGATCGATGAAAAAGACTTTGCCGAGTATATGGAATTGCGGGCGAAGTGTTCACCATCGCATCTCAAAAACGCGAGCTTCGCGCTGTCGTTGCAATACCTACTGAGCCGCCCGCGAGCCTTATCCGTTGGTACGAGATTCAAAGGATTTGTCGAAACTGGTGCGGGTACTGTGGACTTTGAACAAGAAGAAAAGTTAATCCGTTATATTAAATATAACGCAGACCAGAAACGGAAACGTGATGGGGTTGTTATGCTTCATGACTTGTATTTTAAAGAGTATAAGGCTAAACTTGCCGAACGCAAAACTTTCTTGGCAAAGATTGACGCTGAAATTGAAGTTTTGCGGGATAGATATCGTGAACAAAAAGCTATGGACTTAGGCGAATAATATGAGTTGGAATTTAATTCCTGCGGAATTGAGGGGACGCCCTCAATGGGCGATTTGCGGAGGCGATAAAGCACCTTGCACTGTGGTTAACGGGAAGGTGATGTATGCTTCCGTAAATGAGCCTAAAACTTGGATGCGTTTTGAAGATGCTTGCCAAGCTGCTTACAGTCGTGGTCTTAATGTAGGGTTTATCCTTTCGGAAAACGACCCCTATACTTGTATTGACTTGGATGTTAAGGACGCTGAAAACTGTCCAGACCATCCAGAGTTGTGGACAACACAAGAAGACTACGACTTGTATTACCGAATGATGAAAACTTACGCCAGCTATACTGAATCCAGTGTGTCTGGTAAAGGTTTTCACATCTGGGTTCTAGCAGACATTGGTGCGGGTCGTAAACGTGGTAACGTTGAGATATATTCTCGTCAACGATTTATTGTAACCACAGGTAAAGTTGTTAAGAACTTGCCCATTGCAGACCGGAATGAAATGGCTTGTAATATGGCGAGTCAGATGGACGTTATTCGCGGTGCGACAATCGAACTTGAGGAAGTGGAAGCTGTCGACGACGACTGGTATATCCTGCAGATGGCTGCTGAAGCGGATAACAAGGATAAGTTCTTGGCTTTGTACGAAGGACGTTGGCATGAGTTAGGTTATCCAAGCCAGTCGGAAGCAGACGTTGCTTTGATGTCGATGTTTACGTTCTATTCTCCAAGTAACGAGCAATGCCGTCGTTTGTTCCGTATGAGTGCATTAGGACAGCGTGAAAAAGCTGTCAAGAATGATGTGTACTTGAACAGAACACTCAAAATGATTCGTAGCCGTGAAGCTGCGGAACAGGCGGTGGATTTGAGTTGCTTGGCTGCCAGTATTGACGCTACCGCTGCGATACGGCAAAAAGCGGCTAAAGCTATAAGCAATATACAGGGTATAGGTGTGCCTAGCCGTGTTGAGCCTGCCTTGCACGTTGCGAGCCAAACCGCGCCCGTTGTAGCCCCTACCCCTGCCCCTGTTGTAGCGAGCATGGCAGCCCCTGTAAGCGCGGAGGTTGTAAACAGCGGTAAAATCGGATTGAGTTGGTGTCCAGGGTTTGCTGGGCGAATTGCACAGTACATCTACCAAACTGCACCGCGTCCTGTTAAGGAAGTTGCCATTGTGTCGGCTTTAGGATTGTTGGCTGGTATCTGTGGTAAAGCATGGCACATTCCACAATCCGGTCTCAATATGTACATCGTGCTTATTGCGCGAAGTGCGATTGGTAAGGAAGCCATGCACTCGGGAATCTCTTCCTTAATTGCTGCTGCCAGTGCTAAGATGCCGACTTTCCATAGTTTTGTTGACTTCACCGACTATGCCAGCGGTCCGGCGTTAATGAAAGCCGTTGCAGCTAATCCTAGTTTCGTGAACGTCAGCGGCGAGTGGGGTCGTAAACTCAAACGCTTGGCAGATGACCTTAAAGACGGTCCGTTAACCACACTGAGAACACAGATGACGAACCTGTACCAAAAGTCTGGTCCGCAAAGTGTTGTTGGTGGTATCGGTTACTCGAATAAGGATAACAACATCGCGTCCGTTAGCGGTGTTGCTTACAGTATGATAGGCGAAACGACACCTGATACGTTCTATCAGTCGTTAACTCCTAGCATGATGGAAGATGGTTTCCTCAGCCGTTTCCTTATTATTGAGTATGACGGTCAACGTCCACCGATGAATAATAAGACGTTGACGTCTCCGGACGAGGCTTTAACAGACGGTCTGGTTAAGTTGGCTTTCCAAGCTCAAAACTTGCTCAATATGCGAACTTCACAACCTGTGAGTAAAACTGATGAAGCTGCGGAGATGTTAAGTAAGTTCGAGTTAGAATGCGACAACGAGATTAACAAGACGGACGAAGAAAGCTATCGACAAATGTGGAACCGTGCGGCGTTAAAAGCTGCCCGACTTGCTGCATTGCTTGCTGTTGCAGATAACTGGATTACGCCGATTATCACTAAGGAACATCTGGAATGGGCTATTACTGTGGTTAGACGAGACATCGGAACCATGAACCAAAAACTTTTGGATGGTGATATTGGTTTGTCAGATGATAGCCGTGAACGTAAGATGTTGTCCATTATGGTTGAGTATCTCCGCGAGTTGCTTCCAACAAGTTACGGTATTAAACCGCAGATGCAAGTGGATGGCGTTATACCGCGCAGCTATTTATCTCGCAGATTGTCTCGCATCACTTCCTATGCTAAGTATCCGAGAGGTAGTAACGCTGCATTGGACGCGACATTGGCAAGTTTAATCGCTAACGGCTTTATTATGGAATGCAAGCCCGTGGACATTGTTAAAAATTACAGTTTTTACGGTAAATGTTACCGGATACTGAACATTGATATTATTAGTGAGTTGTAATATGGAAAAGACTATTGAAGATTTCAACCGTGAACGTGATGAGGCTATTATTAGCTTGATTGACGGTGAATTGTGCGACATTCTCGAAAACTACGCAACCTTGCTTCTCGACTGTAAAAGCAAACTGGGTATGCGCCGTGCTAAAGAGTATTTAGAAAATGCCGTTTTGTCTTGCGAAACCGCCCATGTCGCTACTTTTGAACCTTTTATTCGCCGTATGATTGACGTTGTGAATAAGGAGTTGGACGTATAATGTATTGATTTGTAAAGGTTATAGTAATCTGTTTAGAACAAGGTTACTATAACCACACATAAACATAAGGAGCAAACAATGCTTAAAGGTATTATTCAAGGTTTAACCTTGTTCGCAGTGTACGCAACAAGCGTATTTCTGTTTAACCGTATGCTTGACTCAACAAGCCCAGTTGACATTGCAGGTTTTGCCATTTCGTTTTTCCTCGTTTACTTGACGCATATGGTATGCGGTGGTGAAATTTACAAACGCTGGGACAAGAAATAATGCCTAGCAATGGTAGTGGCGTTGGAACTATTTATTACTTAGACCACAACGACGAGGTTCAAGTGATGGTTCTAAAGTTCCATAGCCGAATAGATAAAAGCAAGGCTTACGATAGAGTGCGGGGTAAGTTTCAACAAGCCCGTAATGGTTTGAGATACACAATACTTCGTGTCTATCTAAGCAGTCCTAATCTTTATGAAGTTATTAGCTTCTCGGAATTTTAAAATGGAAGTAAAAGTATTAAAGGACAGTTATTATGGTAAACACCGTAAGGTAACAGTACAAGTTAGATGTACAGAAGGATATGTTTATATGATTAAACATCATCTTTTGGGTAAATTGGTATATTGCACTCGAACTAAAAGTAATGACGTCTGCGTTATTACTGGGAGCTATGCTATCCTTTTGAGTATTGCTAATGAAAGAACTGTTGGATCCAATCCTAGAATTGTTAATATGTTTCTCGACGAACTGTTTAGAGCGTTAACAGATAGTGAACCTGTTAAACGTGCCGTCCATGCGCCGTTTGTTTCGGATTTAAGAATTAACGAAGTTTTCAAAAGCGAAAACCTTGAAGAAGAACTCAAAAAGGTTGTAGGTTTATCAGTTTACCAATGTTTTTACAATATTCATTCTGAATCTGAAGACGTTGTATTGGAAAAACTTAAAAAGGTTGTTACGAGTAGAATGGTAACAGCTTTTAACCATTGCGGTATCGTTTACAATGAAGTGGACGGTTACGTTAGCCCTCATGTTTTCATGTCAGAACTGACAAATTATGGAGTTTAGGATGAAGAAACTATTATTATGTGTCGTAATTTTGACTTCTCTAACTGCTTGTGAAAAAGTTAAGGTTCGGAAGGATTCAAGTATCTCAGCAGTTGAGATATGTAACAAACGTAAGGCAATATCCGCCAGACAAAGTGATTTCGAGAACTTGTTTATACAATGTTTGAACAGACCTAAACGTATTCAAACCGGAACTGATGATGAATCAGATGTTATTTCTGAATGTAGACTTGCGGCACGCGACATTCGCGGTGTGATTTATGAAGAAGAGGAATTTATGCGTGATACTGAAGCATACATTCCTGATTGTTTGAAACTGGAGAATTAAATGAAATATCTCGTTCTTGCTTTTGCGGTACTTTTAGCTGCTTGCGAACCTACAATACGTCCTACGGATGTTGTTGATTCTCATGACAGAAGTAACGATTTGCGTTATTACGGATTTCAGCACAAATTGATAAAATTGAATGACGGTCGTGAAATTGAATGTTTAATTCGCGATGTTTATGCTGGTTACGCAATGGATTGCAACTGGGATTACAAAGGTAAACAGAATGAAACACGCCGTTAAAATCGAATTAGATACAATATGGGAGGAAGACCGTGTTGTAACTTTTAACGTATCCATGCCTGTCGAGCGTATCGGGTTTATACGTAATTTCCTTAATTACCACGGTCATGTGGTTACAACGGGTCGTGACGTAGAAGGTCATCCGTCGTTTAACGTTACGATGGAAGCAGACGAAATCTTAAACCTTTACTACGAGATTAAAATCGACGAAGAGTACGAGGTTGTGAATGGTGTCCTAGACACAATGAGAGCGATGTTGCAGTATCACAAACCTGTGGAACGTCGCTTTCATTTGCCATTCTTTCCAGAGGAACTGATTAAAACTTGGTTTGGGATATTCTCATGGAGTGTCCAGAAAAACCGAGTCAAAAACGCAATAAGGATTTCCGGCTATTGCATGAAGCATGGGGGTTATGACAATCGTGCTGCACCGGAAGACATTTGGGCTGAAGTTCAAATGGATATTGATAACGATAACGCTTCTTATCTCGACCATTGCCGTTTTTGCAAACATCAATCTTTTATCACAGGACTTAAAATTCTTAAAGGTCATGTGGAATTTAACTAACGAAAGGTAATATTATGCAAGTTTTTGTTGAAAAAGACACGATTTTTAAAGGTACTCGATTAACCACGTTGGCTGTTATCGGTAATGAAAGTGAAATTGGGTTTTTGAAAAACACTCCAGATTTTAACGAGTATCGTTTGACAAACCGAACTCAATGCGTCAACTCAATGGTCCACAATGGCGATGGTATGTATTCTTATTTTGTAACGTCTTCAAATTGGCGCGGTGTTTTTGAGGGTCTTGGTGATACAGTTAACACAAATCCAAAAGAACGCGTCATTGTGCAGCAAATTAAAACCAAAATTGAACAAAGCGAGCCTGTCGAATCAAAATATCACTTCCCAATGATTCCTCGTTCTAATATTGAAGCTTATTTAGCAAAAGGTTCTGACGTTCCAGCAAAATCTATTTTGTTAAAAAACTTATGCCTTGCGTCCGGATACTTGGTACAACTCTTTCCAGATTACCACGCGTTAACCGTAAGTAGACTTGCAAACCTCGGAATCCAATTAGTGAAAGATTATATAAACAGAAATCTTTTTATGCACAGCTTTGTGTTTGAAGAGAAGGAAGTTGGCACGTTTAAAGAGTTCGGTGAAAATGCGTTAACGCTCCGTAATATTGGTGAAGAAGTTACTCAATCATTCTGCTTCCAAAATGACGTTGCTTTAAATATCGCCGAGTGGTTTCGACGTGCTAAAGAGTTCCCAACCAAAGATGACTTACTTGTCCAAATTGGTTGCCATTATGAAGAGATGGGCGAGTTTTGTTCGGCTGCGGATACAAAAATCAAATCTGAGGTTGCTAGTTTGATGTATAACGAATCCGGTATTTGGAAAGCGCGTCTTACAGAGGAACGCTTGGAAGAAATCCTCAACGATAAAGAGCGTAAACGCGAAGTAGTTGACGCTTTGGCTGATACTGTGGTTACAGCTATTGGTGTCCTTTATGAGCTGACGGGCGACCCTATTGGTGTTCTTTCTGAAGTGAACCGTAGTAACTGGTCTAAGTTTGAAAACGGTGTGCCAGTGTTTGATGAAAACGGTAAAATCAAAAAAGGCGAGAATTACAGCAAGCCAGATTTAGACCGTTTTATTTAACGTAACTTTACACCCGTAAACCTATATGGACCATTGCATCTGTTTGGTTTACGGGTTATTATAACCACACTTAAACAGCAAACCAAAAGGAGTAAGTCAATGAGTTTAAACAGTAAACCTCTTGTAACCGTCACCCAAGAGGAACTCAATGAGTGGTACAATTTGAAGCAACAAATTGAAGCCGCTAAGGAGCGCGAATCCGAGTTGCGCAAAAAGATTTTTGCAGCGTATTTTGCAGACGCGCATGAGGGTACGAACAAGCTCGAATTGCAAGGCGGTTACGTTTTAAACGGTAAACGGGTAATTAACCGTACAATCGACAAAGGCGCAATGGTCAGCTTGACGCCGGAATTGCAAGCCGCAGGCATTCGCTTGGACGATATTGTTGAGTGGAAGCCGTCATTAAAACTGTCGGTCTACCGCAAACTGTCGGAAGAGCAAACCAAACTTTTTGACCAAATCTTGGTAATTAAAGATGGTATGCCTGGACTGGAAATTGTTGCTCCTAAAGAGGTGGAATAATGATAAACATTGAAGAAAGTTATTCTTTTGAAGAACGGCGTCTCGTGAGAAATTTCCCTCAAGAGGGTATTGAGTTTAATGGACAATCCTATCTCAACTGTAGAAAGTCATACAACAGGCTTTTAAGCTGTGGAATTCTTTTTGTTGCAGATAAACGGATTGGATATGATAACCCGTTTATACATTTGAGTTTAGCAGGACAGATTTTGCAACAATATGTTATTCGCGACGCACATTTTGATAAACAATGGGATAACCTGCAAAAAGATATTCACAATGTTGTCCTAAAGCAAGTTTGCTTTATGCTAAAAGATTTAATTGACGATTTAGAGGTAGAGTAATGAACGACCAAGAATTAGCAGATAAATTGAAAACCGCTGTTGACAATTTGAACAGTGTTTTGGAAGAATTGGAAAAATCCGGTATTTATACAAATCTCGGTTTGTACGGACAACAAGTCCCTAGCGGGTTTAACAGAACTTTTAAAGTTGAGATAACAGACACTGTTAAAGTTTTAAATAAAACTAAAAAGTTTGGATGGGTAAATAGATGATTGACTTAAAATACTTAGATTCCTTTGTCAAAACCGAAATGATGGACGAAAAGGTTGTCTCCGCTTTGGATTTACAGCTTAATGGTAAGCAACTAGAAACGTTCATTATGAGCCATCCTCAAGGTGTTGCCGTTATGCTTGGAGCTTTGGCACGTACACCTGATTATCTCATTGTCAACGAGTTAACCGTATTTGAGGACTTTGTCCAGAATTTGCACGAGAAAGGTGAACTTGAGGATAACAAGATTTTCGTTACCCGCTTGAGAGCTATGTTGAATATGATGTTGTCTTGGCATTTAACCCCAGAAGCAAAAATTTTGAGCGATATGTATTTGCGAGACGTTCAAAAGGAAGCTGAGAATGCTCCTAAACAATAGGATGTAAATTATGTCGTTAAAAGATGATGTGCTGAGAAATTGTCCAATCGAAGTTGGTGAAGTGTATCGTAACCTCAAAGGACTGCCTGTAAAAGTGTTACATATTGCTGAATCCTTAGACGGTGGCGATATTCAAGTTGTTTATTGCCACAATGAGAGTACGACTTTTTGTCGCAGTTTGAAAAACTTTATCTCCAATTTTACAACGGATGATGGTTTAAACTTAAACACATTAAAAGGTTTGAAATTTCGGCAAGGTGACCACGTTATTGACAAGTGGGGTAATATTTACCTTGTAAATAAAATTGATCCATGGTTTAATGAAATTAAACTAACATTAGTCAAAATTTTTAATGGATCCGTGTGTAATTCAACGTCCGGATTTCAACCTAAATTTTGGAATGACGTTAATACTACCAGAAGTGTGTATTACGATAAGGATAAATGGTATTCCTCAGAAATTAATCCTGTTGAAAATGCCAAAATCGTTCTTGCAACGGAATTAGAACCTATTAGTGCTTTGAAATTTGAGGATTATATTGCTCAAATGTTTGAAGCCTGCTCAGTTGAAGTTCAAAATAGATTGTCAGCTTGTGTGGAACCGACAGATGGTTCTTTATTAGAAGTCTTTAATTCATTAAAGGAAATCAAATGAAAGTAATCGTAAATGGTATTGTGGACGAATTGACCGCTAAGGACTTTGTGCAGGACGATATTGCCGAAACTATGGCGAAAGGTATGGACCGTTCGTTAAAACATAAGTGGAACGAAGACGCGCAAGGTTACGAGTTGACCGAAAGCGAACGCGACTACTGGAAAGATGTGTTTAAACGTCAGGACGAATTTGTGGACCGTGTAAACCGACTAAAACAGATTCACGGTGAAGAAGCTGTTGAAGACGTTCTGCGTAAAGTAACCACAACAGAATATCCGCAATACTACGTCGCAATGAACGAAGAACTTGACCGTGCTTTTGGCGAGGGTTCTTAATGTTTATAACTGTGATGACTGATGCCAGTTATTGCAGCCGCACCCGTTCCGCAGGCTATGGTTTTTGGATAGCCAGTGGACGGGGTAAAAAAGCAGGAAGTGGATTTTACACGTTTGACGTTGTTAGCGCGTGTGAAGCAGAAATGCTTGCCGTTGCGGATGCAATATACAACGGTTTAAAAAGCTTCCTGATTCATAAAGGCGATTCAATACTGGTGCAATTAGATAGCATTCCTGCTATAAGCGCATTTACTGGAGAACGTATTCCTAAACAAGAGAAGGAGAACCAAGCAATAGAATATTTGTGGTTACTGAAGAATCAGTTTAACCTTGAGATTAGTTTTAAACACGTTAAAGGGCATTCCAATTTAGAGGATACAAGAAGTAAATCTAATGCTCATTGTGATAATGCTGCAAAAGCAGCGTTAAAGCAGGCAAGACAAAAGAAAGGTCATAAAAATGGCGGATTTAAAGCCAATGCTGGCAGTAGAAGTGGAACTGGAAAATCTGGAGTTTCCGGTAATAGTAAGTCCAAAACTCGACGGTATCCGAGCTTTAATAAAGGACGGAAAGGTTTTAAGTCGAAGTCTAAAACCAATTCCTAATAAGTTTGTCCAAAGTGAAATTTCAAAATTTCCGTTGTTGAATGGTTTAGACGGTGAACTGGTTGTAGGTTCACCAGTAGACAAAAACTGTATGCAGAAAACCACAAGCGGGGTTATGTCTCAGGATGGTGAACCTGATTTCACATACTTCGTGTTTGATTATTGGACTAACCCTGAAGTCCCGTATCACTTACGATTCGACCATTTATCCTCTTGGGAAGTTAAAGGTTACTTCAAACAAACAAAAGGGCGCGTCCGTGTTCTTCCACATGAAATTGTACATAACAAAGAACAGCTTTTTTGGTTTGAAGAGCGCGTTCTTTCGGAAGGCTTTGAGGGTGTGATGATTCGCAAACCAGACGCCCCGTACAAATACGGTCGTTCTACCGCCAAGCAAGGATACTTGCTTAAACTTAAACGCTTTGCAGACTCAGAAGCCGAAGTTGTGGAAGCAGAAGAGTTATTGCATAACCACAATGAAGCCACCCGCGACGCACTAGGAAATACCGTTCGCTCAGACCATAAAGACGGTAAGATTGGCGGTGATACACTTGGCGCACTTGTGGTTAAAGATATCACAACAGGTATCGCGTTCAAAATCGGAACTGGTTTTGACGCAACAACACGTCAGGAACTTTGGGATATGTATAAAGCTGGAACACTTGTAGGAAAGATTGTTAAATATAAATCCTTTCTTATTGGTGTAAAAGAAGCCCCGCGTTTCCCAGTCTTTCTTGGTTTCCGAAATAAATTAGATTTGTAATGTAGTGTGAAGGAGCAATTATGCACGTCATCTGTAATAACCACAGTAATATTGAGGCGCGAGAAGCAGCCGACTATATTAACAAACTTGCAGGAGATGCAGGTTACGGTCCAGAGTCTTTCGACTGGTTTTTAGCACAGGTTATGTCTTGCGCGGAAGGCATTCGTGAGGACTTGGACATTGACTCAACCAACGACAAATACATCTTAGCAGGTTACGCAAACCGCGAAGAGTATTTGGAATGTTTGGCAGAAGACTTGGACGTGGACTACGAACAAGTTAAGCAGACAGCGGAATTACTCGGTCCAGAAGAGGACTTTGATATGCTTGTTGTTGCTTTAAATGCCGCTGGCGGAGTACAATAATGATTTTCAGTAACTCAACGCTTGATGAAATGTGCCGCGAGGCGGAATCCACAAACAACGAACTTGCGCTTGCGATTTTTAAAAGGATTGAGGACGATGACGTTGAAGAAGAAATGTTGTTAAGCCGTTCCGAGAGAATCCAGAGTGAGTTACGAGAATACGCACTTAATGAACTGGATGATTCATTAGTTCCGTTCACTATTAACTTATTGTGTTCCGTTTATGCTGCAAAAGGCGGTAAACGTAAAACTTTAGAAGCGATTGAGCATTTTAAAATTCGTTGTGAAAATGAAATTGGTTCTGACGAAACTGAAATGCTTGAGAAGTTTATTAACGAAGTTCCAAAACAACTCGAACAATTTGTGAGAAAATAATGGCACTCAAATTTACCACAGCGGAAGAAAGTTCCGTACAAAATGGTGTAAAATGCTTGGTTTATGGTCCGGCTGGTATGGGTAAAACCGTATTGACCGCAACCTGTCCAACGCCAATCCTTTTATCTGCAGAATCCGGTTCACTGTCTCTTCGTAAAGCAAACTTGGAACGTTTGTTTGGTGTTGGTAATCCGTGGATTTCTTACCACATACCGATGATCCAAATTAAAACTGTTGACGACTTGCGGGAAGCCTATGAATGGGCTGCAAATTCCGCAGAAGCACAAGGCTTTGCAACCGTCGTTTTGGACAGTATTTCAGAAATTGCTGAAGTAGTTCTCAACAATGCAAAACGGCAAGTAAAAGACCCTCGACAAGCCTATGGTGAATTGCTGGAAAAAATGCAAACACTGATTCGCTTGTTCCGAGACTTGCCAAACAAAAATGTCTATTTTGCGGCTAAAATGGAACCGCAAAAGGACGAATTATCTGGGGTTACTCGATTTTTACCGTCGATGCCTGGAAGTAAGTTAGGTAATCAATTACCTTACTTTTTTGACGAAGTGTTCCGCTTAGGGGTAAACAAAGACCAACAAGGTAATTCCTTCCGGTTTTTGCAAACACAGCCTGATTTACAATATGAGGCTAAAGACCGAAGCGGCGCACTGGATCCAATGGAAGCCCCTATTTTGGGCGCAATTTTTCAGAAAATCATGAGTCAACCGACTCAACAATAAGGAAGTCCATTATGGCAACATTAAATTTTGACGCCAACGCAATTCAACCTGACACCTCGTTTGACCCGATTCCAGCAGGATGGTATAACGCTGCTATTGACGAATCCGAAATGAAACCTACTCGTGACGGTTCCGGCGCATACCTTGCCTTGCGTTTCAACGTTCTGGACGGTCAATATGCTGGTCGTAAAGTGTTTACTCGACTCAACATCCGCAACCAAAACCCTGTCGCACAAGACATTGCTCAGAAACAACTGTCCAGCATCTGCCACGCGGTTAATGTCCTGACGTTGCAAGACAGTTCACAACTCCATGCTTTGCCAATGCAAATCCGGGTTAAGGTAACAAACGACCCAACAGGTCAATATGACCCGTCCAACGAAATTTCCGGTTACAAAGCTATTGGCGCAGGTAATGGACAAGGTGTTGCTGCTCCGTTGGCTACCCCTGCATACGCTGCCCCTGTTGCACCTGTTGCACCAGTTGCACCGCAAACCGCCCCTGTTGTACCCGTAGCACCTGCCGCCCCCGCTGCACAACCGCAAGCCCAGCCCGCTGGCACATGGCAACCGCCCACCAATGCCCCGCAACAATGGGCGCAGCCTGCACAACCGCAAGCCCAGCCCGCTGGCACATGGCAACCGCAGCCCGTACACACGCCTGAAGCACAGCCTGCCGTACCTTCTCCGCAATGGGCAAACGGTACACCAACACAGCCTGCACCAGCCGCGCAACAAGCAACCGCGCAACAAATGCAAACTGTTGAAGTGTCTCCTGAAGAGGCTGCTGCAATGGCGACGGCACAAGCTGCGACACCGCCTTGGGGTCAGTAAGCTCAATAATCCGGCTTAACAAACAGGCTTGCTTCGGCGAGCCTGTTTATTTAAAGGACTTAAAATGCAATTAGCAAGAAAGACAATGCACAAAATAGATAGCATGGTTGCACAGGATCAGGGTAGCGCATATCGAGTGTGGTTAGGACAGGTATTACCACACATAGGCGACGCTTACCGTCCAGGTAACGATGGGCATCGTGGACACATGGGCGCGTCCTTAATTGGTAAGGAATGCGCCCGTTCGATTTGGTATGACTTTTTCTGGGCAACAAAATCCGCGTTTGACGGACGTATGGTACGCCTGTTTAATCGTGGGCATTTGGAAGAGGGACGTTTTATTGCACTGCTTCTAATGATTGGTTGCCAAGTTTGGCAACAGGACGCAAATGGTAGGCAATTTCGTATTTCCGACGTAGAAGGTCATTTTCAAGGTTCTGGGGACGGTGTTGCATTAGGCGTTCCGGACATTGACCCTAATACCTATTGTCTATTAGAATTTAAAACACACAGTGAAAAAAGTTTTAAAGAATTGCAAGCCAAAGGTGTTCAAGAAGCAAAATGGGAACACTATGTTCAAATGAACGTCTATATGCGTAAGATGGGTCTTGCCGTCGCCCTTTACATGGCGGTGAACAAAAACACGGACGAAATTCATGCTGAAATTGTAACTCTAAATCCAGAGGTTGCCGACCAATATATCGACCGCGCTCATAAGATTGTGTGGTTATCAGAACCGCCAAAGAAATTAAGCGAGTCTCCTGGATTTTATAAATGCCGCTTTTGTAACCACAGACCAGTCTGCCACCTTAACGCAAAACCTGATAAAAACTGTCGAACTTGTACTTATTCCAAACCTGTTGCAGATGGCAAATGGGTTTGTAATATTGACTTTGGTGAAAAAGAACTTTCCAAAGAGTTACAGTTAACAGGATGCGACCGTTACACTCAAAGGACAATGTAAATGCAACTTCGAGATTACCAACAAGAATCTGTAGACGCGATTTGGTCGTACTTTATGTCCGGTAAAACTGGAAACCCTTTAGTTGCATTGCCAACCGGGACCGGTAAGTCCGTAGTAATTGCTGGATTTTTAAAAAGCGTTTATGATAAGTTCCCCGGACAGCGTATTATGATGCTGACACACGTTAAGGAACTTATCGAGCAAAACTATTCAAAACTGATGGCAATGTGGCAATTTGCGCCTGCTGGGATTTATTCCGCAGGTTTAAATCGCAAGGACGTACACGCGCCTATCACGTTTGCTGGTATCGCTTCTGTTGCCAAAAAAGCGCACTTGTTTGGACACATTGACTTAATCATTATTGACGAAGCGCATTTAGTTAGTCCTAATGACGAAACAATGTATCAAAAGTTCATTGGCGAACTTAAAAGAATTAATCCTTATATTAAGGTTATTGGATTAACGGCAACTCCGTATCGTTTAGGACATGGCAAATTAACAGATGGAAAAGTTTTAAAAGACGGTTCTGAAAGCCCGCCATTGTTTACGGACATTTGCATCGATTTAACCACAGTGGAATGCTTCAATCGCTTCATCGCAGAGGGTTATCTTGCACCGTTAATTCCTCGTTCAACTAATTACAAACTCGACATTGACGGTGTCCATATGCGCGGTGGAGAGTTTATCGAAAAAGAATTGCAGTATGCAGTAGATAAACATGAAATTACCGTGCAAGCGATTAAAGAGGCACTCGAAGAGGGTGAGGACAGAAAAAGCTGGCTTGTATTTTGTGCTGGGATTGAACACGCTAAAAATGCTGCTGACATTTTAAATGACATGGGTGTGCCTGCCGTAGCCGTGCATAGCAAAATGAGCAACAGCGAGCGCGACGCGGCTATTGCAGGCTTCAAAAGCGGTAAATATCGGGCAATTACGAATAACGGCGTTTTAACCACAGGTTTTGACCATCCGCCTATCGACTTAATCTTGTGTTTACGTCCAACAGCTTCTCCAGTATTATGGGTGCAAATGTTAGGGCGAGGCACTAGACCTTATCCCGGAAAAGAAAACTGCTTAGTTTTGGACTTTGCAGATAATACCAGACGCTTGGGCGCAATTAACGACCCTGTCGTTCCTCGTAAGAAAGGTTCTAAATCCGGACCGCCGCCTGTAAAAGAGTGTCCTAAATGCAGGACATGGCAACACGCTTCCGTTCGCTTTTGTACAGGTGTAGATAAGGACGGTATGCAATGCGACCACGAGTTTATATTTGAGACTAAACTGAAACAAGGCTCGTCCACCAAAGAGCTTATTAAAGGTGATATGCCTGTTGTGGAAGTATTTAAAATAGACCATATTGCATACTCAACACATCGTAAGGACGGGCGACCACCGATGATGAAAGTGTCTTATTATTGTGGTTATAAATGCTTTTCGGAATATGTGTGCATTGAGCATATCAACTATGCAGGCAAAAAAGCGCGGGATTGGTGGAGAGCGAGAACAGATATTCCTGTCCCCGAGAAAACAGAACAGGCTTTGGAAATGACTAATGTTTTGAAAGTTCCAACTCACTTGCGAGTTTGGACTAACAAGAAGTATCCTGAGATTTTAGCAACCTGTTTTGACGGAACTGCCTTTGGTGTGGACGAAGATGACGGTTTCCGTCCTGATACTCAAAACCATGCCGTAACCACAATGTCGTCAGCCGAACCTGTGATTGTGGATGGAATTCCGTTTTAAGGAGTAACTATGTTTGTTTCCATTGATATGCAAACCCTCGATATTTTGCATAAACATCCTAAAACATCCGTATTGTTTAACCTCGCACACATTGAAATCCCAAAGTCCTTTGTTAAAATTACGGATATTGTTGCAGCGGTGCGAGGTTTAACGGAACTGGAAAAGAAGATGATGGTTCGTAAGTATGCGCCGGACAAGTTGCATGAGAACCATGAAGACGTCCTTTGTGGTTATATTGACGCTATGCCTGTTGTTGATGTGGACGAAGAAGAGGTTAAATTACAAGCAAGCGTGATTCGTCCAACTGACAGTCATGCCTATAAGTATGTTAAGGGGGCAATACTCAAACGCAAACAGCCCGCCGCGCCCCAGCCGTTAACGCCACAGGCGCAAACGACAGCCGCCCCTACCGTTACCCCTACCCCGCAGCAAACGCCGCCTATAACGCAAATAGAGCAAAGCGAGCAATATCGCCAAATGACGCTTAAAACTAGAAGTTCTGGCGTTAGGGATGCAATTTGGGAAAAAGCGGACGAAATGTGGGAAGCTGCTGGTAAACCGACAGATTTAACCACAGTTCTCAAGTTACGCAAAGAGATTATGAACGTACTGGAAGAGGATGGGATTAAGCGTAACAGTGCTTCCAACGAACTTGGCAAATGGCAGAAACAACGTTTACAATAATTTACAAATAAAAATCTGCACATCACTTGGGATTAGGGTTATACTGGCAACTCCTAAACAAAACACCATTCTTTAACCAACAAAAGGAATTTTATTATGAGCGTTTCAAACGAAATGGAAAAAGCACTGCAAGACCAAGCAGAAGCCGCAAACAAAGAACAAGCCAAAGCAGAAGCTAAGGCTAAGAAAGAAGCTGAAAAAGCCGCTAAGGAAGCTGAAAAAGCTCAAAAAGCCGCAGAAAAAGCTGCTACCAAAGAGCAAGCCAAAGCAGAACGCGAAGCCGCCAAAGCTGCTAAAGCGGAAGAAGCTGCTAAAGCTAAGGAAGCCTCCAAAGCTGCTAAAGAAGCGAATCGTATGCCGATGCAAAATGGTATTCGCCGTCCGAAACCTGAAACCTTGTGCGGTCAAGCATGGGCTATCTTTGATGAAGTGTCCCAAAGCAAAGGTTCTCCTGCTTCTATTGGCGAATGCTTGCCGATTGCCATTGAACGCGGTTTGAACCCGACTAACGTTCGTGTGGAATATGCCCGCTGGCGTAAATTCTACAACGTAACAGGTCGTATCGAAAACCCTGCCGCTGCCGAAAAGAAAGCTGCCGCCGAAGCTGCTAAAGCCGAAGCAAAAGCCAAAAAAGATGCAGAACGCCAAGCCGCCAAAGAAGCAAAAGAAGCTGAAAAGGCTGCTAAAAAGCAAGCTGAAGCAGAAGCTAAAGCTGCTGCCAAAGCTGCCGAACAAGACGGTAAACTGGAGCAAGGCGAACCGCAACAATAATCCGGTAAAGTTTAAGGCGTGTGAAACCCTATGGAACCCACGCGCCTTAATCATGACCAAAAGGTATGAGTATGATAAACATTCAACCTATCGAGAAAATGACGCAAGAAAGAGAAACTCTTGACGTCCATTCCATATTCTATACAATACAGGGCGAAGGCCCGTTTAAAGGCTGCCCTGCCGTATTTGTCCGTTTGGCTGGCTGCAATTTGCAGTGTCCAGGCTGCGACACAGACTACACCAGCACACGCCGTCGTATAAGAGTATTAGACCTTATTCGGGAAATCCGCAAGAAGTTTGAGGATAACCACATTGAGGGCGTGAATCGTCTTGTGGTTATTACAGGCGGTGAACCTTTACGTCAAAAGCGCGCCTTAGCGTATTTACTCGGACGTTTGCAATTTCTGTTCACTGTCCAAATTGAAACAAACGGTACAACAGAGCTTCCTGTTCAGGACGCACACGGTACGCATATGTTCTACGGCAAACTGTATCCTGCATTAAACGGTAATATCCACGTTGTTTGCAGTCCAAAAACGCCGCGCATACATGAATCCGTAATGAAACACGCCTGCGCTTTGAAGTACGTCCTTAAAGACGGGCAAGTTAGCGAAGAGGACGGTTTACCAACAACTGTTCTGGAAAATAACACTGGCAAACCTGTCCAACGTCCAGCTAAAAATTTTAGCCGTTTGATTTACGTCCAGCCGATGGATGAAAAGGACGATAAACTAAACGAAGCCAATCTCAAAGCGGCAATTAAATCCAGTATGAAGTTTGGTTACAGACTTCAATTGCAAATCCACAAACTTATCAACATGGAGTAACCACAATGGGTAAAGCATTAGTGATTCTGTCCGGTGGACAGGATTCCACAACCTGTCTTTTCTGGGCGAAAAAACACTTCGACGAAGTACACGCCGTAACTTTTGATTATGGGCAACGCCACGCTATCGAGCTTGAAGCAGCTAAAAAAGTCGCTGAGATTGCAGGTGTTGCGTCCCACGAATTTATTGAAATTCCAAACATCATGAAATCCACAAGTCCGTTGACTTCCAATACAAAATTGGAAAAATACGAATCGTTTGAGCAAATGGAAAAAACTGTCGGACAAAAGGTTGAGTCCACTTTTGTTCCAATGCGTAATATGCTGTTCTTCACAATCGCAATGAACCGTGCCATTTATCTCGCCTGTGATACTTTGGTCACAGGCATTTGTGCAACGGATAACGCAAACTATCCTGATTGTACAGCCAAGTTTTTGGAAGCCTTTAACCATGCCGCCAGTACATCTTTGGGCGTGGATAATTTCCAAGTCGTTGCGCCGTTGTTGTTTAACACTAAATGCGAAACTGTCGAAATGGCGTATGAGATGCCGGATTGTTGGAAAGCGTTGGCATACTCTCACACATCTTATGATGGCAAATATCCGCCAACAGATAATAACCACAGTAATATCCTGCGGGCGCAAGGGTTTTTAGAAGCAGGATTGCCTGACCCGTTGGTTGTTCGCGCTGTTGTCGAGGGTGTAATGCCGATGCCGACAACAAAAAATTACCGCGAAGAACTGTTTGATGAAACTCAAGCTATTATCGGTATTTAAATGGACATCATCACTCACGCCGTTGTAGGTGCATACACTGGAAGCTTTTTTGGACACCCTATTGCGGGCGCAATAGCGGGTATAGCAGCCGATTTACCCATTATGCGGGTAAAGCGTTACCAAAGCCCGCCACCCGCCTACAACGCAACACACAGCCTCGCAGCCGCCACCATTGTGGGTATAGTAGGCTATTACATTTACGGTAACGCAGCCTTATTTTTAGCGTATTTGAGCCACCTGTATCTCGATTTATTTACGCATGGTAAAGAGTGGGGAAGTATGCTACTATACCCATTCCCAAAAAGGTTTAGTTTTATGCCCGAATGGGAATTCTTTAACACATCTTTTTATCTTGGCTTATTCTTAGCCGTTTTATGGAGCGTAACATTATGTCTAATCCTAATCACAAAGTAACAACCCGTGTAACAACTTGGCTTCCGATTATTACCCGTTGCCCTTTGGCGAAACTGCCGGACATCATCTACATTGCTGTAACGTTTAACAGCTTTGAAGAACTGTTCAAAGTGCGTAAAGAGTTACGCAAGAACTATTCCATGAAGCGTATGTTTATGGAAGACATTGCTAAGGACGTGCTGAGTACATATCCTAACGCAATCAAGTGTGAAGTTTCCCTCGTAACTCGTCGCCACGTTGCAACGGCAGAAAGAAGCAAATAATGGTTAAAACGTCCATCACCCGTTACCACGACATTTGTGCCGGACACCGTGTCGTGGGTCATGAGGGTAAATGTCGTCATTTACACGGGCATAACTACCGTATCCATTTTACTTGTGAAGCAGACAAGCTGGACGATTTGGGTCGGGTTGTTGATTTCTCTATTGTAAAAGACCGCCTTTGTATGTGGTTAGAAAAGAACTGGGATCACAAGTTCCTCGTATGGGAAAAGGATTCTATGATTTGTGCCATGCACGGTCTTATTAATAACGGAGATTATTCGTTAAAACAAGACCGCGACCAATTTAACGAATCCCTTGTGTGGTTAGATTTCAACCCTACTGCGGAAAATCTCGCGGAACATCTATTAAAAGTTGTTGCACCTGCCCAATTAAAAGGAACGGGCGTAACTGTAACTCAAGTTACTATTGAAGAGACACGCAAATGTTCGGCAACAGTAACCACAGAGCAATCTAAACAATCTCGCGGCTTAATGCCGTTTATGGATTAAGGAAAAAACTATGTGTGAAAACTGCAAAACCTCGTCAAAAGGCGATTTGCGTCCTAAAGAGGAAAAGGTTTTTATAGACCTTTTAAGAGTTATCGGCGAGAACCCTGAACGTGGCGGTCTGCTTGAAACGCCTGCCCGTGCTTTAAAAGCATGGGAGTTTTGGACGCAAGGTTATGAACAAAACCCTGCGGACGTTCTTAAAGTGTTTGAGGACGGTGCGGAAAAATATGACCAAATGGTTATCGTTAAGGATATGCCGATTTACAGCCATTGTGAACATCACCTTGCGCCGTTCTTTGGTACGGCGACCATTGCCTATATTCCAAACGGTAAAGTTGTCGGTTTGTCGAAGCTCAAACGTGTTGCCAACATCTTCGCCCGCCGTTTGCAGGTGCAGGAGCGTTTGACACAGCAAATTGCTGACGCTATTGAGGAGCATTTACAGCCGTTGGGTGTTGGTGTGCTTATTAAATGCCGCCATATGTGCATGGAAAGTCGCGGTATTGAGACACAAGGTGCTGAAACGATTACTTCGGCGTTGCGTGGTGCAATCCGTGAAGAACTCCTAACACGCGCCGAGTTTTTAAATTTGGCAAAGTGATACTTTCAGATTAAACAGATAAACGGCATAATAACCTTATGCCGTTTTACTAATTAGAGGTTTTAGAATGAAGTTATACACGGCTGCCGTATATACGAACGAATATGTTCCAGGTATGCACAGCCCTATCCGTTGGGACGTGCTAAACGAACACGAGCGTAATATTGTATCCAACTTGCCAAATATCCTTGAGTCTTACCACTACGTTTGGAAAGACAAATATGTAAAAGGTATGCGTGAGGACGGAGCAAAGATATTTCTAGACAGTGGTGCGTTCTCAGCATACACACTGGGCGCAAAAATCCATTTACCCACATATGTGGGCTACATTAAACGTAACATGGATATTTTCCGTGTTGAGGATGGCGTGTTGATGGTTGCCGTGCTTGACGGTATTGGCGACCCACTGGAAACATACCGCAATCAACTGACAATGGAAGCGTTAGGCGTAAAGCCTATGCCGTGCTTCCACGCAGGCGAAGATGAACGCTATCTGGAATGGTACATTCAAAACTATGATTACATCAGCTTGGGTGGAATGGTGGGGAGTTCCACTAAACAACTTATGTTGTGGTTAGACAGGGTTTGGGATAAATATCTTGTTGATGGTTCTGGACGACCCCGCTTAAAAGTGCATGGCTTCGGTATTACCTCGATTCCAATTATGGAACGATATCCGTGGTGGAGTTGCGACTCGTCCTCTTGGATTCAAGCAGGTTCTTTCGGTTCTATTGTAACGCCAGAATTCGGACCAATAGCAATATCCGACAAATCTCCTAAACGCCACGATGCAGGTATGCACTTGTCCACATTAACGCCCGCTGAACAAGACAAAGTTTTACAGGCTTTAGAAAAGGCTGGTTTCACTTACGAAAGGCTGTCGACAGTTTACCAAAGCCGCATGGCTTATAATCTTTGGGCGTATGGTGTAATTAACGAGATGATGAACGCAGCTAACGATTACAATCATTTTCAAGCCCACAATCAGGAGTTATTCTAATGTTATTCGACGCAAGAATTAAAGTATCCTATGAAGTTTATCGTGTTGATGTAGATGAATATATCGCGAATGTTTCTGGAAATGACGTAATATTATTTTCAAATGAATTTGATAACTACAATTCTGCGGAAGAGTGGGCTTCCACTCTTGCAAATGTTTTGAAGGGTCATGTTCATGCTTAACGCTTTAAAGTTTGTTCAGGGTGCTGTCGCTAAAAAGGACTTTGTTCCTGAAATGACACACTTTGAAATCAAAAACGGGCGCATTACCGCTTTTAACGGGCAACTCGCTTTATCCTGTCCAATACCTCTCGATATCGACTGTAAACCAAAAGCAGAAGATATGGTAAAAGCTATCTCAAAATGCCAAGAGACCGTCAGTATCACAATGACGGAAACTAATCGTTTGCGTGTGCAATCTGGAAAGTTTAAAGCCTTTGTAAACTGTTTGGACGGGGACTGGTTAAACATCCAGCCAGAAGGCGTTGAAGTACCAATTAACGGCGAGGACATTATTAAGGCGTTCCACGTCCTTTTACCTTTCATCGGTATTGACGCTTCTCGTTCGTGGGGTATGGGTGTGCTTTTGGACATTTCGTCCGCTTTTGCCACAAACAACGTTTGCCTTGTCCAATACTGGCTCGGTACACCCTTTCCGAAACGTGTGAATATTCCGAGTGCTGCCGTAAAAGAAATGTTACGCATTAAGGAAGCACCGATGGGAATGATGCTTCATGACAACAGTATTACTTTTGTCTACAGCGGTGACAGATGGTTACGGACTCAGTTACTTGAGGACAGTTGTCCTGATTACGTTGCCTTACTCGACGCTCAAAAAAGTAATCCTCACTCTTTAAACGAGGACGTATTTGAAGGACTGGAAACAATTAAGCCCTTTGTAGGTAAGTTTGGAAAAATCCATTTTGCAAACGGCATTATGTCCACTGAATCCGATTTAACCACAGGCGCAACATACGCCATAAGCGACCAAACGTTAAAAGGTGTTTATCGTCATGAAATGTTAGCCTTGCTAAAAGGCGTTGCGAAGCAGATAGACCTTACAACGTATCCTAAACCTTGCGCTTTCTTTGGCGACAATTTGCGCGGTTTGATTATTGGAATGAAAGAATGAGAAAAGATGCAATCGGTTTATTTTGGGAGGATGTTCCTCATGTTATACGTTCTGAAAAGAAAAAGCAAAAAGTAAAGCAGAAAGTTGAACCGCCTGAACCCGTGTGGTTATCGCCGGACTATTTACCCAATTTGGAAGAAGCACAAAATATGCAAGTCCCGTTGATGAATGACATGGAACTACTTGCTGCTTGTGGTAATAAAGAACGCTTATTGTTCGACATTGAAACATACCCTAACTATTTCCTCGCTTCTTTCCGTAGCGTGGTTTCCGGCAAACTTGTCTATTTTGAAATGACAAAGGACAGTAACTTTGAATCCGGTAAGTTAAAATGGATTCTGGATAATTTTACCACAGTTGGCTTTAATAGCCTGAATTATGACTTGCCTATCACCGCCCTTGCCGTAAATGGGGCAAATAACGGCTTGCTCAAACAAGCCAGCGACATGATTGTCGCCCAGCAAATGCGCCCGTCGGACGTCTTAAAACATTTTGGCGTTAAAATGCCAGCTTGGGATAATATCGACCTTATCGAAGTTGCGCCCTCTTTCTCTTCCCTTAAAATTTACGGTGGACGTTTGCACACGCCACGTCTTGAGGACTTGCCGTTTGAAGTTAACCAAAACTTATCCCGTGAACAAATGGACATTGTTAAATGGTATAACGTGGAAGCCGACTTGGTGGCGACAGGTTTTCTGCACCAAACACTTCAAGAACATTTGGATCTACGTTACGCAATGTCTAATGAAGAGGGCGTTGACTTGCGTTCAAAATCTGACGCGCAAATTGCTGAAGCGGTTATTGCTGCCGAATATTACCGCGCAACAGGTAAACGCGCGAAGCGTGTTGAAATCCCTATCGGTACGCAATACAAATATGACACGCCTCACTTTATTAAGTTCCAAACGCCGTTAATGCAAAGGGCTTTGGAAATTATCCAAAACAGCATTTTTGAAGTTGGCGAAAGTGGTGCAATCGACTTACCGCCATCCATTAAAAACTTACTTCTGGAAATTAATACATCCGTTTATCGCATGGGTATTGGTGGATTACACTCGACCGAAAAATGCCAAAGCGTAAAAGAGGACGAAGAGTACATTCTAAGGGATAAGGATGTAACGTCTTTCTATCCGTACATTATTCTTAATCAGGGTTTATACCCTGAACATCTTGGTCCAATATTCCTGCAAATTTACCGTGCCATTGTAAACCGTCGTGTTGATGCAAAAGCTCGCGGCGACAAGGTTGTAGCGGACAGCCTTAAAATCGTTATTAATGGTTCTTACGGTAAATTTGGTTCTAAATATTCTATTGTTTATTCCCCTAAACTTATTATCCAAACTACATTAACAGGACAGCTATCCTTGCTGATGTTAATCGAGCGTCTTGAGTTGGCTGGAATCCGTGTGGTTAGCGCAAACACTGACGGCATTGTTATCCATTGCAAACGCACAATGCAGGATACAATGGAAGCCATTGTTAAACAGTGGGAACTAGATTGCGCTTTCCAAACAGAAGAAACTGTTTATTCCGCTATATACTCAAGAGATGTAAATAACTACATCGCGGTTAAACATGACGGGTCTGTTAAAACTAAAGGCGCGTTTGCTAATCCGTGGTCTGACACTAAAAACTTGGCTGACCGCCTAAAGAAAAACCCTACAAACATTGTCTGCATTGATGCCGTGTGTTCATATTTAACAACAGGTAGGCTCGTGGACGATTACATTTTAAATTGCAAGGATATAACTAAATTCCTGACCGTCCGTAGTGTTACAGGTGGGGCTGTTAAAGTATATCCTGACAAAACAGACTACTTAGGTAAATCTATCCGTTGGTATTATGCCAAAAATATGGACGGAGAAATTGTGTATGCTAAGTCTGGAAAGAAAGTACCTCGAACAGACGGGGCTAAACCTTGCCTAACGTTACCAAGTGAATTTCCAGACGATATTAACCACACTTGGTATATTGAAGAGGCACACAAAATCCTAAAAGAAATTGGAGCAGTTCATGAAAATTGAAGCGAAAAATGACGGAAAACTTTACACCACCATCAATATTGCAACAGACGATGAAGGACCGTATTTGCTGCTGGACACAGGGAGATTGGATGACTACGTTCCGTATGTGGTTATTGATGGTATGGTGTGGCATGGTCGTGTGAACTACAGATGTCCAAAATGTTCCGAAAAATACTGGATGCCGTTAAACCAAACGTTTGAGGACTTTACGTCATTTTTCCGCGTTAAAGATATTAGATGAGAGGGTTGCAAATGAGCGTAAGAATAAGAACTCGTAAACGTGAGTTTATACTTGCATTGCAAGAAGAGCGTTCTAATTCGCTTTGCGGATTTTCAAAACCTGAAAAAAAAGAGGTTACGCAAAAACGGATTAAACGACAGGTTGAGCTACAATTTAAGAGTAAGGATACAGATTTGTAAAGTTAGGTTATTATAATTGTAGTCTGGTTGGAACAACTTTATACTACATTTATTAAATAAGCAATAGGGCGTGTTACAGCGCATTTAGCAAACCGCCCTATACTCACCATTACTTTAACCACAAATGCCAAGCATACGCGCGGCACGGAGCTAAAAATGCAAGTCTTTAAATATATTGCAGCTACCATTGCGTTGGGTTTACTTTTAATCGTTTCTCACTTCTCTTACGAGGACGAATTGAGCAGCCAAACCCGTTATTGCAAAGAAGTTCAAGAGGGTTTGCGCCCAGATTATTTAGGTACTTTTGATAAGGAATGCAAATAATGTACGGTGAAGCTATGGACTATTTAATTATGTTGTTTCTGCTCGCGTGTGCGGCAGTCTATATGATTAGGATTTAAAAATGTGTGATTTTACTTCTCCCGAAGGGATGTTTATTTTATTCCTTCTTTTATGGATAACTTTTAACTTAGGAAGATAAAATGTATTCTATTCAAAAATATGAATTGACCGACCCTAAACAGGTTTATGTCTCAATTTATACTACCGGTAACGAAATTGAAGTTTATCTGGAAAACGACCAGCAATCCTTAGCCAAGCAAGAAATTTACACAATTCATCAAGCGATTGAGTTGGCTGCCAATATGGGTGTTCCTTTCCGGTTTGCATAAATAAAAGGGCGCATAACGCGCCCTTTTATTTTACAGAGTAATTCCGTATTTTGCAGCAAGTTCAGTTTTTCCAGTAACTTCTCCTGCGGTAATGAAGAAGCCCTCGCCGATTTTGAGTTCCACGCAACCGTTACCGTTATACGGCGCGCCCGCGCGAAGTTTCATACCAGCTTTCCAATCCACAGTAAATTCTACAAGATACCATTTGTCCAAATCTACGTTGTAACCCGTAGAAGCGGAAACCCCGTTAATCTTGTAGAGAGAACCCTTAACTTTTTTATCCGTATCAGATTCGATGTAAGTTAATTGGAAATCATCCTGATTGGCGTCAGTAAACGCTGTGATTGCACTACTAACTTTTCGAGTTCCGATGCCTGTAAACTTAACAGGTGCAACCAATTTAACTTTATCCCCAGCCTCAAACGGCAATTTCTCAAAGTCTATATAAGTACCGAGATAAAGCGTATTTCGGTCTTTCAGGTTGTTAACCAAAACCCTGTGGTCACCGTCCTCTTGAACCATACCGTTAAATTGTAAACCAACGGTATCCTTGTTCATTGATGGTTCCACTGTTACTTTAACGCCATCCTCATTTGTAACGGATTTCGCACCGATAGCAACATTGTCACGAATATTAAACGTGACAAGTTTTTTGCGAGTTGTTGGCGCGGGTGTAGGCGTAGCAGGGTTAGCGGGTTGGGGGTTAGCGGACGCGGCTGGCTCGTTATTGGCGGGCGGCTGCGTTGGCTGCGTTGGTACTGGGCTTGCTGGTTGCTCGGTTGCTGGCGGGCTGCTCGGTTGGGCTGGGGCTGGCGTTGCTTGCTCCCCACTGGTGGCGGGCGCGGTTGCCTCGCCTTTTAAGGCTAAGTAAGCGTTACCAACTTCTGCTTCGGTAAGTTCCTTGTTATAGTAAACGGCATTGTAAATGTCCGCACTAACTTGACCATTACCATTCCAGATAGAGCCAAGAGTTACAAGGTTAATATTCGCCAAATGGTTCATGGTGATGACGTATTTAGTATTCATCTTAAGGTCTTCACCTTTATATTGAACACCATTTACAAACACACCATTTTGTCGACTGATAACAAAGTGTTCGTCAGTCGCTCCTTTGCGAATACCAAAACCACCAGCCGCCGCCGTAACAGTTTCACCGTTTTTATTCGCGAAGCCAATAAACGCAGTTCCTGTTGGACGAGACCCTAAACTTTGAATAGAAATCTCAACCATTACAGTCGCTTTAGCGGAAGATGTAACAGGCATATGCGCGTAAACACCCGCTGAAGATTCGTTATCACGCAATCTAATACGCAAGTATTTGTTAGCGGTATCCACTAAGCCCTCATAAACTTTTGGCGGATATGAACCTGCTAAAGTAACTTTGGTAGTTTTACCTTTGATTGGAACTCCATCCGAAGCGGCAGAATTCCAATCTAGCTCGTCGGTAGCCACAGGAATTGCCCCGTTGAGTTTAGGTTTAACGTAAGTATCCTCAAAAGTAACAGGTTTAACCACAGACGTTTCTTGGGTAAACTTCTCAGTTGCAGTTCCGTTAACACTGATGGCTTCGTCATTGTAAGTGTTTCCAGATACAAATGCACGATTCAGAGGCATTTTGCTGTTCAACAGGAATTGAGACATAAATTCGTCTTTAGGTCTGTTGCAATAGAATTTGTTACCAGTGAGGTTCAGATGCACAGTACCCTCTTCCGTCAAGTCGAAAGCGACAATACGACGAACACCATCCGTTGTGTAATGCAGTTCATTGTTTTCAATGCTAACTAACGGATGTTTTGGCGTTTGAATATACAAGAACTGAGACCACGAATTGTTTTTACCAACTCGGAACACATTATCATGAATGTAAATAGGGTAGTCCGCCGGAATATTTGCCGCCGCATTTTTCTCTTGCAGCATAATAGGCGTATCCATCAACTCTTCACAAGTAACGGTATTGTGGGCAAACTCGATTTTGCCAAGTCCAAGATTTGCAACTTCGTTGGCTGACGCGAAGAAGATGTGGTGGATACGTTTACCTGTTACGGTGTTGTTTTTAATGGCTACATTTGTTCGGACGTGTGTTGCGCCCTCGTTATTGCGCCACTCAAACACACGATGACCTTTACGTTCAGTCCAGTCGATACCCTCAATAGTATTACCCTCAATGAGGATGTCTACGTTCGGTTGGTTTTTCCAAGTTTGGTTGGATTGAGGTTTGTTCTCAACGCGAACACCTGTCCATTGGTAATAGTCTGAGTTACGATGAGGGTTGGAAGGAGACGCAAAATTTTCCCATTGTGTGTGGGTTACGTCTAACTTCAGAATAAATTTAGGGTTATTAATGATTCTGTTTCGTTGGATTTTAACAGATTCCATTGGATAGCCGCGACCCTCGATAGCCACACCAAAGAAACGGTCGCCATCGGATGTGTTGTCTGCAATTTCTACAATGGCGGCATCATGAGTGTCCAAACCTTTACGGTAGTTTGAACGGGTTGTATTGTTTATCCATTTAACAGAGCCGTTAACCGACCCGCTGAATGCTGCGATACCGTAACCAGTACCACCGCTGGCTTCGTGACCGTTAAACTCGAACAAGTTACCTTTTACAAGGTTGCGAGTTTGGTTTTGTACAAGAACACCCGCGCTTCGGTTGTGGTGACAATGGCAATCAATTACTTGGTTATCCTCGCCGCGATATCTCAAGTCCTTCGCCTTAACACGACCGTTGTAGTAATCGACGTTTTCTCTCAACGTTTCAGGACTAATTGCTCCTAAGAAAATACCTGCACGGTTCGCACCGCAAGTTTCAATGCGTTCTACGCGGCAACGCTTGGTATCCATGAGGGCAATACACGAAATCGTTCCGAAATAAACATCGTCAGGGCGATAGAATTCACCCTCGTACTTGATTGTAAAGTCCTCAAAAACTTTATCCTCAATTTGGTGAACAAGAATGCCGCAGGCTAAACGACTGTCAGTGTTGTTACGGTCTGAATCCCAGTCATACTCTTGCGCCCAATTAAATTTAAGGACAGACTTACCTTTACCCGCACCCTTGATACCTTTGATTTTACTGTTATTACGTTTTGTAATTCGGATTTGTGAATCCATTACATATTCTTTTTCTTTCAGGCGAATAAAATCACCAGCTTCAGCAGCACGTTTAATTTCAAGCAGAAGCTCGAAAGTGCTGTTAGACGTGTAGTCCGTACCTGTGGTTACGCCTTTACCTTCCAGAATGAGGTTTAGTTTTTCGCGAACATCTTTAGGAATATCCGCGGCGGAATTAATAACAATAGCTTCGTTTTCATGCTTCATCACGAGAGCTTTGTCCTCTCGGTTATAAAAGCTGTATTTTTCAATTTCGGTAATCAGATTCATGACTTATCCATTTCGTAAATTTTAGGATTATACTCTTGCGCGGTGATTTTGGAAGAGTATGCGTCGATAACTTCACGTTCATCAACTTGATAATAACTAAAATCTTTGTATCCGTTAGTTGTAACCCAATACAAAGGCTTAATTGCACCCTCGACATTGAGCGGCGTTCGCGGTGCTTTATTTAACCACAGATTCGCAGTTTTGTCATTTACAACGCAAGGAATCGCCTCAATTACACCGTCAGAGTGTTGGACAATGATAACTGTCTCTGCGTCCTCAGATTGAAGATTACAAGGTTGGCTCAGTGTTAACTTCAAACCGCTAACTTCTAAAACCTCGCCAGAACTAATGACATGGTTGTTAATTATCAGCTCATCAGGAATAATGACGAAGTCTCCAGTTGTTAAAATGTTAGACTCTTGCAGTGCGTCAAGCTGAATAGTTTTGCTGCGGAATTTCAAACCGTTCCATTCGCGCCAGCCAAGCATTCGAGCGTGTCCTTCATGGGTGCAACCATTAAGCGTAACTTTACGAGGCTTAGTCAAACCTGGATTTGGAAGTTGAATTGTGCGTTCGATGTAGTCTTGGTTTTTATCGGCAAACTTAATTTCAACACCATCATAATCCTTATCCACACCAAAGTTGTATGTTTTCTTAACGGAATTGGGAAGAATATTCCTGTGGTTAAAAAGTAACTTAGGGGCGGTCATTGGTAAATCCGCCTCAAAGAAAAACTTAGAACCGATACGCTTAATTTTAACAGGACAAACCGCACTAATAGCCAATAGCATTTCTTCCATAGACAAATTATCGTCTTTGAAAGCATAATTAAAATCACAATAAAAGTTATGTCCGAAATACTCTTCGTTGTCGTGATAGGATTTGTACAGACTTGCCAAGTCAACATTTTCCCTACTCATCCCTCCAATCAGCGGATTTGTAATAATATCGTAAATTGCAATAGGATAAGCACTGTAAGGCATATCCTGAAACACGGGTAGGATTGGAAGTTTGCGAGTCACAATTAAGTTGAATGACCTTTGTGTGGTTAACGCGGCATCCACACCTGTTCGAGTAATTGTAGTTATAACCACACATTCGGGCATGGTTTTATAATCAATATCCCTCAACAGTTGAATTGATTCAACGTAAACGTCTTGAATAACGTTGTCTCCCTCTACGAAACCTGTTTTACAATAAACATCTACACGGAATGTTCTGTTATTTGGTAAGGTACGAACAAGCTCGAATTGCAAGGATAAAGCACGTTTGGTTTTCTGTTCACCTCTTAAAATCTTTGTGTCTTCGTGATACAAAGATTCGTTTTCAGTAATATCGAAAATCTTAATCCCGTATTCTACGTTAAGAGGTTCTTGTTTACCAGTGTCCTTATTAATATTGTATAGACCTTGAGGTGCGTTTAAGGAGACTAGAATTCTTCTAATGTCGTCCCTCGATTCAAACACATACGATTTACGGTAGCTATTTAAATTCGCAAGTGTAATTCTAGTTCTAGTTGAAGACTCGGCTTCACTAAGATAACCTTTTGTCAACTCAACTCTAGAACCTTGCTGCAAGTCTAACCACAAACGTTCCTCTTCAACACCGGATACAACAAAGTTACCGTCGATAATATCCGAGTCTTGTTTTAACGTAATTTGCAAACCTGGAATGCGTGATAATGGTATTTCGTGTGTGCTTTGATTACCTCTACTGTATGGGTAGGAACCCAACAACGTTACAGATTTTGCTGGAAATATTATAGCTGCTGATTTATTAAAATGTACTCGTGCTTCGGGTTTACCATTAATCCTAATTTTTCTGTTATAAGTTCTCTCATCATCCGCGTTCCTGTATTCAACGGACGGGATGAATATGTTATCTACCTTTTCGTTAACCCATTTAATAAACGCATCCCTAGATTCGTTAGATGGTGTTTTACACAGAATTCTAAGACCACCTTTAAAATTAAGGTATCCGTTTTTCAAAATATTGTAGTAAAAGGAATCTTCGTCTGTAGTCGTTTCGATGTGCAAAATGTCCCCAGTTCTATAGTATTGGGACAATTTGATGTTTTCATTCTTCTCAATGGTCTTAATTCTCAAAGTCAAACGATTTTCTACAATCTCGAAATGTGTGTAAGTTCCGGATTGTAAGTTAAAACTGCGGTGTAACGGAATTAAATCCTTGTTGTTTACTTTCAAATACGACGCATACAGGTCTAAAAGACCACGAGTATCCATGCTACGGTACAAGTTATCTTCGTTATAAATAACTCGCTCCTTAACAACACCATCCTTTATATGCTCGGCGTAAACACATTCACCGTTTTTACCCGCAATAAGTTCGTCCCCTTCCTTAAAGTTTGAGAGAATATATTCGCCAGAACCGACGCACATTTTTGTAATTTCGTATTTAGTGTTAACGTCATCGAAAATGAGACTGTTTGCTAACAAGTCTGGATAACATTTAACAGTACCGTAAATATCAGCTATTCTTTCCCCATAACGACTTTTGTTGCTTCGGTTGGATAGTTTTGTTGTATTGTTAGTAACGTTATCCGTTTTCTCTTCGATTGAAACTTTTGGTTTACTGCGAAGCGCAACTGCCGCGACAACGGCGGCTACAAATGCTAGGATGTAAGGAATAGCACCCCATTCGGGATAATAAACAACGTAAAAATCACCTTTCATTTTTGAAAGATTATCCACACCGTTTTTATCTACAGGCGTAACATCCGTTTGTTCTGAAACTTGCTCGTGATAAATGCGGGCAGTCTTTGGAAATACGGAATATCTTGTGGTTAACTCTTCCAAAACATTTTCACACTCAACTGTTTCTACTTCTTGAGGTTCTAAAACGTTATGGATATAATGGACTTTATTCATATTTGTAGAATTTCAAAACTGGATAATTAATTCCAAGTACGCTTAATTCTTCGTACCTAACTCCGATTTCAGTTATATGCAAACATCCACCATTGTGATAAATTCCAACGTGCGGGGAATTGTTTGGGGACGGCATTAAGATTATACAAGCCTCTTCAGGGTTCTGCAAACGCTTAAACTGTCTTAACTTACTCGGAACTGCTTTTCCTGCGTAACCACACATAAAAGAATTAAGGCTATCCTCAATCGAGCCGCCTGTGAGTTCCCGATACATATCAACAACAAAATGGGCGCAATTATATGTTTGTCTGTTGTATGTATGATTAAACACCTTAACCCAGTTAATCATAGGAAACTCTTTAAAGTGTTAAAACGTTCGAATGAGAATATTTGCCCTGTTCGAGTTGAATTTGTGTTTGTAGCTTTGGCTGTAACGGTTAAACCTTGATGGTCGTGAGAAAAAGAGCGAACTTGCAGCCTTAGTATATTAACAGGTTTATCGAGAACATCGTTTCTATATAACCTGTAAGTTAAAATAGGCTTCTCGATAAAACTGTTATTTTCTCGAATAGTGTTTAAATCTTTGGACAAACCCTCAAGGATTTTTCCTGCAAAAGTGAGGTTAACTTCCTGAGATAGATTTTTGGAACTGCCCGCTAAATCAATTTGACAAGGACAGTATCTGTACTCAATAGGTTTACCGTCTTGAGATACAATGACACCGTCCATACTGTTACGAGTAAACCTGTAAATTTCGTTAAAACCAGAATGAGACACTTCAATACATTCGTAAAATAAAATGTTAGCATTCGATGTGAGAAAAAACTCTTCGTAACTATTCATATTCATAAAATTGTCTCACGATCCGTTGCAAGTCATGTTCGTTCAGTTTCATTTCCCTAGCCAAATAGAACGCACGAATAATCATTTGTTTAATTCTATAATACAAATCTTTTTCAGCATCGTTTTTGGCAATACCAATAGCAACGCCGTCGAGTTTATGCTTAGTGATATATTCGTCAACGCTTTTAATGGTCAGGAACTCTTTAAGCAAACTGACATCGTTTACAATGTGGGTAATGTTTCCAAACGTAACGGAATCCTTAAACGCCTCATGTTGATAGTCGCCAAAGGCAAACCTTAACAAGTTCCGTTTTTGTTTATCCGTTGCGTCAGTCATTACAAATTGCAAAGTAGCATTCATGAAGCTGTTTGTTGCAATCTGTTTAACCACACGGATACCTGTCGCGTACATTGGAATAAATCGGTTATCCGAACCGTTATAGACCCCATCCAGCATTTCGCCGAAATGCTGGGCGTTAGAACCTTTCGGACCTTTGTAGATGTGTTTAAACAAGCCTACATCCAAATACGGCAATGTTTCGTAATCAATACCGTATTTACGGAAATCCTTATAGCTGGCTCGGTCATAAACTTGCACGACCTCCAACTGCGCGGATACAACATATGTCCAGCCTGTTACACTGTTTAACTGGAACGTGTCTGGAACAAAGTAGCATTTACATTTCTGAAGTTCTGCGCCTTTTAAACCGTTAACGTACAGATACATTTCCAGAGGTGATAACGACTTGGAAAACAGTTCGTAAACTTCGCTAAGAACTTTATACTTCTCAGGACCAAGTGTCCACTGACACTGCACAATGTAAGAACTGTTTTTTAAATCGCGAACATACCTACCTGCGCCGCCTCTCAAGTTATAACGCCTAAAGCTACTTACGCTCGGTTTAACCGTATACCCCTGCTGATCAGGGGTAAAGGGTAAACGTATTACCGCGCTTTGTGTTTGCAATATGGGCGCAATAGCTGGCGGCTGTGTGCTTGTTTGGGTATTAACTTGAGGCTCAACTAATGTGACACTAAAATAATTAATAAGGTAATCTCGCCCCCCTTCCAAAGTTACAGTCAAAACGTCATTAGCTGCGAGAACAAACTCAATTTCCGCTGTTGCACGTTCTGGGGTAACTGACGTAAAGGTGGTATTGATGACAGTGGTTCCGTATTTTGCCGTAAGCAGTTTAGGAATACCATCCTTTGTTGTGAAAGTAACTACGCAAGATGCCTTATAAGTACCCGCTTTAAACGCGGTAATCTTTTTACCGATAGCATCAACATTAGACAACAAATCATGAAGATAAAACTCTTTATCTATTTCTTCCGGTTTAACAACTACGGACGCAGTCTTTAACTCCCATAATTCGCAAGTGAATTTTAACGTTATTTCAGACGAGGATTGAGAATTGTAAGGAATGTTTGCAGTTTGCTGACCAATCTGTATATTTACCGTATCAACAATAGCCTCATCCTGTATAACTTCTAAAGTTAGCTTTGATTTTGCAGGTTTGTCCAATGACACTGTGATAACACCTTTGCGAACACCTTGCCATTTTAAGGACGCTGTTTTTACAAAAGAGATATCCCCTTTGTAAGAGTTTCCGTTTTGGACTAACGAGCCTTTAACATCTGTAACTAGAAAGCCAACAAATAAATACGAGTCTGACGGAACATCAGGAATAGTAATTTGTAAATCTTGAGTAACTTCATTAAGATTACCGTTAATTGTGGCTACATCTGTTAAATTTGCAAAATCATCACTTCGACGTAAAACTACGTTCTCACTACCGATAACCACAGTGTAGTTCTCGTTGGGTAAAGGATTGCGAGATGTAAGTTGAACTCTAAAGGCGTTATAAAGCAACGGATTATCCTCCGTTGCTTTTACTGTGTAAGTTTTAGTTCCAGCATCTAATACATACTGCTTATTCCGTTTTTCAACCTGTAAATCCATACTTAACGCCTTTGTCTTACGTCAAAATTACTACCAATAGCAAGAGCGGTTCTAGAAGAGTTGTTGCGAATATTACTTGCAACAACACTATCCGCATTTTCCGCTAGAACTTGTTGAGCTTCTTTTCGAGCAATAATACGGATTTCGTTCTCAGAAATTTGTTCAACTTCGTGAGAAACGCCTCCCGCATAATTCTCAATTTTAACAGTAATACCACCAGATTGTCCACCGTTAACACTTGCCCCATTAGAAAGAGATAAGCTACCGCTTCGCAAGGCTTCGAGATTGTTTACACCAATACGACGGGTTGTTTGAGCATCCATAACGAACTCTTGACCGTGAACAACACCCGCAATGTCGTTAACACCGCCGTTACCTGTGTAACCGCCCTCGCTGAAACCTGCGGCAAAAGCTAATGGCAATGCTTTCGCCACACTTAATGCGGCGGTCGTGCTGGCGACACCTATTGCACCTGCACTACCTAATGTAGCGATGTTGGCAAGCATTGCAGCGGGAGCATAGGCACTGGCTAAAACCTGACCTTGAATAACACCTTGCGCCATTGTATCTACCGCTGTAACCTTACTAGAAGTTCTCATCAGAGCTTGGGTTATAAGCCACTGGATACCCATTTTAATTAAGCCGCTGATAAGTTGTTGCAGAGCGTCCCGTCCGATGTTTTTAAGAGCATCCCCTAAGTTCTCGCTATAAACAATAGCCCTGCCGATACTGTTGGCAAAACCGTCCTCAATGCTTGTAAAAAAGTTTCCAAATAGACCAGTAAGGTCGTTCAGAGTACCAGTGTATCCTTCTAGCAGCTTATCGGAACTTGCTAGCATAGAACCTAGCAAATCATCAATAGGACTTACACCAGTTTGTCCACCGAAACCGTTTAAACCCATACCTTGATAACCGCCTGCAATTTGCGCTTGGTTTTTAGCTAATGCTGGCAACCCCGCACTGATAGGCATTTGTCCGCTGGCAATCAATTCGTTCAAAGCCTGTTGTTTAACAAGTTGATTTTCAAGTTCTTTTGATTGATTTAACCACAATTCATTCTTGGCTTGTGCAAGCTCGACAGCCTTAGCGTGTTCGATGTTCGCCAGCTTTAACTGTTCAACTTCCGCTGCCGTTAACGGCATACGGTCTTTTATGAACTTATTGACTTGTTCGTTAGTTAGAAGAATAGCCTTTTGTTCTGTGGTTATAGCTTTTACGGAATCAAGTTCTTGCTGACGACCCTGTGCAAGTTCTCGCAAAGCATTTGCCCGCATAACCTGTTCGTAAGTGGCGGCAAGCTGATTCAAAGTTTCAAGTTGTTTTTCATCCAACTCAACGTCCTTTTCCTTGAGCTTGGACGTCAATTCGATGGATTTTTGGGCAGCCAAGCGCAAAGGTTCGGACATTTTCAGGTAAGCGATTTCTTGTTGAGTTTTCTCAACCAATTCGCTATAAGCGTCCAAAGCCTCAACGGACGCACGGGCTTGGTCTTCGGCAACAGACACAAAGTCCTTACGAGAACCTGAACCACCGCCCGACAACTGCGCTTTCATGAATTGTTCAAAACGCTGGGCTTCTGCAACGGATTTAAAGTTAAAGTGGATATGGTCACCAGTAGATACAGTACCGTTACCGTTCACTTTACCAGAATGTTCAAAAGCAGCACGTCCTTGGAAACCTTTGGAAGCAATCCACGAACCAAACTCTCTTGCCATCTGTTCTTTTGCGGCGCGGGACATTGTTGCGCGTGGTGTTACGTCAAACGCAATACCTTGATTATGAGTTGAAACTTTACCTTTGTGGTATCTATCATTAAACGCACCAAAGCGAACAACGTCGTTACCAAATATCTTTTTGAAAGCGTATGCGGCGGCGTATGTACCGGTATAAGCACTGCCACCCGCTTCAGCACCTTTTTTAATAGTCAGGTGACGGCGGTAGAACTCTTTGTCAATAACCTCGCCTTTGGCAGAACCAAGTTTGCCGTTCTTTTTGGCTTCTTTTTCCGCAGCACTAGCCTCTTTGTCCTTCAGCTTTTTCATTAGCTCCGTATTTTCGCCACGAAGAGTTTTAGCTACTTTTTCACGTTCAGTAGCTTCTTTTTTGATAATGCTCGTACTTCTACCTGTTGCCTCTTCAAACTTGCTGGCAGCACTAAAAACTAAATCTCGCGCAAACGTGCTTTGACCGTCTATAAAGGACTTGTTCCAAGTTTTATGTTCTTTGTATTGAGGTTGAACGACAGGCGTTTCTTTTAAGTTGTCCCCAAAAACACCGCCAAAGTTTAAAAAGTTGAAAGTCCGTTTGAACAGATTACTAGCTTCAGTTAACTTGCCGTCCATCCATGAGATGGTGTTTTCAAGACCTATCTTAATATTTTCATAAGCGTAATCGAATGCGGCTGCCGCAATCGAACCAATCATATCATAAACCATAGCCATCCATTCAAGAAAGCCCCAGAAGTCTTTCTTGGTCAAGCCTATCATTTCTGAATAGGATTGGTATTGTTTTGCTGTGGAATCCTGAGCAGCGTCCGTAACTTTCTTATTACCGCCCTCTGATGTGTCCACCATCTCGTTCCAAAGGTCTCCAAACGCACGTCCCATTTCTTGATAACCGAAAAGAACTGTGGCTAAAGCGTCCTCAACGAATGAGGGAATACTCTTAATTAAATCCGCCGTATTTGCACCAATCTGCCCGAGAAGGGTGTTGGATTCCCGCATCTCGTCTTCCATCTGAATGAGGTAAACGATAACCCCTGCAATAGCTGCACCTAATGCCAGATAAGGATTAGTTACAATGAAAATAGCTAAAGCCTTAAATGCTGCAATAACAGGTCCAGAAATTACTGCTGCCAAACCTAAGAACGCAACCGTACCAACAGCGGCAATCAGTTTCAAGTTCTGGCTTAACCACAAGAGGGCGTTTGCGATACCTGAACTAATGCCCATTTTAGCGTCGAGTTCTCCCCAGAATTTAACCCATTGGTTTTTAAGTTCCGTTAAAGCGTCCGACACGCGCATTTTATAGCCGGAAAACTGTTTGTCCACTTCTGGTTGAGCATCACGAATAGCCTCAATCATGACGTCCAACGTTAACTTGCCTTGTTTACGCAATTCCAACAATTCGCCACGCGTAACGCCCATTTTCTTCGCAATGGCGTCCATAAGCAAAGGTATAGTTTCAGCAACGGTACGGAATTCATCACCGTCCAGTTTACCTTTTGAGAACGCTTGGGATAACTGGAGTAAAGCTGCCCCTGCTTCTTGACTACCTTTACCAGACATTGCAATCATTTTGTTGACAGTTTCAGTTACCATTAAACTGTCTTTTTGACTACGACCAACAGATTTCAATGCCAAGTCAAAACGGCTAAAGGCGATTGCGGTGTCCTCAACCGAAGCACGGCTGCGCTTGGCAATGTCAAACATCTCCTTAGTTAGTTCGTTAACTTGGGACTGACTCTCCGCCACCAGCTTCAATCTGTTTTGCAAGTTCGTGTAGCTATCCATTGCTTTCACGATTGCACCCGTGCTGATGGTTGTACCCGCAAACGCGGCAAACAACGTCATCATCTGACGGATTTTATAAACAGTTCTTGTCAACGAAGTGTCGAGTTTACTGAACTCTGAACGCAATTTTCCAAAATTGTGGTTATTGCTTTTACCTAAAGAGCTATTCATTTTATCGCTGCTTTTGGCAGCGTTTTCAGCAGACTCCGCAATCTCCCGCATATTACGGATGACAACACGAGAACCACTTTCGCTAATAACAATCTTGATGTTTTCGTTTGCCATTTAAAACGCCTTTAAGAGAATCTTTGAGGATGTCTGAATTGAATTTAATGCTACTTCTGTCGCTCGTAAAACATAATTGGACGGGGCTTGTCGGCTGCTACCCTCATTAAGTTTAACGATATAATCTACATTGTTTTGGATATAAATAGGTTGCGTACCTTTGTGAGCCGAGATAACCGCTGTCGCCGCGTTTAACGCACCTGGAATAGCGGCTTCTCGACCATAAGTTTCAATAACGCTTTCAGTTCCCGTGCCAATAGTAACAATCCAGTTTGAACGAGCTTTACCTGTCAAAACGGGTGTCGTGATAACCACATGGGCATGGACATCACCAGCCACCTTTTTCATAATACGGCTTGCACCTTTTTCTACTTGGTCTGCCGTCTCACGCATTCGTTTTGCAAATTGGTCTAAGTTCATTTCTGTTTCTGCTTTTTAGCACGGTAATCTAAGTACGCATTATCCATCTCGCGAACCATATAAAACAAGTCTTCCGTTTGGTGTACAGATAACCCGTTATACTCAGCCCAATCTTTTATTGCTGTCCAAGGAATCGGACCTTCCGCCATACCGTAACTTCGACACGTTGTTAAATCTAAAAACGCCATGAAATACAACTCTAATCCTTCTGTAAGAATAGGTGCATTTGCTATGGCGTCTGGTATCGGAAGTTTTAATTGAGCGCACTGACGCAAAATGGCTTGTTCAGTCGCGCCCTGCTCCAACTGGTAAAGCAGGACGTCTTTTAGTTTTTTGCGTCTTGCTCGTTAATTTCAACGCGGAACAATGCGAGGTTGGTTGCTTGGTCTTGAACGTCTGCAAACAACTCCGGCAGTTCCGAAAACAGTTTGATTACGTTGTCGCGGTTGAAAGGCATAGGCTTACCGTCCTTACCCTCAACGTTAGACCAACCGATAACCACAGTGTCAGCGTACACTTCACGCAGAATAGAAGTCATAACTTCCATGTCCAGAGTACCGTTTTGCAACTGGCGACGATACGGTTTGGTCTTAGCTTCCATTGCACGGTTGTAGGCGGTATTTGCACCACCTGCACGGCAGATTTTGATTTGAATCGGTTTACCATCGTCGGTATTACCATATTGAAGGATTACACCCTCTTTTTCTACTTTTTTGTCTGTTCCAAATTGATTGTAAAGGGACATTTTTATCTCCAAAATATTAAAAAGGACGGCGTTGTGCCGTCCTTGCATTTTACACGCCGCCCGCTATGTTTGGCAAGTAGCTAAAGCGTTGAATCTGCAACGTGTAGCCGAATTTACCTTTAACGGCATTGGTATCCAATGGCAGCATAATTGCTTGGTCTTTTTCCACAGTCAAACGACCGTTGCCGAGTGTGAGCAATGGAATATCCCAAACCATACCGCTGTTACGTTTGAGCATAATCATGTCCAAAGTAATGTCGGCGTTATTACGAACCGCTTTAACCGCGTTAATGTCCGCAAAGTAAGAAGTCATCGAGCCGCCAACTTCAAACATACCAGCGGTCGTATCAATCGCACCCAAAGTACCAATGGCTTTAGAAGCTGATACGTTGTTGTTAATGCTGATGGACAGTTCTGTTGCAAACGCATACAACGGTTTAACAGCAGACTCATCAATAACTTCAGACATCTTGATACGGTTTACGTCTGAGGACGTATTGAAAGCCGCTTCCGGAGCAGAGATTGGTCGAGTACCCGCTTTCATGCCAGCTTTACCATCGCGCTGTTCGTTGTCCATTGCCATAAAGGACATATCAACGGTAACTTTATCAGCAGACGAAATGTTAACAGTCATCTCGTTAGGCACTGCGCCAACAAGATATTCCGCCATGTCGCCGTCAGCATCTTTACCGAGATAGCGTTCCAGCTGATATGAACGGCGTTTGATTAAAGACGGTTCTGCTTCGTTGCGGATAATTGAGCCAACGTAAATCTCAATGGATTTATTAGTACCAACTTCCGCTTGGGCAGCAAAGTCCGTTTTGTCAAAAGTGATGGCGGTTGCTGTAACCACACTGATGCGGGCAAAGCCTGTATTATTGGTGAAGCGAGATGTTGCGTCGTCGCCGCCAATGAAAACCCATTCGCCCGGAATAAAACCGTATTTGTCCAGGTTGCTACCTGTCAGCTGGAACAGTTTGCCGTTCATCACTGCGGTAAGCGCACCTGCGTCAAATTTGAAGCCAATGTGGTTAATATAGGCTTCTGCTGGAGGAGTTTCGTCCACAACTTCTTCGCTAAAAGTAACCTTTGTTGCAATGGCATCGGCAGCAACGGTACGACGCACGTTGTTTTCGGCTTTACCAAAGCCGCCAAATTGCACAATATAGCCCTTTTTAAAGCCAGCCAAGCCAGCGGCAGCGGCAACGCTTTTGTCAGCGGCTGCGGCGGCTGTGAGGGCAACACGCGCACCATTTAGCGGCATGGTAGTAGGGCGTTCACGAGCGTCGGCAAACAAAAAGCCTTGCAGCAATCGCCATGTGTTGCCGATTGTCAAGTCTTGTTGGAAACCACCGGAAGCTTCCAAGTCTGTAACAACGCCTTTTTCACGTTGGCGAGTTGCGGAAATAGGTTCACGCGCCTGTGTGGTAATAGTACCGCCGAAATCGTTGTAAGAGTTCGGTTCCAAACCGTACCATGTAATATGAGACGGCAACTGACGCAAACATTCCTCTTCAGCGTAGCGGAGTCCTGTGGCGTTTGAGTCTAACCGATTAGATTGACATACTGCCATTTAAATCACCTTATATCTTCATAAGTAAAAATCGCGCTCACATTCATCTGCTGAAACGCACCTTCCGGCATTGCCTCTAACAAAGAAACACGCCTAAACCACAAATCATCGTATCGCGCTGCTTGATACGCATCAACTATTTGCTGACCAAGTTCGTAAAGTTTAACGTTACCATCATGAACTGGCGTAAAAAGCTGAATATTTAACTGTCCTATTCTTTCATATCGCCGCTTGTCATTACCACAACCAAGTGATGTCTGCCCTGCGCTGACGTGGGCAATAGTTACACGCGCCCAGCAAGTTTCAGAGGACGGTGGCTTTGCCAAGTTATCTTCCCATACAACAGGATAACCTGTCGTTTTCCAAACGCTGTAAAAAGGGGCGTGGATTTTATCACGAGCTTCCAGGTAGTTCATCGTTTTACCCCTACTGCGTAAAACAATTCGTGCTTACCAGGACGTAGTTCACTTAGGAACACGACACGCCATTTAACACCATCGTCTATAATGAAACGTGCGTCCACAAGACGGTTAATACCCGAGAAAAGGACAAACTGTTCGCATTCTGCAAGCAAATCCTCTTCTTTTATAGATAAACCAAAGTCCTTCTGCGCCGTGTACGACGGAACAAAGACACCTATCTGCTTAATCTCGGTGTCTTGGTTTTTTAAACCGTTCCACGGTTTATCAGGATCTGCGGGTTCGTTGCTAGGAATAACGAGCGTTACTTCACGCCCGTTTTCAGCAATCATCTCTTCAACCCACATATATTCAGAAGGAAGCATTAGTTTCTAATCCACCTGTTTTCGCAAGAACTTCCGAGCAAACCAGTTAACAGATAGTCTGCGCCCGGATAGGGTCTAAATAATGTTACTGTAGAACCAACGCCTTTTGATGGCGTTCTCATTTCTGTTTCCAACGGTCCGACCTTTTTACGGCGAACTGTTAGAGCCATACCGGATTCGTCAAACTTAGGGTCTGGAACAAGCGGACCGTTATTTGCGCGAATGGCGTATTCAAAACACGCTTTTTTAAGAACTTCCGGAATGGGGTTAATGTAAGTAATCCCTGTTCTAGGGAAACTTAACGGCTGATTATCCTGCTTCTTCTTTCCGAGGAAGCGTCGCCCAAAGCGAAGTTCTATGTAGTCTGTGGCTTGTATTAGCAACGATTCTTTGGTCGCATTATCAAGCGATAACCACACATGGTTATTTCGTGCCGTAAAATAGTTATCTGCATCAACGAGGGCAACATAACTATTTGCATTTGGGACAATAGAACCATCTTCAACAATGAGCGACATGAGCGACATGATAAACCTATTTTTTAAGTGCGTAAGCTACGTCTGTCGGGTTCACGCCTGCTAACTTTTGCAGGACTTCCGGCGTAACACCAGCTTCCCGCAACGCTTCTACAACACGGCTACGTTCGCTTTGGGTTTCCAGTTGAGCGTTCAGATAACCGCGAACCGGATCCAAATCGTCTGTTTTCGGTTTTGCAGCGTCCAAAGCCAAGCGAGCGTTGTCCTCTTCTTGCAAAGCAGCAACATAGTCCGCTTCAGCTTGTTCCTTAGCCAAACGTTTTTCAGCGGTTTTGGCTTCGGCGTTTGCAAGAGCTTTTTCAAGAGCTTTGATATCGGATTCCTCTACCTTTTCTTCCGGTTTGGTTTCCGGATTTTGAGGTTGAGGTTCTGCATTTCCACTTGTTCCTGTTGCTTCAACAGGTTTTTCTTGCGGTTGATTTTCTGTGCTTTGTTCGTTATCGGACGGGGTCTGAACTTCCCCTTCTTGCTTCGGTTCCCAACTTGCAGCGGTTGCTCGGTTGAAATCCGGTGCAATTTCATTGAGGGTGTCTCTGGTAATAGAAGGGTCTGCTGCGAGCATTTTGACAGTGTCCAGACGCGGTTGTCCATCGACTGTCCAATGGTTGTCATTTGAAACGTCCAATTTTTTCAACGCGTCAATAATTTTTTGCATTTCCGGTCTCCAATGCGGTTATAGAAAGTCTTTAAACCCTCTATAACCACAGCTTAGGATTATTTGTATTCGCGGGTAATCAGGCGAGCAATCTTGATTTGTTTGCGTTCAGGGAACACGCGTTTCCAAGAGTCTTTGTGTGCCAAATTGTTCGCAGTTGCTTCGTTACTTGGACCGCCTTTAGCAGGTGTACCAACGAAAGCATGACCCACAGGGTGGATGGCGAACTGTTGACGGTTGTAGAGGATTTCTTGACCGCCGCCATTACCAGCATCAGCTTTGCGTTCAACTTCGGTTGGAACGGCAGGCATACCGTGACCCAGTTTAACCGCACCAGCTTCAAACAGCCAGGATTCAAATACGCCTTTTTCGATTACAGGCATACTGTCGTCTACAATTACTTGACGACCCAAGTAATGAGCAATTTGAACGGCGTGGTTGTTGATTGAGACAGGAATGAACTCAATCAAGTTGCGTTTGAGCATATTGTTGTAGACAACGGAGTGAACCATTACCATAGACAGGCGGTCCATGCTGTCGCCCATAGTGAGGCAAGTATCCAGGAACGAACCACCGTTGAAGTCGGTTACGCCCGCTTGGTAGTTAGTGCCACGCACATCGAATGTCAAGTCATTCAGGACGTGTTCGTTGGTTGTAGGAGCAGAGGCATTATCGGCAAAGACGCCTTTCATTGTGGCAATAAAGGCAGCTTGCAGGCGACGCGCCCAGTAATAGGAAACGCGGTCGGCAATAGCAGCCATAGGGTCGGAACCAGCCAAGTCAGCAACCAAATCCATGCTAGACCATGATTTATTACGGTTCATGCGAACTTGGATTTCGTTACCGGTAGTGATTTTGGAAGGAGTAGATTTTTGGGACGGGTCGTCAGTAGAGACGTTTTCGTCCTCATTAGCCAAATCGTTCCAGAACGGGCGATTGAAAGTTAAGCCGCCACCAGCCAAATCAGAAGTCAGACCGCTGTCCAGTTGTAATGCACCAGATTGAATCAATCGGCATTTTTCTTGGGTCAGTTGTTGGACGTAGGGATTGAAAATTTCCGGTACAACAACGTCAGAAATACGGGTTGTCATGTTTAATCCTTAGATTTAAAATTAGGAGTTAAAGTCTACGTCCTCAAGACCCTAGACTCAAAAATAAAGCAGCCATGCTACATTCAAGATACTGTAACACGGCTGCTTAAAATTGTCAACAATTATTTTTTGGCTTCGGGTTTCGGACCGCCGATTTGAGTACCAGCGGCACGAGCAAGTTGTTCCGCACGTTTAGGGTCTTCACGGATAATTTGACCTTGTTTAGTCAAATTCCAACCAGCGTTAGTCCAAGGATTGTCGCCAGTTGAACCTGCGCCACGACTACCTGCTGCGCCGCCGCCTTGTGAACTACCCCACCAGTGAGGTTTGTCGTTCTTACGGTCTGACAACCAATCATCAGCACTGATTCCAGGTGTTACACCGACATTGTCTTTTGTAACCACACTGCCATCGTCAAGAACTTCAAACAAGCGTTCGCCCAATGTGATAGCGTCCTCAATAGCGGACTTTTGGAAACCTTGTTGTTTACCAACAGCTGAACGAATGCTGTCTTGAATTTTACGAACACGGGATGCGCTTTCGTAATTACCAATAGTGGCTTTAGCCTCTTCCAACTCTTTGGCGTATTTGTCGCGTTCGCGTTCAATAGGGATAAGTTTAGCGCGGAGCTTGGCTTCCACCTGTTCGTCCACGTTTTTGTCGCCTTTAGCGGCAGCTTCCAATTCTGGAATACGGTCGAGGTCTGCTTGAATGTCCTCAAACTTACGACCGTCAAAAATCTTAATGCGGTCTTTCAGTGTTTTATGTTCCGCACGTTCCTTTGTCAATGCGGTCTGCAAACGGTCGATGTCTGCTTGGGTTTTCATACCCTCAACACCAGTCAGATGGAACTTACCGTCTTTTTCTGTGTAGAGGTCGTGGTACTTCTCGTCAACGGTGTCCAGACTGTCTACGATAATTTGTAATGCCATTTTGAATCTCCAATTAATTGTGAATAGCGGGGCTATTATGCCTCGCTATCCTTCGGCTTGTCAACAGGTTTGTCGTTAGCAGGGTTTGGAACTTGCAAACCTGCATTTTGTGGAACTGTAACACGACGACCATCTTTAATCTCTTTTTCGATTTGGATTAACTCGTCCTCGTATGTCATTGTGGTTAAACCTTTGGACAGGGCAAGGCGGTGGACGCTTTCATGCGAAATTGGCGCACCGAGTTGAATTGCTTGCATATACATTAGCAAGTCTTGACCTTCCAAATCGTTAACGGCAAACTCAAGGTTAGGATGAACTTCAACTTCACTCTCGTTCAACCCCATCCATTTAGCGCACATCTTTAGGATTTTCTCAAGGGCTGCTGCACCACTAATGGCAATCTGCATCAGTGTAGAAGTTTGCGCGCCAAGACGTGTTTGTAAGGCAATACCAGATTCCACTTTATCGTTGGAATTGGACAACTGACCACTTTGAATTTCCGCGCGTAAACGGTCGTTTACCAGCGCATAACGTTGTTCGGGCAAACCACGACCATCAACACCAATGAATTTAGCGTCTCCACCCTGCTCAATGTGAAGGGCTGCGCCAGAACCAATACGAACCCTTTCATCCTCTTCGCGGTTCATAGCTCCGATAACCACAAGGGTGTCCTGACCCATCATGTAGAGTGTTTGGCGGTAATCCGCTTCTGCACGATAAATTGCAAGGGACTGATTCGCCAATGCCAGCAAAGGCGGTTCATCCGGAATTGACGTTAGGTCTTTTGTGTTGACAAAGACAAACGGGATTTTCTTCAATGACACGCCCTTATAAACAGGCTTAATCATTTTTTCTGGGTCGTATTCAAACGTACTGTCTTGAGTGAATACACCTTGCTTGTAATCGGCTTCGCCATTTGATTCATTTTCGTCCAATTCACCCAAAAGAAGCAAACGATACTTCTCGTAGACATCCCAATTAAAGCCGTTTTTGCGTTTAACAGAAGTTTCGTTAAGGACGACAAAGTTTAGTTCCGTATGACCCTCGCCGATAACGTTTTCGTCCCAGTTAATAATAGCTTCTGCATCATACAGCGCGATATAAGGCAACGTAGTATCTTCCGTTATCTGTGGTAAATCCAGTAGCAACCCGCAACGCCCGTTAATCAGTTGTTCCTCGTTAATACGGCGTAACAGGTTTACAAGACTTTCGCCGCTAGGTGTGGCAAAATCCCGCATTCCTTCCATACCTTTTGGAAGTTTAATTGTTGCAGGGCGTCTCCACAACATACCCACATAGTTTTCCACAGCTTCCTTAACGTATTCCGGAAAAACTGCCCGCAAACGATAGCTGTCGTAAGCAGCCAGTCCGTCGCAACCGTGAGACATTCCGTCCAATAGCATACCTGCCGTCGCAGGTAAATATTTCGTTGTTTTAGATTTAACCACACGGGAACCTTTGTAGGTATCGCGCATGACTTCCCAATCAGGAACTTTCTCGGTATAAGCAGGATGAGTGTTTTTAATGGACATTTAAGTTCCTTTTGTCCGTGAGGACGTAAATTTAATAGAGCCAACAGACCAATGCCAATCCACAAAGTAACCGATAGCGGTTGTGATGTGTTGATACTGGTTTGTTTGGTCTTCTTGAAAACTAGAACCCTCTTTAAGCTGAACTGTGGCTAAACCTTTGTGACAGTAAGGGGCTTTGCTGGTGTTTACAAACAAGCGAACTTGACCCTCAGCGTTCAATATAAGGGCGCGTACCGCGTTTTGACGGTCTTTGATTGCAGGATGTTTATGTTTCACACGGCGTTCATACTTCCAACCGTGTAAACGCAATACTTCTTCAATCTCGTCGTAATCCGATTTGTGACCGTGCTTCTCGCCAGAACGTCCCGCAGGGTCGCCGTAAATGAAAACCTTTTTATTCTTGTGGTCTTTAAATTTTTCCACAAATTCTTTGGCAGACTCACGAGATACCGCGTGTTCCAGAATAATCTCGTCTACAAAATACGGAATGTCGTCCCGAATAACCGCAATGGCGGAGGACAACGGCGTAAAGTTTTGGTCGTGCATCCAATGTATTTCTTCGGTCGGTTGTAGCTCGGCGTTTGTGAAATTATCCGCGCAATAATCCTCATAAATACGACCACTTGCGGTTTCAAAGGAAGCGCAATACTCTTGATTGTATTGCCGTGCGGACATGGTACGCTTCGCCGCCGCAATAACGTCTTCAGGAAGAATCTCTTCAGACTTCCAGTGGAACACTTTATAGTCTGGGTCTTCACCTTTGATAGCGTACTCATACATATCATAGTAATGGTTAAGACCGTCTGGTACACCGATAAACCAACACCACGCGCGATAATAAGGGCGAGTTGGATTAACGGTATTCAATGCAGGCATGATGTTTTCTTGCAATGCAGAACCTTTAACGTCCGCAATCTCGTCAATAATACCGCCAGTCCAGTTAATACCCTCGATACGTTGTGGTTGGTCTAGTCCAATAACGTGAATCTCAGTTCCGTTAGGTAAAAAGATTTTTAGCTCGGACTCTGACGGTGGACGCGGGTGCATACAAGAAATAGTCAAGGCTTTTAAGTCGTCCCACCAAATTTTCTTGGCTTGGTTAACCGTCGGGGCAGCCGCAAAATATTTCTCGTTCGGGTAATACATCGCTTGCCGCGCCAAGAACCTTTTAGCGCGTTCTGTTTTACCCGAACGGCGACCTGCTGGAACCACAGGAAAGCGTATTCCGTCATCAACCGCCCTGTCCAATGCCAACTGGACAGGGTGCGCTTTTAACGGATACCATCGAGCTTTTTGACGCTCAATGATTAGCTTGGATACTTGTGGCATTATTTAAATACACCAGCACGGAACAGAATACCGCGCACAGCTTCCGGATAATTGGTTGAAACTTTAAAACCAGTGTTTGTCAAATCGCTTGTGTAGATAACAACCTTTTTAGTGTTATCTGTGGTTTCTGCGATAATTTCAAACACATCGGGCTTTTTACTAAAAGATTTAGGGAAAGATAAAGAGAAATAAGCGTTTTTCTCTTTTTGAATGTTACTAACATCAATTCGACCCTCGTGGTATTCAGCGTAAAACTCGCCTATATTAACGCCGCTAGGGGCTGGCGCGGGTGTGGGTGCGGCTGGTGTACCACCTGAGCCTCCTGCGCCGCCCCCTGCCGCCCCGCTGCCACCATTTGCAGCGGGTGTAGCCGCGTTACGGGCAGCCATAGCCGCCAAAATCTCTTGTACGGTTGAATATTCACCATACATATGATAATAGTATTGTCCGTAAAGGCTTAGGATAATATCACTTGCGGCATTTGTAACCACAATACCATAATCCGCTGCCGCGTAAACCGTGCTTGCCGCCAATCTCTTTGGCAATGTATCAACTTTGACTGCCATCTTTTCTATCCTGTTTTGCCATACCAACAGCAATGTCCTTAAACACGTCTATCAGTACCTTAGTACCATCTTCAATTTCAGCACGGTCAAAGCCGTGCATAACCGCCATCTGTTTCGCCGCAGATACGCGAGATGCCTGTGGACCGTCCTGCATTGCAATACGAAGTGTGGTTAAAATAAGTTCCTTATCCTTAGCTTTAACCTCTTCTTCGGTTAACTGTCTGCGCCCTGTTACGTTTGAGATTTGCTGTTGGACGTAAGACTCTTCCATGAACCGCATAGCCCAGTCGTTAGCATACGGAACTTGCAAGCCAATTCTCAAGCAAGCGTTAACAGGGTGGAAGTCTTTAACATACTCAAGCACGAACAAGTCACGAAGAGCTTTTTCATCCTCGCTCAATTCAGGAGCTAGCAAGTCCTTATCCAAAACACCTAGTGGATTTACTTTGTTCATGTTATTCTTCCAAATAATTTTGAACCCTATATAACCACAATTATTGTCGGTTGTCAACTGATTTAGCAACCGCTTCCTCAATAGACCGACTGTAATAGTTTTTAATTCCCTCGTAATTTTTAATATCTACCTCTGCTTCTGAAAACGCTTTAAAGTCCGCATTTTCACTCGCAACTCTGGATTTCTCTTTAGACAATTCCAACATTCTTTCACAAAAATTTAAACAGTTAATCATGATAGTGAGCAGAAAGATAGCCCGCGCCCAATATTTGTTTTCTTCTAAGCGCGGGAGTTGTTAATTAGACGTGCAAACCTTGCAGATATACGGTTTTACCGTTTTTCTTTGTCGCTGTGAGGACTTGGTTACGCATCGGACTGTTACGGCGGAATCCAATATGAACCCATGCACCATCGCCGCGTTCCGGAAATTCCAGAATCAACTGGTCGAATACCAATTTACCAGCATCACGCATCTTAATCAACTCTTTAGCAAATGCCAAAGAAGTCAAACCGATTGCATCGCAGTCTGCTGCCAAACCGAAGCGGTGTGCTGATGTGGGGCTACCACCGACCAATTTGTTCACACGTTCACTGCGGAAGCAGGAAGTTACAACAATACCACGTCCAACGTACTCGCGGATTTTCTCCAACTGCTGCGCCGTGTAGTAGATGTTGTCCATTTCTGCTGCGGTAGGGGTGTTTTCGATACCGGCGCGTCGAGCAGACTCGCTGCGTGTCAGTTCTCGAAAACTGAAGTGTTCAGTGATTTGTTTTTCCATCTTGAGTTCCTATTTCACGGTCAGCTTTTAAAATGGCAACGCAAGCATCACGCTGACCTATTGCGATGTTTGCTTGCTCGGCGATGTTAAGAATATGTTGTCCAACTCGTTCTGAATCATCGTCTTGTTTGGTTTTGGGTCGATTATCCACGCCGGAACTGGTGCTAACTTCGGTTGTTCGCACTGGCATGGCGGCGGTTGGACATGACCGCAAGCGGATAGTACCATTAGACAGCTTACTGCGAAGAGTATTGATTTCATCTCGTGCTTCCTTTAATTCAGCAGTTTTTTCTTCGTCTATCTTAGCAACAGCCTCAACAGACTTACGTTCCATGTTGCGTACTTCGGTCTTGTGTTTAACAATTTCCTTTTGCTGCCGCAACATTTCCTGATTCCACTTACCTTGCCAATGCCTGTTGACAATGTAGCCGCCCGTTACGCCTGCAAATGTGGCTATAACCACCCCCGCAAGGGTATAAACGGTCAGTTTATTTGTCAGAATTTTCTGTATCATTTGTCTTATCCACCGTTTTCTTGAAATTATCCGTATATTTGCGAATTATCTCGTAACCGAGAACACCAGCGCAACACGCAAAGAACATCATCATTACGGGGCTGATGTTGAACATTGTTGTACCTGCGAAGAATAGGTATGTCATTATACCCGCGAAGCTCGATATCAGCAAATTTGCACCCAATTCCACAGCAAGGTTCTGGCTATACTTGCGCGGATTTTGCAAGTTACGAATAGTTTGAACTAATCCACCTGCCGCGCCAGCAAGGCATGAATAAAGTATATCCCATAGCATCGACCCTGTCTTTATAGTATCGTGAAATGATTCCCTTACCTCTGCCAGCGCAAGACTGGTAAGGGAACAATAAAGCAATGTGGTTAAAATCCACTTCGTTTTTCGTTTAAGCATTTTCTTGTTTTCCATTATTAATTGCGCCTTCCAATAAAGCACAACCCATACCCCACAAGAATAACCACAAGTAGAATATCTTGAGAATGGGCGGGCTAGGAACATTCAAATGAGTAGACAAAGGAATAATAAATAAAGACCCGAACGTTGTTGGCAAGTAGAACCAATGTCTGTATCGTGTGGCAAAAGCACACCACGTTCGGACAACAAAATTCAAACGTTCAAAATGTGCCATCCGGATATGGCAACCCTCGCAGTGCTTTTTAACCCACTCTTTAGATGAGTTCCACACTGTCTCCACAAAAACATCCATAATCAAAAGGATAGTAGAAGCTGCCAAAAAGCATATCAAACCTTTACCAAGTAAAGAACTATTCTCGTAAACACGCTGCATAATAGTTCCTGATATGTTAATGTGGACAAGCATCAGAACAATAACAGAAAACCCGTAACTAGCTCGTAACGCTCGAATTAAAAGAACGTTCTGCTTTCGGATCCAATAACGCTGCGCCATTTTGGACATATTAAAACTCCAAGTATATAATCTTCACGTTTACAAGTCCCGTATTGATGTGTTATAATGTTAATTACCTTAATTATAACATTCATTATTAGTATGGTCAAATAAAAACTGGCAAGCCTAAACTTGCCAGTTTTCGTCCATCACTATTTTAGGAGTAATAGCGGCTATTAACCGCGAAGCGTATTATACTCTCGAAGTAAATTTTCCACAATACCCTGCACAATATAAGCCTCAGTTTCAGGTGAAAATGCGTTCTCTTGCATCCAAATGGCAATTTCCTGCTTAATGTGAACAGCTTCGTGAACCAACAAAGGAATATCCATTCCAATATAACAAGTTGGAACCATCCACACAATGCACATAACGTCTGTAATCGTGCGTCCATCTTCCACACGCTTGTTCACAAGCGTTTGCGTGTGGGCAGCGCATGGAGCGTCCGGAAGTTTGTCAAGCGGAATATCCAACTGCTTGAACAACTTCTTACATTGCTTGAGTGATTCCACATAGGCGTATTTCACATTCGCCAACGGCGCGTCATAAACTTTAATCATTACTAATCCTTTGTTTTACAGTTTGCGGCATACGCAACAACGGAAACCATGCCACATCGTAGTTCAGGTCAAAAGTACCAATACGGGCTACGCCGTATTTTGAAATGACAAACAGTTTCGTATTGAGTGGCGGTGGACATATAGAAGCGTCATAACATTCCAACTCAGACACTGCATGATTAATGTTTAATCCTGTTGAATTTTTTAGTTTCACTTCGATCCTCCTTATAAGTATTTACCATCTCAAAAGCCAAAATCGCCAAACCGTCTTCGGTTACAACGTATTTAACATCGTTCATAACCACAATATCCTTAATCACAATCTGTGCAGGCGCAGGAAACTTCGGTTCGTCTGCTTTAACGTAAGCGGCACCGATACGCAGAAAATCCGCACTATCATCAACGCCAACCTCTTCCCACCACTTAACCAGTTCATACATCGAGCGGCAAATGTACCCAAGCTCATCGCTATACATTAAACCAACACGTTCAGGCATCTGCTGAAATTCGCCCAGAAATAGACAAATACCGCTCTTATTACGTCTGTATAAATTACCTTTCTTCATAGTTACCCTCTTTGAGCCAAGTTTCGATGTAGTATTTGAACCAACTTTCAAAGTCTTCTTGGTCCACAGTAACGCGTCGCAACACTTGCTTCATAGGCGTAACAGGTAAGAACGCTTCCATTACAAAGTTCCACTTACGCTTACCGTTTTGACGATACATCACAATCGGCACACCGCCAAACTCTGTGGAAGCCGTAACACATTGCTTCCACCATGCGTTAACCTGAAGCGTCTCTTGTCGTTTAACCTCGATACACAAACCAAACGGATTTGTAATATCGGATCCTCCAACAGCAGATTGGTTCTGGTTACGCTGGAACAGCGGTTTCAGTGGCGTTTTATAACCACAAGCAGCGAGTATCGGCAACGTCAAGTTTTCCAACAACTGACAAATTTCGCGTTCGCCCGCCTGTCCTTTAGCACGAATATTAATTCCCATTCTCTTGCTCCCCGTAAGTATAAGTCATCTCAATAGCGCGGACAATAGATTGGCGGGCTTCTTGCAAATCTTCCAGTTGACTTTTATGTCCACGTTGACCGCAGGCTAAGAGTTTCTTGATTGCGTGTTGGATAGCAGGGTCAGTTACTTGAAAGAGGATTAGTACGTCGTAAACGTCCAAGGACGTTAACCCTTTCGGAATTGGTTTTGCGTATTTATTCACAGATTACTCCTTTAATGGATGGGATTGTTATAACCACAAATAAGAATAAGGGCGTGGTTAGTGAGGTTTGTATTATAGGGCGGTGGCGTGAGGATTACAAGTAATGGATTTGTAAATGTGGTGTCGAAATTTACAACGCCGCGTATTTTGGAGAAGAGGATTGGTGATAATATTTCGAGGGTGAAATTTGTTAGGTTGGATGTAGTGTTAGTAGATATAATAGAAAGTAGACCTATTTCCGAATTTTGAGACGGCTGGGTGGGTGTAATAAGGCGCGGGCGTTGCTCACATATACAACTATACCCCCCCCGCCATAGTACCGCGTGTAACTATAACGGCTGGCACATACACCCGCGCTCCTACACGCTCGCTTATAACGTTGTTTATTGTAACGCGCGTTATTATAACAAACAAAATAATACCGCTTGCATTTATTACAAGCGGTATTGTATGCGTGTTAATTATTGCTTTGGTACTAATACAATGTGGTAATACTCACTGTATAAACTACCGCCTTTGCGTTTACGCGGTGTAGCAATATAACCTAAACCTTTATTGCGTTTGTTGTATGAGTTACAAATT
>FLRU01001965.1_pt1 | contig 42782 bp, 65 predicted proteins | sample 1497181 | NCBI WGS metagenome assembly FLRU01 (sample SAMEA4031752, study PRJEB14383) | metagenome | biome: human; feature: oral; material: saliva | place: Philippines | collected 2014
TGTTTATCGATAGCTATATTTCTGTTTTGTTGCATGATTACGCCGTTTAATTCGTCTAGTGTCATTGTACCTCTCCTTGACTTATTTTACGTTTACAGATTTAACATTTTCCAATAATTGTTTATTGCCGTTGTTGAATACGATAACTACGTTACCATCTGCAAAGAACAAGTTTTCAACTTCGTTTACTTCGAAAGTATGTGTAGTCCATTCAAAGTTGTTTTCTGTAGTGATTTGGTATTTCATGTGGTTTCTCCTTTGTTAATTTATTAACCTTATCTTTGATTATATTATATAATATAATCAAAGATAAGGCAAGGGCTTTTTTTGAAAATTTTTAATTAAATGCAGCTTGTATCATTTTATCGATAATATTGTTTGTTGTATCGTATTCTCTATCGGTTATTTCGCCGTTCATATATAAAGAGTAAACATGATTAATATACGATGTTAATTCTCTGTAGTTCTTAATATTAGCAAGTTTAATTTTAGCAATTACAATGCCTTCGACAACCTTCGTTAATTGGTGGTCAGTAATATAACCTTCTGCATACATGATTTCGCTAGTTTTCAAAGTGTTTTTTAAATCCTCAATATCTTTAAAGTTGTACATAGTTATTCCTCCTTTAAGGGCTTATTTCACTAAGCCCTTTTCAATACACTCTTTAATAAAATTCTTTACAGTACCCTTTTGGGGTAGTACTAATTTTTTATCCTTATCAATCACCCAAACGGCGATGCCGTGTCCGAACTCAAATCGCTCACTACCAAATTTTATGACTTGATAGCCATCTTTTAGATTAGCGTCTAACTGTTTTAGCGTTTTCATTATTTACACGCTTCCTCTTTAACTAAACCTTTTTCAATACATCTTTCAATAAATGCTTTAACTGTTGTTACTTGATATGCAACTTTGTTGCCTTGCTTATCAACAACGCAAGTTTCTGTTCCTGTAATTCTATAACCGAATTTACGAATTTTGTAACCGTCTTTCAAGTTAGCTTGTAGTTGCTTTAATGTTCTCATGTTTGTTGTCCTCCTAAGTAATTTATACCTTAACCTTGATTATATTATATATCATAATCAAGGTTAAGGCAAGCGATAGTTTGATAAATTTTGATGTTTTTTTATTTTTCTGCTTTAAGACCTTTAATGTAAATAGTTTTTCGGCTTTCGTCTTTGCACCATAAAGCGTAGTTCAAAGCTACTGTTTCTTTATTCATTTCTTCAACTAAATCCTTTAAAGTGTAACAAGATAATCGATAACCGCCATAACTAACACGATACATTCCACATGCTTTTTCTACATATAACACAATATCATTTACTTTGTTTAAAGCTGTTTCTAATTGTTTGCAAGTTCTAATCATTTCGGTATCTCCTTTATTAACTCTATACCTTTATCTTGATTATATTATATAACGCATTCAAGTATAGGACAAGCGCCAATTTTAAAAAAGTGTAAAAAAAATAAAGGGGTGCTTTTTTACGGCACCCCTATTACTTTTATTCAGTTGTAACCAATACCAACTCGTGCGCCACCCTCGCACGATTAGGGAGATATTGGACCACCTCTCAATCTTTTACTGCTACATATATAAGGCCAGCACCTAAGATAGCATTTAGAATTTGACTATTGCGATACTTCGCTTTTACCTTCTTTAGTTCGTTTTTCTGCATGTTCAAGTATGCTTCGGCTTTCGCTAATGAGTCCCTTTGCTGTGATAGCGTTACTTCTTGCTTGATTAACGTATTCTTCGCTTCGATTAATAGCGTCTTTTGTTCGTTCAGTGATTTCAATACTTCGATTAATTCCGTCTGTTGCTCTGTCGTTGATAATTTCGCTATGTTCAACTGCTGTTCTAGTTCGTCGATTATCATCAACTGCTTGCTGATTGTATCGTCTAGCATTGTTAATTTCGACTGTAGAGCGTTGTATTCCGCTCTCGTCAATATTACTTCGTCTGTCGGCGAAGAACCATACACCGGCAAGACAAACAAGCAACAACAAAATAGGAATGAACATAGGATAACCTTCCGCAAGTTTTTTAAGGCGAACATACATTACAATCCTCCTATGTAATCAGTAATACCACGAGCGATAGCACGAACAATAGCATCTAAATCGTTGTTAAGCATTTTTAAATCATCGTCATTATCGATGAAAGCCATTTCCACAAGAACAGCCGTTGCATCCGTACCATTTAATACCCATAAATCATCACGCTTCTTCACGCCACGGTCTACAGTATTAATACTGCGAATAATTTGGCTTTGAATGTCATTTGCTAGGCGTTGACCGTTAAAGGACTTGTACAACGTTTCAGTGCCACGAGCTTGCGTGTTAAATGCATTACAATGCAGTGATACAAATATATCAGCGCCCCACTCATTAGAGGTTTCACACACAAGACCTAAATTATCATCTTGAAGCGCTTTAACTTCGCATCCAGCGGTTTCTAAATACTGCATAAGCAATTTACCGGCATCACGAGCGACGTCGCATTCACGACGACCTGTGTTAGGGTTAACCGCTCCGCTATCCAAATTAATATCATGTCCAGGGTTTATAAATACTTTCATTACTTATTATCCTCCAACTTGTCCGGAATACCATTATTATCCTTATCTATCCAAAGTGCTAAAAAACCTACAAGAGCAGTTAAAACACTAGGAATAAATATATGGTCGATTATATTTATTCCTACGCTAATTAATTTATTTGTTTCGTCAGATACATAACCGCTTATAAAAGCCATTATGTACTCAACCACTACCAATAAAATAGGCACTAGCATTATAAATACTAGCGCCCTTGTTGCGAATATACCTGTCGGATGTATGTTAACCGACCTCATAGATTGGCCTGTCTTTTTTAATGTATTAATGAGGTTTGGCGGTATGTTCATGTAACTCCTCCTTAATATCATTAACTCTATGTTCTAAGGCTTCTATTTTGGCAGTTAACATTACTTGCTTTGCCTCCGCTTTAACTCTTTCTGCACGAGATAACTTAATTTCGTCTTTTAAATCTTTAAGGGTATCGGTTAAAATTCCCCATTTTTCTTGAAATATCAAGTTATCTTGAACTCTCTGCGAATCTAATTTTTCGAGCAAGGGAACGACCAACACTTTATAGCCTAAGCCGGCAACAAGACCGACTATAGACAGTGTTGTTAAAATGTCGTTCAACTCGAACTGCCAAGTCCACATCTTCGCTCCTTTCTATTACAAAGCGTTCATTTCGTACCGTCTTCCGTTCCAAACATTATCGCTAACATAGAGTTCGAATTGTTGAGTACTTGTCGGAGTCTTAATTGTAACAGTGCCTTGATTGTATTCTACCCCAAATTCAATATTTTCAGGCTTGCTAATAACAAACGTTAATCCGTCGTATTTATTATGATTGCTACCATCTAAATCCTTTATGTATTTATGCGTATCAGCTTCCATTTCTAAAGTATCAATATCCGACTTATTCCATTTACCCAACCAGTTGAAGGAGCTGCCGTTATAACCGTTAAGTTTTAACACTAATTTTCGACCAAATCGCAAGAACTTAACACCAACGGTGTTATCGTACACTTCATCCGCTTGCAATGTTACAGCACCAGGAACAAAACTATCAGTAACTTTTTCACCGGCGAAATTATAGTATTCAAGAGCAACATTATCTTCGCCAAGTTCAGGAATTGTAATAGTTACTTCACCATTATCTTGAATTTCGAACTCTGTATCAGTTGCAACCACTTTAACTTTATAATGCGGTTCACCGTTCACTAATACTTCGGTTTGACCTAATAATGCAGTACCAATAGTTAATGGTTTAAAGCCAATTTTAGAGGATACAGTTTGTTCGATAATAGCACATAGTACATCGTCAACATCGCTAGATTTACACCAACGATTTAACTTGAATAACATTTGTTGCGCTTTTGTAGCAACAGAGCTTTCGCCTTTAGGACCTCGCTTACCATCCTCACCTTTCGGTCCGCGAAGTTCTTCTTTTTGTTCTTCCGTTAAATCTTCAAAGCGGAGTGCATCGCCTTTAGGGCCTTTTAATTCCGCCTTTTGTTCTTCTGTCAAATCTTCAAAGCGTAATGCTTTTCCTGCAGGACCTTCAGAGCCTTCGTGGCCGTCCGCACCAGTACCACCACGCATGCCAGGAACGCCTACATTAATAATAAATTGGTGAATTTTTTCCACTTCCACGTCTTCAATTCTTTTAGTCGCTTTTTGTTCTGCCATTTTGAAATCTCCTTTTTCAATGCATACTTACGTCAGGGATGATATCCATACTACCCATGACTAACTTAATTGTTTGTTCCTTAGTGATGAGGAACACATCGTATTTACACCGAGTAAATGCTCGGTTAATACCTAATGATTGTTCACTACTAATGGTTACGATTAACCGGTCGCCATCAACTACACAATCAGGCTCTAAAATAACATCGCCTTTATAGGTGCGTATTTTACAAACGCCTCTTGCATCTGCAAAATCAACATCACCTATAACTTTGTAAGCCCTAGCCCAATCATCGCCGATGTGTAGAGTTTCGTTTAAGCGCTTAACAAAGTCCATATTAACCGCCTACACTTTCTTAACCGCAATACATACATAGTTTGCAGTGCCAGGAGTCCAGTGCTTAACTTTTCGAGTAGGGTCAGCGCCACCGCCACCATCCCAACTGATTTTATCTTGTACAATAATCTCTGTTCCACATCGCACTACAAGTCCTTCTTGATAACATTTAACGTTAATAGATATAGCCTCACCGGTATTAACAACCTTACTATTAACTTTTGATTGATTAACACTTAACAAGAATTGACATTCTGACTGTTCAAACCCTTGAGGTATTGGCAAAGTTTGTCCATCGCTTATCGTCCCACTTGTTACAGAAATATCACTAAGTTTCATTAAAAGACCGTTATTAACATTGTCAGGGCCGGCATACCAAGAAGGTCGCTTCTTGCAACATAAGTTAGAAGCCTCCGTAAAGTTCTCGTTACCGATATTAAGATTTTTACCACCTCTGCTAATCGTATGATTTCCGCCTTCACCTTTAATCTTAATTCCATTACCGGAATTAAAAGTTAAGTCGCCGGTTAATGTTCCGCCAGTTAATGGTAGATAACCATTTAAAGAAGCGTTAAATTGTTCTTTGGCTGCGTTAATTTCTTCAACTAAAGCGAGTTGCCGAGCACCGCCAAGATTTTTGTTATACCAACCAGGACGGTTCATAGAGCAGATGTTCATATTTTCAACAGAACCGTTTGCACCGTCGCTAATACCAACATCAAGCGTTCCTCGTTCAGTAATTCGAACAGCACCTGAAAATGTTCTGTTGTTAAGTTTTAACCAAGAGCCATTTTCTAACGTAACATCACCTGTTACTGTACCACCTGTTAGTGGTAAGAACTTCTTCATAATACCGCCATGTGCGTTAATGTCGTTTTCATGTTGATTTAAACGAGCTTCCGTTAAATAAATGTGGCTTTTAGGATTAATTGTTATAGACGCATTGCCAATACCAATGGTAATGGTGATAATCTTTTCATCAATACTACTATTAGGCGGAACATAACTTGCATCACTTCCGGCGTTCGTGTATGCGAACAAATTTTCTTGTCCACCCTCGCCTAATTTTGCAAAAAGCCCTAACTCACGAGCATAATAGCCACGAGTTAAGGCTCTATTATTAATAGTAGATACAACTTCGATTTCACTTGTAGAAATTGTATTAACAGCAGACACTTCGCCGTCTACTATTTTTGATACTAAATTAGTTAGGTCATTTATATTACCGCTATTCAATAGGCCTTCGCCTAATGCAACTTTGGTAAAAATAATACCTTTCTTAGTTTTAAAAGACTCGGCAATCATATTCTTTCCGAGTTGAGTTGTTGTAATAGCACCGTAATTACTCATCAATAACCTCCGTATTCATTACACTTTTATTATGTCTGTGTTCATTACAGACATGCCGATGTACAACCCTTCTGATACGCTTATTCGTTTATCAGAGGCTACATATTTGACTTTAGATACTGTACAAACCGATACAATTCCACCTATACAAATTTTCGAATTCGATTTAAATAAATGTCCGACTATATAGGTTAAGTGAGCCGGTTTATACTGCTCTACAACCTTTCGCACTTCATCTACTGCAACAGCAGTTTCCATTACGATTTTAAATTGGTTTGGAGCGGTATTTTCAATAACCTTAGCATCGCTTGTAGGTACAACATTATTAACTAGCTTTTCTAATTGAGGAGTTGTAACAGTTTGAGCGCCTTGAATTTTTATCAACAAGTTTTCACGTCGCTTTTCGATTGATAAATCTTCGTCGGTTCTAATTCCATAAACTCGCTCCCAGTCATTTAACCCCCAAGTTGCGGTTTCAACAAACATTTGCTTGCAAATATCAATGATGAGTAATCTTAACTTTTCATGTTCTTCACTTAAAGCGTCTTCGGTAGCTTTAAATGAGGCGTCCTTCGATAAGAATTTAGGTAAATACCGAAGAACATCAACTTTATAAGTTCTCAAAAGTTCAAATATCATTGTATATTCACCGCCCCTAATATCGGCAAATCATCAACGTTAATGACAATGCTTTTATCTGAGTTATTAATTCGCAAGTTTTGATAGTCAACAGCGCCGGCATCAAGAATTAAACTGCCTATCTTAGCGATTGAAAGTTTAACTTTTTCGTCCCTTGTAATCACCATTTTTTCAAGCTCGATTAAATATCCTCGCATAAGGTCTTTAAATTTAGGTAAATTAAATTCACGACCTTCTATTACAGCACTAACATTAATCGGCTTATTGATTGCAGACGAAACAGTAACCATAGCAGTTGTAGGCCTTACGGTTTCGATATAATCTTTAACCGCTTTAACCAATTTATCAGAAGCTGGTTTAAATTCGCTATTCACAATAATAACCTTAACTGTACCTGGTCCATTCCAAACCGGTATTACTTTCGCACCACCAACGCCAGGAATAGACATAGCCCATTCGTAATAGTGCATTGTATTTCCGGAAGTACCAGGATATCGAACGTGCAGTAAATACCGTTCTCTTAACATATCGTCTGTTTCTTCCTCGAAGCCATCAGAAGTAGCTTCGACGTTATTTACAGATATAATACCTGGTATAGACATTGAAATAGTCGTTATTGTATTAGCGTTAACATTTCCGCTTGTGCCAGGTTCAACAGCTCTTACCTCTATTTGTTGAGTGCCTTTTACTACATGCTCCGATGTTGACTCAAACAAAATTCCGCTCGCCGTAGAGAATTGACTACCTTTAGGTACTATTCCGTTACCTTTAACAGTAACAACCCCTATTGCGTGAGTAGCGGCTTTGCGAACAACCCCTGACTCTTTAGCACGCATGGTTAAGAAGTCGCTATAAGAGGTATCGCCAAACGCCACTTTATATAACTCGCCTAATTCAACATAGGCTTTCATAAACTCAATGGCGTTAGAGGAAAACACGTCATACTCGAACGTACCCTCAAATTTACTGTAAGGCGATGTACATTGTTCTTGTAAATCTTTTAAAATCTCATCGCTAGTTGGAATGTTAAACATTAATATTAAGCCCTCCATATATCGTTGTTAGTTCTACAGAACAATCGACCTTATCACCATCTTCACTAAATGCAATATTATCAATGGACTTGATATAAGGATTAACCATAAGACATTCAATAATGACTCGTTTAAGTTCGCTATACCGTTCACTAACACTCATAACCTTGCCTATAAAAGGCTTTAATTGAATACCATAACGAGTAGAATAGGCTAGATATTGATTACGTTCCGTCATTAGAGCTTTATATACCCAAACTTTCAACGCTTCATCACCAGTTACTTTTATTCGGTTACCATTAGCAGTGAATTTAAATGAGTTTGTTTCAAAGTTCCAATCGTATTCAACAAACAACGGCAACTCATCACTTTGATAAACGCTGACATTCGTTGAACTTGCGAATGGATATTCCGCACTCATAACTTCACCACCTTTTGGTCTACATAATACAACTGCTCGCCTTGTGCATATACAGGAAATACCGTTACTTCATCACCTACACGCAAGGTATCAGTCATGATAATTGTATCGGTATAGTCATTATGAATTTCATGTGTATGACTGGCAAACAACGCCAAGCCACCACCACCGGAGCGAGGTTGCGTTTCACTTATAATGTGCCCTTTTGCTTCTCGGTAGTGGTTCGGTTTCCAATAGTCATTTAAGTATATTTGCTCGTTTGTGATATCGATGTTATCAACCCTAATTACAAGGTTAGGAAATGGTGATGTAACAACACCAATTCGCATTCCCATTGGCTGTTCATCTTTAGCTATTCCGTGAATAGTATTAACCATTTTTGCCATTGAATGAGCAGCGCTCGGAATATCTTTAGGCATAACGTATTTCTACCTTTCTTTTCGTTGATTTTCTAGTAGACCTTCGACCTTTTCCTTTAGAAGTTTTACTACCTTTTTTCGCTTCACGTTCTAGGCGTTTCTTTTCCTTTTCCTCTAAAGAATGGTCTACCTTTTCTTTCGTCATTAAGTTTTCAAACTCAATCTCGAGTTTCATTGTATGTTGTCCGTTTTCGAATTTATGCGTATCGCTCTTTATCCAAAATTGACCGCTTAATTGCGTAATCACATCTTTAATTTCGATTGAATACGAGGACAAGGCGTCATAATCGCCTAGACAATCAATAACACCGCTACGTTCAGGACCCTTAAATATATCCTTAACTTCTTCTTGCGTGTTTTTGTTTTTACCTTCTTTGTATACCGCTTGTATCATGGAATACTTTTGAATTTGGTCGTCCTTGCTTTCATACCGAATTAAATTACCTTTATCGTCAACAATCATAACTTTATTAATCATGTTTTCGATACTTTCCTTATAGGAAGAGTCTGTAATGTTTCGATATTGGTCGATTACAAGTCCTTCGATAACTGAACCCTTTTCTATGACGTCGAGTTCATCACCCTCCATCATAGCTTGATATTTTTTGTTGGTCTTTTTGGCCGCTTCTGTATAAGCCATGAGTATGATTTGATAACCTGACTTGTTATTAGCGATAAAAGTTATTTTTTCGCCTGTTTCAGCGAGGTTACCTACCTTAATGCCCATTTCCTTACAAACAGCCTTTGTAATGTCTTCTGCGGTCATATTCGTGAATTTTCTAGTAGTTTTTGATTTACTAAGAATAAACATATTGTCATAGCATACAACTGTTATCGTTGATGCGGAAGTTTTTCGTTCGGTGGAATATATATTTCCAACGAATTGTAACTCACCATCTTCTGAATACGCTTTAACAGTTTCACCTATACCGAGTACATATACAGGCCAATTAGTATCACGAGGTTCTTGCGTATATACAAATTCAAGTTTTCGTGCTGCCTGAATACGAGAACCGCTCCATGTCGAATTATTAACTAAATGAGATATATCGTTTTCAACTGGAACTTTCTTTTCTTCGCCGGTTTTATCATCCCTAACCGTTTTCGTTCCGATGTGCTTAATAATCATCACTTAACCTTCAACTTTCTTAACTGACTTAAATTATTAATTGCCAAGTTCTTTAAGTCGTTAGATTGAATAATTCGCTCGTAGTGCTTATAGTTGCCGTATGCTTTTTTAGCCGCATCTAAAATATCTGAACCCCTATTATAAAGCGTTGCGGTACTAGGCTTATTGTTAATTGTAGGCCTATCTTTAAGACCTGTAACATCATCAACAGCTTTCGTATCGTCTGCAGACATAGAGGTATTTAAATCTTTATACGCTTTAAAACTAAGCGTGTAATATAAATCGCCGGTGTTTTCTTGCTTCTTCCATGGAAAGGCCATAATAGCCATCATTAAATTAATAGGACCATCGCTAACAATAATCCTAACTGGCTTCTTAGACTCTTTCCACTTGTTGATTAAAGCAACAATTTCCGCCGGCTTGCGTTTATCTCCTACGATGAAAGGATAGTCTTTAGCCGGAAGAAAACTTTCAAAAGTTAAAGTAATTAATTTAGGATTACCAAACAATAGCGCTTCACCTATTTGAGTGATATTAACGCTTTTATTATCTTGTTCATTCCCTACTTCGTACTTTGTAGGAGTTACTGGCAAGACTAATCGTTCTTCACCTTGTGAAAGAATAATTGTAGGATAGTTATTTCCGCTTTTACCTAATACAACAGATAAAAGCGATAACGCCCTACCAATACCGCTAATTAATTTTGCCATTATACACCCCCATAATTTACTTCCGCACTTTCAAGCATAGAGAATAACGAATGTGCTATGCGGTCGATATCCGCTTCTTCACGAACAACGAATGTATTTCCACTAATAGAGTATTGGTTAACAGAGTTAGAACCGCTTAGACTATTCGCAATCATCTTTTCGGTTGTTGCATGAGGATAAATTCGACTACCATTTGGCAAGTCTACAATTTCACCGCCACGTTCGTTAATTTCAGTCCAACCACCACCGAAATGACTTGTACCAGTCGCATGACCCGGAATACCTGTTACTTGCGAACCTCTTGCTTGAACAGCGCTTAACGCACCACCAACAGCGTCGAATACACCGCTTGCTGCACTTTTAATAGGACTCCATACATTTTCATTAAACCAGTTAGCAACTCCGGCCCATACACCTTTAATGCTTTCCCATGCACCACTAAACACGCTTACAATGCTGTCTATTGCAGAACTAGCGAAAGAATACACAGGTTGCCAAACAGTATCATTAAACCAACTTGCAACAGGACCAAATATTGCCACTATGCCGTCCCATAGGAACGCATATAAACCAACAATCGTATTAATGACTGGAGCACAAGTTGATAAAATACTATTCCACTTTTCGCCAAACCAAGCAGTTAAGCCTTCTAAATTATTTGTGATGCCGTCATAGATTTGCTGTGCAATTTCTTCACCGAATATAGCACCGCCAACACCACCTACAAGGCCACCAATAGCACCGCCAACAGCAGTTCCGGCACCAGGAATTATAGAGCCTAAAGCAGCACCACCCATAGCGCCTAATTTCGCTCCAGCTAAACCACCAGCAAGACTACCACCTAAACCAACTCCGGCACGAGCTTTATCGTCGCTCGTAGCCAAGTCATATGCACCCATAGCTAATGCTAATGGAAGTGCGATTTTACCACCTATTTTTGTTAATCTTCTACCAACTGCTCCGGCGCCTTTACCTACTTTGCCAACAGTTCCAACTCCGGCACCTTGCGCACCGCCTAACATTCGATTCGCTATAAGAGTTACATTCAAGGCGTTTATAGTCATATCACTGGCAGAACTACCACCAGGACCACCTATAGAACCACCCTTTGCACCTCTAAATAAATTAAAAGCACCTCGACCGGCTTTAAAAACGCCTATTCCGGCTACTGCTAATGCAGCTGCAGATAAAATAGAGGGAAGTCCTTCCATTTTTAGCGTTTGCCCTACTAACTCTTTAATAGCGGAGGTTATTCCGTCAAGAACACTTCGGACTGTAATTCCGTTTGCTTCAAAGTTTTCAGTTAAACCGGCGAACCAGTTGCTAATACCTTGTACGATATCCCTAAAACCGCCAATTTTACCGTCCATAACTTTGATTACAAAACCATCCCAAGCACTAGAAAGTAGTGTTAAATCACCAGTTAAGTTATCAAGCTGAATAGCAGCCATTTCCTTAGCTTTGCCGTTTGAATTATCGATAGCTTCCGCCAATTTATTAAAATCGGCATCCGGAGAATTTACTAATGCAAGCAAGCCTGACATAGCTTCTTGACCGGCTAGCATACCGGCTACAGCGGCTTTACTTTCCGGAGTTAATTTACTCATACCTTCTTTAATATCTTTAATGATATCTCTAAAAGGTTTCATTTTGCCGTTAGCGTCTAATATGTTAAGACCTAAAATCTGCATAGCTTCACCGGACTCTTTTGTCGGTTTAACCATACGAGTCATCATAGAGCGCAAAGCCGTGCCGGCTTCTGAACCCTTAATGCCCTGGTTAGCCATAAGACCTACAGCTAATGCAGTATCTTGTATGCTAAATCCTAATGCGCCGGCTACTGGTGCAGCGTATTTAAATGTTTGCCCCATTAGAGCAACATTTGTATTTGAGTTAGTTGCTGCAGAGGCTAATACGTCGGCGAACATAGCAGAGTCTTTAGCTTGTAAACCGAATGCAGATAAGCTATCAGTAACAATATCAGAAGTTGTTGCTAAATCTTCACCGGAGGCAGAGGCAAGGTTCATGATACCTTCAATACCGCCAATCATTTCGCTAGTTTTCCAACCGGCCATACCCATATATCTGAACGCCTCGGCGGACTCAGTTGCGGTATATTTAGTGGCAGCGCCCATATCGATTGCTTTTTTCTTTAGTTGTAAAAACTCATCGGCCGTTGCACCTGAAATAGCTTTTACATTTGACATTTCTTTCTCGAAATCAGCGTATTTTTTAATGCCGTTTGCGATACCGAAACTAATACCGGCTATACCGGCCATTTGCATTGTAGCACCGAACATCGCACCGCTTAATCGATTACCAACAGCGCCAATACTACCGGCTAGATTTTGCTTAACGTTAACTGTAGCTGTATATACTTTACCTTTAAAGCCGTTTAGTTCATTTTTAATTTTATGAACTTTAGAAGTAGCATTATCCTTAGCATCAATCTTAACTTTAACGTTACTACCAGTTCGCTTTAATTTAGATAGTTCGCTTTCAGCTTTCTTGCTTGCGTTCGCAACACCTTTAACGGAGTTGATAGCACTATTCATGCTTTTATCAACACCAGCCATCGCAGGAGTAAGAGTATTAGCAGATTTTGCTAGTTGTTGCGTTGATTGTTGTGCCTTTTTAACTGCATTAGTAAACCCTTTGTCGTCAAGGTACAGTTCGACGCCTAAACGTTCTTTATTATCCACCTAATACCTCCCTTATAGCTAATTTTGTAATTTCCACACGTTCTTTCCTTTCCTTTTCCATAGCTACATGACAAAGCAGTTTTTCCATTAAGGATAAACCAAAGAAATATTCAAACGTATGACCTTTCAAAACTAAGTAGGCGGCCGTAGCCGCCTCCCAGTCTTCTTCTATTACTTTTTTGCTTCGTCAAAAATAGCGTGGTCGAGTTTTTGGCCTACACCTACAGACTCAAGCAACACAGTACTAATAGCTTTAATTTCACCGAATTCAAATAACTTACCTACAATGTCCATAGGTTCGGCGCAATCATAAGCCTTTTGCAAGTCTTTATCTTTCAAATTAGGTTCTACAATACAGTTATAAACGATATATTCATCGTTATCACTGTCTAAACCTAACGCTTCTGTCATGAGTAAAGTTGTAGGCTTTTTAGCTACAACTTCACCTAAAGAAGTTTTGATTGTTAGTTTTTGACCTTTACGAGCCTTAATTTCTTCACGTTTAGCAATTAATTCGTTAATAGATACAGACATTGTTATATTCCTTTCAATTAATCAATGGACTCAATATATTGTAAATCTTCCGGTGTAAAGCCGAATGGAATGTCAGTTTCAACAACTTTGCCTTTTTCGAAATGCAAAGGAGTTAATTTATTGAACCATACATTATCAATAGAGATACGTTCTTTTTGACCGTCCACCGCGTCAGGGTCGTCCAATAAGCCAGTAATTACAGAGCGAGGGTCTTTGCCAGCGCTCCACGCTTCATGCAATTTACGGAAGTTTCGATTGATTACGTTTTTAATTTTTGCTGTGCCTTCACCTTTAAGGGATGTAATTTTACTATCAACGGAGTTGCCGATAATCACATCTTCACGTTGGGCCTCAACAGTACATTCGAAACTTTCAATTTCAAATACTAACTCACCGTCGAACCAAACCTTACCATGAGAGCCGTTCCAACGGCGACGACCACGATATTTTACATCTTCGCTTGCTCTTGACATTTATTCTTTCCTCCTATTACATTGTGAAGCTAATTTTAAGGTCTTCCATAGCGTCAACAAATTTAATGTTGCCGGCTAAACCAATTTCAGAACCAGTGTTATATTGACGAATGTCCATAGCGGACATTGTAGAAATGTCTTCGCCCTTGATAATCGCATAGTCCTTTTGGAATTGCTCGTCAATATCAACTTTATTCTTAGCTCGATTGTCGAGCACGTTGCCGGCTAATTGACCAAAGTAAACCATAATTGCTGCTACAAATAGCATTTTGTGGTCGTAGTCATTAATGTATTTACCTACATAGTACTTTTTGAAAGTGTCGCGAATATCATCTGTTACCATGTCAACACCTTCGATAATTTTAATTTTACGGAATTCTTGACCTTTGTCAGTCGTGAACGTTTGCAAGGAGTTGCAAGCACGAGCAATCTTAACGCCTTCACCATCTTCTTCGTCGAACAAGTGCAATTCGCCTTTGTCGATGCGGTCTGTTAAGTCCTCGTACACTTTAACGCTTTCAACTTCCGTTAATTTAAAGTACGTTGCGGAGCGGTCCAACGCCAACCCAGCCAAAATACCAGCAATACGAGCTGTATATTCAATCGGAGTATAGGTTTTGTATGTAGTTTGACCTTGAGTGTTTTGTCCGTTAGGTACTTTAATATCTTCTGTACAGAAATTAATAACGTCTTCGTGGTCTGCTGCCACGCTTGCTACTACAGCTTTAACAGTTTTACGACCATTATTGCGTTCTGCTTTAATGTAGGACGCCAAGTCTTGTTGGTCTTGAACTGTACCAGTAGGTGCGGCAATGTAGTTATAACGAATATGTTTTAACTGTTTTAACAAAGTAGCTTGCGTATTTTTTGCGCCTTGTACACTTGCTTTAGGTAGTGTATAGACAAGTACACGCAAAGGCGTTCCATCTAAGCACTTTTTAATCAAATCAGTTGTAGCTTCATCGAATGTACTATCCGGAATTTCGCTAATATCAGCGATTTTGTACTTGTTAGATACATCCGTTTTTTCACATTTTAAAATTAATACCACAACACCACGAGCGGAACGCTTAATTGCAGTTACGCCCTTTGTTTTAAAGTCAATTAAGACCTGTGGTAAACCGAATTTTTCTTGTTCGTTTGGCATTTAGTTATTCCTCCTCGGTTAAATTATTGCCATTAAGGCTAAATGAAAGAGTATTAACTACTTCACCGCGAACAAAACCAACTTCTTCGTCAGTGAAAGCATCGTTAAACTCTAGATTAAAGATAAAGTGCAGTACTTCATCTATAAATGTATGCTCAAAGTCATTAATGGTGATATATCTATCATCGACTTTTAGTACAGGCCTAAAGATACATTCTAAGCTATCACTCATTTCGTACAAGTCCGCACGCTTAATGCGGTTGTTCTTATCTTCCATAGCTCGGAATGTAACATCGACTTGAACAGTCCTTTCGAAATAGTTGTAATCGCCAACGCCACTATGAACAAACATTTCAATATAAAAATAAGGTGCATTTGACTTTTCAACATTGTCAAAATACACCTTATAATTAGGATATTTGTTTTTCAAAAGGTCAACTAAGGCCTTTTGAATACTTCTTAATTTAAGCATCTATCAAGTTCCTTAGTATCTTTCTTGTATCATTTAAGAATTGACTCTTACGCTTAACCGTAGAGCGATGTAACATCTTATGCCCTTTAACGAAACCGCCTTTCGGCGTTCTGTGTCCATATTCGATATGGTTAGCATATTCAGTATTGTTGTATACCTCAATGGAGTTATTTTGCGGTTCAGTACGCTTCCATGCATTTCTAAGCGTACCAGTATCAACAGGAGTTTTCGCTTTTGTGTCGGCGATTAATAACTCCGCTTGTTGTTTTAAAAGTGTATCGATATATTCAGGATATAACGATAAAATCTTTTTCCACTTAAAATTTAACTCCATAAAGCCGTTAACTTTCGCTCCCATAGTTAAGCCTCATCATCACGAATTAACGTGATTTCCTGGTGCGTTGTGTACTTGAAAGGGCTATCACATCGCATAATGAATGTTTGGCCTTGATGATTAATCGTAACAATATCATTCGCCATAACATCGTAATCGACCGGCAAGGACAATCTTAATTTATCCTTTAATGCGAATACGCTGTCAGTATTAACACCATTCATGCTTGATTGCCCTGTCTGTCCTAATTTACAAGGAACATTTTCATACACATTAACTACATCGAATACATCCGCCCCTATATCGTCTGTAGTGGCTTGTTGCCGTGAAATGGTACAAGTATCTTTGTACATAATATCTGCAAGCAGTTTTCCATATACATTAACCATTCGACCACACCACTTTTCTATATAGATTTAATTTAGTGCGAATGCTTTCAAAGTCTTTTTCACTAATACATCCTATAGGGGATATATCGGTTACCGCCCAGGTAAATTCAACGTCATTTTCTTTCAAAGATTTTAGCGGTCCATGTGTATCGCTGTATTTATCTTTGATGTACTTTGTAGCTAATTCGGCTGCGGTATAGACGAGCGTTCGAGGGAAGTTCGTTCTATGGCAGTAGTCCATACAATCTAGGACGAACTTTTCTGCAAACATCGCTATATAATCAGCATAATTAACTTGATTAAGACTATCAGTCATCGATATTAAGCGGTTAGTTGTATCAATAACTAAGGTTACCGCTTCATCGTATTCTAAATATTGAACGTTACCCAAAGTTATTCTCCTTAATAACAGACATGTTCCCACATATCTTCGTTAAATTGTTCAATAGGTTCATCGTTTGCAATAGCAGCAGCAAGCATTCTTGTGCTATCGTTTAATTCTTGCGTTGAAATATCACCAGGACTAACGACGAATACTCTATCTAAGGAGTTTTCACCAAAGATAGATTTATACGTTTCACACATATTATTGAACTTGTTTAAAGCGTCAATAAATGCTTTCTCTTTAGCTGTCATAATAACCTCCTACACAGTTAACAACATACCAATAATAAAATGTAGGTACTCATGGTCGTCTTTAATAGTAGCCCAAACCGGTTTACCTGTTTCATAGTTCCAACCTTTGTATTGGCCTTCTTCCGTTGGTTCAAATACGCTTTCAAGCCCCATACTTAAAACCTCGGTTGAACCGTTCGAATATGTTTTACCGATATAAGGCGAAATAAAGTTATCCTTTTTTGCTTTCTCCCTACCGTAACACCTTACATTTAGAATATCATTTAGCTTTTCTTCAACTTCACCTTTGGTTCGCATTTCTATAAACTCATTAGAAAGGCGTTTAGCGTCTTTGTTAAAGTATTCAACCATATGACCTATTTCATGAAATGGAGTTGTTTTCTTAACGCCATTCATATTAATTGTAATGTATCGTTCAGGGTTCTTAATTTTAGCATACTTCAAAGGGCGACCAGTAACAGCAGCATCACCAAAGAAATAACCACGTTGAATTTTACGAGTGTTAATGCCTTTATTGTTATCCTTTAACATTTTACCCCAATCACTAGGATATACATCAAACGCACCTTGTATCATTTCTTTATTTTTCTTAACGCTACCTTCGGCCCATGAAGCACTAGGAATTTTATATCCAACCTCACGATATTGAGATAACACCTTTACCAATTCATCTTTATTGCCTATTAAGTTAATAATATCATGCTTTTGACTTACCATCTTACCAAGATTAATTACATCTTGCGCAGTTGCTTTTGATGTGTCAAATTTAGATAGTTTATCTTTTATATTAACCTCTTTATGTTTAACTGGTTTCGGTTGCTTAGGCTTTTCGACCTTTTGTTCCTCTCGCCAATCGGCGAATGTTTTTGTTTTATCAACATAAACCGCTTTCCATTCGTTATAGTTCATATTGCGTGGTACTTTTTGATATTGTGTCCACTCCCCTTTAGAAGTTGGTTCTTTTTTAGTAATTCGAGAACCGCTAGTAGGTTTCTTATTACTAATAGCACCGGCAATCGTAGACCTACAACGAGGATGAAGCGGAGGAACGTTATTCCCTACTTCGGCTTCACTAACTGGGTAGATATTATTATCATGTTGCCTACAAATTGAGGATGTACGTTTATCCATTGTCGCAATAAACTGAAAGAATTCCATGTCAGAGGAACGCAACGAGTCTAATGTAGATTGATTATGAACGTAATTTAATTCCGTTCTAACCAGTCTTACAGCATCATTTTTAGATACTCCCATTCGCTCTTGCACTTCTTTCGCCAGTTTATTAACTGACACACCGCGATGAACACCATTAACAACAGTATCTTGAATGGTACGAGCCAACTTTTCACCGTTGGCCCATATCCGTTCACTATAGTTCTTTCCACTCCACGGAGTTCGTAATATTTGCTCTATTTGTTTATTATCAACAACAACATTTAAAGGACCCTGCCCTTTCTTTGCCAATTCATAGGCAGAATGCAAGCGATTGTCTTTATATGCTTCTTTTAAGAAGGAGGACATGACCTTGTCTGTATTTCGATTTAGTTTGTCTATCTCAATAAGAGTATCGCTGTACAATTTATCCAACCTAGAAATGCGCGAACGCATCGAAAGGGTATTAAGTTCTAGCATAATTTTAGGGTTGCCAGTCTTTTCGAATTCCGCTAAATAGTCTTCAACGTCCTTCTTCCAAGTCCTAAACTCTGTTCCGTTAATTAACTTACGAGCATCCGTAATACTTAGTCCGTTGTCTGTGGCGAACTTTCCGTAAAGTTGTTCAATGTTTGTTTGTAGCCGTTGGGCGGACCTTTCATATTGAGCGGCCAACTCTTTCTCGATTGTTTCACGGCTTTTTTTATTCCATTCATCTTCACGTTCAATAGCACGCCTAGCCCAATATGAATTAGTCCCCATGTTTTACCCCTTAGCCTAATTTATGAACAAATTTAACAATTCGAATTTGTTTAGGTTCGTAAACTCGTTCCCAGTTATCGCCATCTTTCAATTCTGCACGAGATACAGACTCAGCATTGGCACGAGTTTTATTAGTCCATTTTACCCCACGAGGATGCAAGATGAACGCTTTACGAGAAATCAAATAATCAACACCGGAGCCTTTACGTTTATCACGGTCAACTTCCGCTGGAACCATACCAACAGGAGAACCTACGCCATACGCAATAGCACCTTCACCGAACAAATAAGTTGTGTATTTGTCAGTATCAACAGGGCAACCATCGTCAACAATTACACGACGGCCCATGTAGTAATCGAAGGACAAAGCATCGGACTGACGGATAGTTTGAATTAAGTTCAATTTATCAAGATAAGATTTTGTTGCGGAGTGCATTACAACTGCAGTTAAGGAGTTACGAGCATCACCCATGAGTTGCATAGCATCGATAAAGCCTTCACCGGAGAAGTTAGCTGCCTTACCAGTTTTAGTAGAAATATCCAAGATATGGTCGGACATTGTAGCGGCAGCGAATACACCGTCAAGGATATTCAATAATTCCTTTTGGTGGTCGCGAGCCCAAAAGCCTGCAACTAAATCACCAATAGCGGACATAGGGTCTGCACCGGATAATTGAGCGGACAAGTCAGTTGCGCCCCACATTTTAGCACGGCGAATAGTAGTGGAAGCATCCATTTTAGAGCCGATTTTATCTGCTGTTAAATCGTTACCTTCTACTACGTTTTCAGAGTCGCCAGTTAAATCAGTGAAGAAAGGCATGTTATGAACTTGTGCCGGTTCAGATGCTAACATGTCGAATTGACTATCACGAGTTGCAATACCGGAAGAGAAAATAGCGGATAATTCGCTTGTACGACGTGTTACATAATCAGTAAATAAAGCTGTAGGGTTAATTACGTCTTTCAATGTAGTTGCTGCGAATGTTTGCAAGTTAAAAGTAAAGTTTTGAGTTGGCATTATTAGTCCTCCTAATTTTAAATTAAGCCATCAATAGATACGCCGGCTTGTGCTGCAAGCGTTTTAGCTTGTGCGACGTCGGTTCTAATAAGTTCTGCTTGTTGCGTTAAGTTAAAGTGTTCTTTGCTGAAAGGATTAACCTTAGGCGTGCCCTCCCCTTTGCTAGGGTCGTATTTAAATTTAGGGTCGCCTTGTGGTTTGAACAAGAACGCTTTATTTTCTTTTAGGTCTTTTAGTTGTTCATCTAAACCAGTTACCTTGCCATCTTCACCAAGAATAAGTTTAGACTTGTCAATAAGGTTAGCTACGAGTTCTGCATCTTGTGCGCTATCACCAATCGCTAATTGAACCGCGGTACTCAATTTAAGCGCTTTCAAATCTTCTGCAGCTTTTAAAGCATTCGCCTTATTGTCTGCTTGAAGTTTTGTAATTTGGTCTTTTAACGCTTGTACATCGCCTTCGCTATCCTTTAAAGCTTTCAACTGTTTATCCCTATCTTCAACAGCAGTTTCTAAGGTTTTCTTTTCCGCGTTAACCTCATTAAAACGCGACTTTGGAACATATTCACCATCTAGAAATTCTTTAAATTGTGTAGTTGCGTTTTCGATGTTATCTTCCGCAATACCCAATTTTTCTAACAGTTCCTTAAATGTCATATGTTTTTCTCCTTTCGGTTTTTACCGTGGCCCTACCACGAAAGAAAAATATAAATACGATTATTCAGCAGTATCGAATTCATCGTCAGGCTCGTCTATAGAGTCCTTGTCATGATTTTCATTATGCCAATCATCGTAAATACCAGTGTTGTTTTGTGCTTCTTCTGTTTCAATTTGCTTCATTTCCTCGTTCACATCTTCAACGAACGGATGATGAGCAAGAATAGTTCGCTTCGATACTACGCCCATAGATTTAGAACACATATCCACCAAGTCGCCGTCATTCTTAACGCTTGTTCGTGTCCAAATTTGCGTAATTGTAATATCATTCGAACCATGAATAGAACAGATAGCACGAATTAATTCGTTAAAGCCTAGTTGGAATTCAGTTTCCATCATACCGGCTTTAAGCTCCAGTAAAGTATATAAAAACTTCATTGCTTCACCGCTTGTACCGTCTAAGCCTTGTTGCTGAGGGTCTACCCCTTGCCCCATATCAAAGATAGCTTTACGAGTGATATCAAGAAGTTCCTTGCGTGCTTCAACAGGAATGTCGATAGTTAATGTTGAAATACCGCTTCTATCGTCAGGACCTGTGGAGTCCATTTGTATCGCTTTGTATTTCTTCATACCTTCTAAGAATTCAGCTAGGTTTTCGCCGCCATAGTTAGTCAGTACATATATAACCTCTTGCACATCCTCCAAGTCGTTTAAGAAACCGCTGTATGTTTTATCGTATACATCAATCAATTCCTTAATTCGTTTTAAATCGCTTGTATGACGTGCGTTGTTAGCAAACGCAATAAACGGAACATTTCCCATTTCGTGAGGAATAGTGTCTACATTTAACGTTACACCGCTAGGGTCAATCATTGTAAATGCAGTATAAGGTGATAATGTATCAAAGTTATCACCAGTCCTCATAGAAAAGGCTTGTACTTCTTTGTCATTCCAATATTCGTATACCGTAATATTTTCGCCTTCGTCGTTAATATCTGCATATACACGAAGCACGCCTTCTAGCTTTGTATTAATGCGATTGTTATAAATTGGAATGATTTCGTTTGCTGGTAATACGGCCCATTGAAAATCGCCATTTTCATCTATCCAATAATGAACCCAAGCTACACCACCATTTGTAGCTTTAACGCATAAGTCTTTACATTTCTTTTCGTACGCATCCCCTAATGTATCAAGAATGATTTCATTTAGCTTATCATCTTTAACATCATAAATCGGTGGCGCCGTAAACATATAAGCGGTTTTTTGGTCTACTAACAAAGGGTAAAAAGAATACGCTATTCTATTATCAGCTTGTCGCATAGGGTTAAAACTTTCGCCCTTTTGCTTTGCTTCTTCAATATCCTTTGGTTTCGACTCTAAAAGTTTAATATCGTTATTAACTTCATAATATCGTTCCGCTGTTTGCATTTCGCTAATTACATTCGCATGACTTGTAGTATGCTTCTTAATTAACTTCTTAACTAATTCTAGCTCCAACCTTTCACCTCCTAATACGTCATTAATCGAACGCCTTTTCGTCCGTCGAACTCTTCCATGGCATATCGCATGGCGTCCATTAAATGGTTAAAATCATCAATAGGTTTATTTACCATATTGTCGAATTTATCTTTATCCCATGTGTAGTTACTAATTTCAGTAATGAAATTAACGCACCGAGGATGAATAATAATTTTATAGTCCTGGATAATCGAAATGCCGGCACGAATTGAGTCAGGTCCTTTTTTGGCTGCCCTAATTCGATTAAGTCCAGCTTTACGCAAGTACGCAATCGATTTAGGTTCCGCACTATCTGCTTTAATTCGCTCTTTTGCATATCCCATTTCACTAACCTTTCTTAATATATCTTCGTTACTCATGCCCTTTTCGTACATTTCATCAAAGACATAAATCTCACGAGCCACAGTATCAACAAGGCCACAGAACAATGTACTAGGGTCATTTACATAACCAAAGTCCATGCCAAAGGCAGAGCGTACATTCAGCCTATTAGAAATTTCGTGTACATCAAAAGCTCGTTCTTCCCAATTTTCATATACAAGGCCTTCAACGATACCCCACTCACCAAGACCAGCGGTTCTGTATCGCCGAGGGTTCTTTTTCATTTCCTCAAACAATATCAAGTCAGCATCACTTAAGAACTCATTGCACATGTAATTCGTTGTTGTAGCTAATACATTCGGATTAGGTTCATCAAAAAAGCGTTTCTTTAGCCAATGTCTATCAGACCATGGGTTAAAGGTTAATACTACTTGATGATACATTCCTTTTGGCAACTGACCGCGAATACTTTCGTCTAATCGGTCGAACGCTTCCTCGCTTGTTATTTCGTACGCTTCCTCTATCCATAACCTACATAAAGAACCAACTTCAACAGTAATTGACGTTACTTTTAAAGGGTCGTCTAAACCCCTAAATAATATCTTCTGTCCAGTTGGTTTGTATGTTATTTCTAAAGGTGATGTACTGCACTTAAAAAAGTTATCCACCTTTAAGCGGTGTATAGCCCATTTAAGTTGTGCATAACAACTATCACGCAACGTTCGTTCAACCTTACGAACTACTAACCAATTAATATGAGGGTTTTCGATAATTTCAGTTATAACCTTTAATGATTGAGTTGAGGACTTCTTACTTGCACGGCTTCCCTTAACTGCTTTATACCGCCCTTTAAACCGCCAAAACGCACCATAATGCTTGCCTACGATACTAGGTAGATGAACAAGTACTTGATTATCTTTAATCTTCAATTTCATCACCGCCTACAATAATAGGAACGAGCGTTTTATTGTCCTCGTTTTGTTGTTTAATAACTGCAACTTCATTTTTAAGTTTAGCGATACGAGCCTTTTGCTCTTCTGTCGCCAATTCACTTCTGCATAGTTCGTCATACTGCTTAATCAATCTAGATAGTGTATCCATCGCCCTTGATTGTGCTTTAAGAAATTTCTCCATACGAATATCTGCTGTGATTGTATCTACATGCTTTTCTATTCGTTTAGTATTCCCAAATTGGTCGCTTTCCTCAACTGTTTGAGTAACGCTTTCAATCTGTTTGTCCGCATTTTCACTTTCGATGAACATTATCTTTTGTGCTCGTATAATTGCAGCATATTTAATACAAATATTCCCCCATAGTATTTCTATAGGGGTTATTGTTTCAATATCTTCAATTACGCCAATCATATCAAGCGGTAGGTATTTAGCAAATAAACCGTGTTTTAAAGCGTTTTGACTTCCAATAGGAGGACCGCCACTATTTCCCATAGCGTTTTTATTTCCAAACGGAGCTCCTATTTTCTTTTTCGGTTTAGGTTTAGTCTTAGCACGCTTCCAACCATATCGCTTCCGCCAAGATTTAACAGTTTCGATTGATACGCCGTATTTCTCGGCTATGTCTTTATAAGGTAAGAACTTTTTATAGTCCTTCTCGGCTGCTTCATAGTTTTTCACATACTCACCACCTCCCACCGAATATCTACTTCAAAACTTCATTGCTTTTATGTTTTAGTTTTCCATGTTGCCTAACACAAAGGCCACCTTTCGGCTTGCGTGCGTGGCTGTAGGTTATATACGACTGGCATAAACCGTCGTACTCAATCATTTCCGCTGTACACTTGCCATTTTTATTGTTTAAGCATTTATGTTTAATGCAGTTAATAACCGTCATTTTAAAGCATTCATAAATTCACGAGTTAAATCATAATCGCTTGTGAATTTACCTTTCTTTGTTGTTGTCGTTGTACTAGAACCACGAGATTTAACGCCACGAGCAGTTACGCAACTATGTTTCGATGTAATGTGTACAATAACATCTTCACTGCCAGTCGCAATAGAAATAACCTCTGCAATATCTTCACCGATTTTTTCTTGTAGTTGTAAACGCTTACAGCACATTTCAGCGATACGAGGAATTTTAGACAAGCCAATTACACGGCCATTAGGAATATATCCTACGCTAATATTCATGTCATACATCAACGCTAAATGATGTTCACACATAGAGAAGGCTTCAATATCTTTAACAATTACCATTTGAGTTGTATCCACTTCAAAGGACTTGCCAAACATTTCAGCAATTTCCTGGTTTGTGTAGTTCATACCTTCAAGTAGTTCTAAATACATTTTTGCAGCACGTTTAGGCGTTTCAACAATACCTTCACGCTCTAAATCTTCACCAAGCCCTGTTAATAAGAGCCTAATTGCATTTTCGATAGTTTCTTGACGCATAGTTAAACTCCTTTCATATCAGGCGGCCAAATAAATTTATGAATTTGTAGTTGTAATCTAACGCCTTGTAGGTTATACGTTTTCATGTAATCAACAATATCTTTAGGTTCAATCTTGCCAAATACTGGAGATACATACACTTTCGCTTTAAAGTCGTTGTCCTCGATTAACTGGCGCATACGATTTAAATCTTCAAGGCTACCAACTACAAACTTAATTACATCGCATTCTTCTAAATCTTGTAATGCTTCGCCGTTGTTCATAAACTCCTCTTGCTTAGAAGAAGGGCCTTTGTAATCAACCGTGAACATAAGATTTTGATATTCACCATACATAGGAACTGGGTTAATACTTCCGTTTGTTTCTATGTTAACGAAATATCTATTCATAGCATTTAGTAATTCCGTTAAATCTTGTAATAGTGGTTCACCACCTGTGATAGTTACATTTACATTTCCATAACTATCGACTACTTGCATAATTTCTTCGACGGTCATTTCTTTTCCACCCTCGAAGCTGTATTCTGTGTCGCAGTATGAACAACGCAAGTTACATTCTGCCAAGCGAATAAACGTACATAATTCACCAGCTCGTGTACCTTCACCCTCGATACTGCTAAAAATTTCAATCACGTTCATAAATAGCAATATTCCCTTCGCTTTCTTGTACAGATACCTTATAACAGCATTTACCTAACTGGTCGCATATCCATTTAGCCATATTTTCAGCTGTAGGGTTTAAATCACCTACTACATCATTAATATGGTTATGGTCTAATCGGTCATGGATAGCACGTTTAATATGAGTAAAGTCCATAATCATTCCATTAGCATTCACTTCTTCACTCTTCATAAATACAGTTACTATCCAATTATGCCCATGTAGGTTGCGGCATTTGCTTTCATAATCGAGATTGAGTTGGTGCGAACCGGCAATCTCCATTCGTTTCGTTACATAATACATTTCTGTTTACTCCTTTTAATCTTGACTACCAGCAACACTCTGATAGTCTAATTTATTTAACAATGCAGATATAGCACTGTCTGCTGTTCGCAATAGCGACTTTTCTTTCACGCCTAATAGCTTTGCTTGCTCCATAAACTTTTCTTTGATTTCTTGTTTATGTTGGTCGATATGATACGAGCCTTTCGACGTTCTACTCACGCCAAATTGCAAAGGCGCAAGCCATGATGTACTATCGGCCGATGTACAAAACTTGTTACGCTTTAACATTTTTAAATCAGTACAGCCCAATAAGTGAATATCGATTTCAGGCTTTCGGTTTTTAATGTACCAAGCCAAGCGGTGAGTGTCCTCTCTAAACGTTTTAGGGTTAGTGATACGCAATTCCGGAACGCTTATTGCTATATAATCAGCGAACTCAATTAACCTATCTAAGCCCTTTTTACCGTCCTCTTTGTGAAATACGTTAATCTGTCTATTAGGTAGCTTTTCACGCATCCTATAACGTAATTTCCATGCATCTTCCGGCGATAATACTTTTTGACAGTCAACTTCAACACAGGTTGAATTCAGATTGTTTGTTATCGTAAACTTCATAAGTTTATCTTGCCAATCAACTAAATCATCATATGTTAGTTTTCGGTCTTTAGCTGCACCGAACATCAAAGTGAATAAACCGCTATCTTGAATGGTATGTTTAAATTGCAGTCCGTTATTGAGTAATGGTGCATCCGGCTTCAATCGTAAATCATCAGTTATTTTCTTGTTTACAATGAACGGATAACAAGTATATAGTCGATAGTTAACTTCTGCTATCTTTAGTGCTGCATTAGCACTAAACACATTATCGGAACCAGCAAAATGGATTTTTATATTGTTTCCTAACAACAGTTGCCCCTCCGTTTGTGTCCTCAATTACTTTACAGAATGTCGCTGTAGGGTATTTATCCATCAACCACTCTGCAATATGTTCACATGACATACTTTTAAATTGTGCGTACCCTTTATCATCGCCAAATTCTTTTAATAGCAATTCTTTGATAATACGTTGTTCTTCAATGAACTCAATTTCACGATTTGAGTCAGTAACAGGAATATGCAATTCAATATTAAATATATGTCGATGTTTACTTCTTAAATATTCAAATTGTACAGGTGCATCAGGCCAGTTGTGAAAGCCCTCAACAGATACATTACAAACGATTGTTTTATCCATGTTACACCTCGTAAACGAATAAATGCTCATCTAAGAAGTCGATTAGTTGTTGGTAGTTAGCATCATCACAAACGACTTTAACAGTCTTACCATTATCTTCTTCTTCGGTTTCGTCGTCAGAAGATTTTTTGTCTTCCGCTTTCTCATCGAAAAAGTCTGTTCGTAAATCATCTGCACCTAAGAAGCCAAAATCTTCCATGTCGATGAAATTAATATCTTTTAATTCATCAACAAGTGCTCCCAAGTCCCAAGTAGCAATTTCACTAACCTTATTATCAGCTAGTCGAAAGGCTTTAATTTGTTCTTCTGTTAAATCGTCAGCAACGATACAAGGAACTTCTTCAATGCCTAACTGTTTAGCAGCCAATAAGCGAGTATGTCCGCAAATAACAACGTTATCGCTATCAATTACAAGTGGCACTTTAAAGCCGAACTCTTTAATTGAATTAGCTACATACTGAATAGCTTCGTTGTTGTTACGAGGGTTATTTTTGTATGGCGTTAAATCATTAACGTTAATATTAACAACGTTCATAAAATACCTCCTTTTTATTTTTTTACATACAAAAAGAGCGCCCTGGTTGTAGGGCGCTCTTTTCATGAGAGAGTTAAGTGTTTTCGCTAAGAGAGGATAGCAATGTCTAAACAGTAGTGCAACTTCTACCTATCGACGAATACATCATATCATTGTCAATAGGGTGCACTCAATAGCATTTTAGGTGCACTTGATAGTAATTTAGGTGCAATAAGTGTAACGTTAGGTGCATTTAGGTACACCCCTACCCCTATGAGGTCGCATAATATCTACATAGTCGAGGACAGTTAGTTGCACCCTTAATTTTTTAAATTGTAATCATAAAATGCTTCCTCTGCTTTTCGAATGGTTCTTTTGATATAGTTCGTTGAGTTATTTTGCATGCCTAGTTGACGATATACAAGCGAAATAGCGTACATATCTCTGCGGTTAACATACTTTTCAATCAGTATAGCTCTATACTTTGGTTCAGGTATGTTATAGATACAACGCAATATATCGCACTCTGCTTCAACAGCTTTTTCTTTAAGCGTTGTAATTTCATCTTTCAAGCGTGTTAATTCTTTGAACTGGTCCATAATTCCTATTGCACCACCGCCACCAGTTCTTTCACTTAAACTGCTATGCGGTAGACCGGCTGGTCCTAGTCGCTTTTGAAGTAATTCTAATTGTGATACTAAGGCTTGTTCTTCTAAGTGATAATCATCAATCTTAGCGATATATAACCTTGCTTGATTTCTTTTCTCCGCTTTAGTTAATTCTTCCATACTTGCATTCCCCTTTTACGATTTAAACCCCAGTACTACCAAAACCACCATATCGTTTATCGGTAGCTGTATCTTTCGCTGTAATACGATATGGAACGATTAATAATTGAACAAGCCTTTCACTAGCTTTATATTCGAATGGTATTTTACCGATGTTTCGTAACGGTATCATAATATGACCTTCGTTTTCTTTGTTGTTGTAGTAATCGGCATCTATAATACCTGTACCATTCGCAAGCATTACATCATTATTAATACCTACGCTTGACCTAAGGTGCATTTGAATGTGTTCATCGTAATTAATACGGCACTTAATACCAGTTTTAATTAATTTTGTTTCACCTGGCATAACAACTCCGCTTTCATACGGTTTCATGTCATAGCCGGCAGCATATTCCGTTTTTCTTCGAGGTAAATCAGCGTCTTCATATCCTGTTACACGTTCGAATTGATTTTCGTTCATTGTTAACAATCACTCCTTAACATAATCTCCAATAAGATATTCTTTTGTTTCTAACACAACATATGATGTATTTTCGTACCCATGACGTTTCTCCCACTCTTGGAATACTTTTGTTAATTCTTTACTTAGTTCGTCAATGTGTTCATTTTTAACACCTTTCATATAATCGTCTGACCATTCTGCGATTTCATCATTTAAGTTGTAATCACATACATTCCAAATTACACGCTCGCCATCCACCTCCGGTACATATCGGTACGGATGACCGACTTCTATTGTTTCTTGTAATAACTCCTCTCGACTTAAAGCACTAAAATCGCCATAGTCATATTTGTTATCTACATAATCTGCGATAGCCATTTCAATGCTATCTTGTGGTTCGCCAGCATATTCATCATAAGCCCAGCAATATTTTGTTTCATCTTTTACTAGCATGTTATTTAAACCCTCGTTCCTTTAATTGCTTCCATACCGTAGTTATTGAGCGATTAACTTTTAAAGCGATATCCGATAAAATCATACCTTCCTGGCGCATTTTAATTGCATCTTCAACCCAGTCATCAGATTTCTTTAACTTCTGATTTCGTAATTTATATCCACATGAAGGGCTACACGTTTTCTTAATATTTCGTAATCGATACGATACACGATATTTAATGCCACATACTGGACACTCTTTCACTACCACGTCCTCGGACTTTTTATCAACTGTGTCGAATTGATGTTCTTTAACACGTTTCGTAATTTTAACCTTGTCTTTAGGGTTCGCTTTCCAAATAGGTAAATGCGATAAAAAATAAGGAACATTATTCATTGCGATTATCTCCCTCTAACCTTTTAAGTTCATCATTAATATCTTTAGTGATGATACATAAGCACATAGTTAATATACCTATGACAGCACCAATAAATAAGCCTAACACAAATACCCCAATCATTTTTTACTATTCCTCCTATTCCAAATCTCATGTAACACATGAGGTGGTTTAGCGTATTCTATTTGAACTTCCACCCTAGGATTATGTTTATCAACGCCCACAATTTCAGAGCCGTTGTAATCTGTTATCCACATGTCGTCTAGGATAACTCCTGCGGTGGTTAAAATATCACTGGTCGCTTGTAGTAGGCCGACCAAGTCCGGCCACCATTTAAAATCCGGCATGTAATAGCGGCATTGTACGGATATAGGGCCTTTATAATTCACTCGTTTTTTGAAGAATTGCAACTGTTTTAAACAATCTTTTTCATAGTCAACAAAGGCTTTTGATGGTAGCACGTGAGGATGTTTACCATGATATATAATTCGTGAACTATTCTTTTTGGTCGTTGGTCGGCCATATACTACCAGCTTATTCATGTTTTACATACGTCCTCCTTTCACCATAGTTTGACAGCACAATAACCGTAATATATCTCTTTCGACTGTTGGCAATTCTTTTGTGTAGTTAAATAGTGCTGAAATTAAAAACGCTCCAACAGTTCCTTTATCATATTTACTTCCGTCAAATTTAACTGACGTTTTTTTATTATTTTCATCAATCAAAACTTTAATTTCCATTTTTCATTACCTCACGGTATATATCTTGTAATTTATTTTGCGATTTAAGCGTGAAATTAAACGCAATAAGGTCGGTCTAATATTTCTCACGAGTATTTTATCGTCCGCATATATTTTTGTTCACACAGCGTGAAATTTTAAATTTCGTTAATGTTAAGTGGTTGTCGTTGTGATTTACCTTTAAAGCTAATCAAGAACGATGTTCCTTTTAAGCGGTCATATACTCGGCTATCATACGCACTTTTGATTTGTTTAACAGATAAATTTGAAGTAATTACAGTTGATTTACTCCGCTCTACTCTGTCCGCAATAATCGAAGCGACTTTTTGTTGAACCCATTCGCTTGAATATTCCGCTCCGAAATCATCAAGCACTAATAGTGGCGAGTTTCGAATTCGGTTTTCAAATCTCAAATAGTGCTCACTAGGTCCTTTACTAAGCGTTAATAACGTATCGAAAAGGCTAGTCATGGATATTAGATAGCCGTTATACCCTTGTTCAATCGCCTTTCTTAAAATGCTAATTGCTAGGCTAGTCTTACCAGTACCAACAGGACCTATCATAATCAACCCTCTTCCGCTTGTAATGTGTTCTCTAACATGAACGCCATACTTAAAAGCGTTGTTGTAAGCCTCCTTATCTTCTACTGGTGCGCCTTGTGCTTTTAGCTTGTCAAAAGTCATATCAACATAGCGACCTTTAATGCCATACACGCTTAAATCAACCTTCTTTTCAACTACAATCGACTCATTGTAAACAGGTTTATAGAACTCATAGCCATTCTGTGTTACCTTGCGACCAGTCGATTTCGCTTCCGTCAGTCGGTTCCTTAGTCGCTCTATTTCCTGGCTTACGTTTATCTGCTCCATTGTTATTCACCTTCTTTTTTAAGTTACTAGCTGCCACGGTTTCAACGTACTTAATGCTACTGCCACCACTTTCAATCGTTGAGTTAATAGCTACGATTACATGGTCTATTCCGTACAACTCAACCAAATCATCTAAACGTTCTTTTATGATTGGTGATATTTGTCCAACTCCGTTTAAATAAAGTTCATAAATTTTTTTATTCATACAATCTCTCTCTTCTGTTTGTGTTAAATATACATTTTTAACACTATCGTTAGAGAGAGATTTTACTTTACTTTCCTTTCCTTTACTTTCCTTTACTTTACTTTGTTCATTATTGTATACATTAATTGAGTTATTGTTAACATTAATTGAGTTATTGTTAACATTAATTGAGTTATTGTATACATTAATTAAGTTGAATTGAGTTATTACAACAGAATTTTTTCGACGTTCAGTAATCTTTAAATATCGTTCTTGAATTCCTTTTGATGTAAGAATATTAAAATTTTCGTATAAATTTACATCAAATAGTCGAACTTCACATGCCTTATTAATCACTTCTAAAACAAATTCAGGAGTAACATTTACATCTAATGCTATAAGGTCGATTTCGTCTTCGTGAATTTCGACAAAGTATCCCTCGTCTTTGTAAATTGTTGAAAGTAGGTAGATTAGGACTGCGATTGCTTCTGCACCACATGACAATAGCAACTTGCGAACCTTTAAGTCGTTTATGAAATTAACGTTTAAAGGGAAGTATTCAACCCCTTTTGCGGTCGGTCGTGCCATTGTAGTTATCACTCCTTTTCTACAATTACCAGTTTTCCAGTAGTAGCTTGCACAACTGCTTTAAACTGTTCTTCATTTGAGTTTTCACTTGATAAATGAATTAAATGTATCGCTTTACACTCGGTTAAGTCTATCGATTGTAGGAATTTGACAACGTTTTCAAGGGCAAAGTGCGATTTCACAAGTCGTTCCATACGTTGCTTAGATAACTCATCTTGATAGACTTTGTTTTTTAAAATTTCATACGAATGATTACACTCAACAAGTATTCTATGAACACCTTTAAAGGTGTATTTACAATAAAATGTATCGGTTATATAAAGGAGTTTTTCCTCTCCGTCGGTAATTAGAAAGCCGACGTTTGGTACATCGTGTTCTAACTCGAAAGGAAGAACTGTAAAACAACCTATCTTAAAAGATTGTTTAGGTTTAATCTCAACCCAGGTTCGTTCATCTAAAGCATGTAATGCTTGCGCTGTATCTTTTGTCATATACACTTTGTGGCCTAATTTCAACCAATCACTAACCGATTTAGAATGGTCTCCATGTTGGTGCGTTACTAGAACACCAAATAAATGCAGAAAATTGTACCTACAAGCTCTTTGAATACTTTTAAAAGGTAAACCTGCGTCAAGGATAATTTCATCGCCATTTACACTTGATTTAATGCGGTAGCAGTTACCAGCGGAACTGCTACCAAAACATTCAACGCTAATCATTTAAACATCGCTTCTGTGTTTAATACTTCGCCGGTTTCAGCATCAATAAACGTTGGTTCGTTATCGATATCAAGCGTTTCCGTGTTAGCGTTATGCTCAATCGTTGTTACAGCATCATCTAAGATTTCGCTTACATTACCTTCAACGTCGATAGTCTCATCAGCTGTAGGTAACCCCATTGAAATTTCCGGTGCTGTCGTTCTAATTAGCCACGCTGCAGCACGATATCTTAACATTTGGTCCGGCATTGTACGCCACTTAGAACCTTTTTTATCGTACCAACCTTCCGCCTTAGCGATTGCGATTGTTACTTCAGGGCCGGCAATAATTTCATCTGAACCTTTTTCACGAGTGTAGGCAATAACACCTTGACTATCGGTACCCTTTTTACCGGTTTCCCTATATTTTATTGCTTCAAATCTTCCGCACTGATTAAACGTAGCAATTAAGAATTTTGAGGACCAACTAGGGTTGCCATACACAACGTATAAGTTCTGCATGACCATAAGAGGGCTTGCGTTAATGCGAACTGCCATTTCAAGTGCGATACAAGCGTTACCAAAATTTTGAGGGCCTCTAAAGTTATCAGGCACTAAGCTAGACTCATTGAACATTTTTGCTTGACGTTGCAGTAATTCAAAGCTAGCTACTGAATTAAAATTAGCCGCTACTTCGTTTTTTCTTGTTGTGATTTCGTTTGCCATGTTTTATACCTCTACTTCTACTTCTAATTCTTTACAAGTTTCATCTACGATTAACTTAACCGTTTGACTATTACAGTCGATAAAGTTCGTAACAGCCTCTGCATTGTCAATAAAAACTGGTGCGTTAATTTTGTAGTGCTTTGTTAGTGCATTAATAATATCAATACCAGCGTTAATTCGTGCTGCATTATTAAGGCTCCTATACGGTACGCCGTCAACCATAGTTTCGCAACAATCTTCAACGCTACCATTTACAAGAACATTCGCCATTTTAAAAGTTGTAATAGTAAAGTGCTTGTTAATAGTGCTTTCAAGCATATCCACCTTAGCTTTAACAAATTCATCTAACAGGAACGCTGTTTCATCAACTAAATTCTTTTCGTTAATTAAGCGTTGTTGTTCTTGTTCAAGTTCATTAATGCGTTTAGTAATATCACGAATAACATCGTATTTAGTGAGTTCCGTTTGTAATGTGTTTCGCTTATTGATTAGTTCAGATAATTCGCTATCAATTCGCTTTAATTGGTCGTCGCTTGTATTATCTTCGTCAAGCTCGAGCATAAATAACTCCGCTTTAAGGTCGTTAACTTGTACATCGTTATCTAAATCAACTTCACCAACTTCGTTCATTGCTTTTTCTTTTTCTTCTTTGTCATTAGTTAGTTCTTCAATTTGACTACACATGCCATCAGCTTTTACTTGCATAATTTCTTTTTGCTCGATGTAGTTTTGTTTTAACGCCTTAGCACTATCAATTAACTTTTGCCATTCTTCAAGGTTTGTAGATTTTTGAGTATTAAAAATAGCTTCAAGTTCTGCTCGCTTTTCATCTGGATATGGTTGTCCACAAGTAGGGCATAGTTCATCGTCAAATTGTGATTGGTTAAACTTATCGAATTCAGATTGTAGCTTTTCAATACGAGCTTCTTCCTGTTTAATTTGAGTATCTAATTCATATTCACGGTCTTTATAGCGGTCTCGTTCACACTCTGCCATCTGTAATTTAGTAAGTGATAATTGATAGTTGTGCCCAAGTCGTCGCTCTTTGTCAGTATGCTCGTTCATTAACTGGCTTTTTCTATCCGCCAATTTACGTTTCACTTCACGAATTTTAGCGGTACGCTCTGCACTATCTAAACCGTTAACGATAACTGATTTATCTTCTTCTAGTTGTTTAATACCAGTTTCGATAATTGCGATATCGTCTTTTAACTTTTGTTCGCTTTCCGTTGGTGTTGGTTTACACTTAACCGCTTCATCAATTCGAACTGGTATCATATCCAGCTCTTTATTAATAGCAGTCTTTTTACTTGCGATAATCTTGCGTTGCTCGTCCACTGAACGGCCATTCAATAGTTCGGTTAATCGCTTTAACTCCTCTTTACTATTGATTACGCTTGCATCGTCTACATCACCGCACATTTCAAGTAATAGTTTTCGGCGATTTTGCCATGTGTATTGTTCATTAAAGAACAAAGGATTTGTAATAAGTTTAAAAGCATCTTCATTAATCATGTTATTAATAAAGGCTTTATATTCCTTTTCTTTAGAAGGTACATCGTTAATGAAATAATCGGTCGTATGACCTGTTAACTTAACTTCACCGCCTCTAGGATTGCTGTATTTTTCGCGATAAATTCTTTTTAGCGTAAACCCTGTTCCGTCCTCGTTATCAAAGGCAGCTTGTACCATATGATTAACGTTGTGAACTGGTTCACCATTTTTTAATGTTTTAATTTGAAAGTCCGCTCTATCCAAGCTGTCTTTGCCAAACAACAACCAGCAAAGGGCGTCGAATACAGTTGTTTTACCAGTAGCATTATCACCACGAATTATCGTATTATCTGAAAACCTAAAATCACCAAATTCAATACCTTTAAAGTTTTGTAAATTTAATTGTACGAGTTTCATATATACATCCTCTCTAAGATACTTGAGCTTCAATATCAATCGTGCGTGGTTCAATTTGTAATTGGCTCGCCCAGGTTAAAACTGTATCATTAACATTTTTGTTTTTAGATACACACTGATTACCAAACAATTTAGCTTGTACTAGCTTTGAGAATTTGTCCTCGTTTTTTGACAGTTCGAGGCACGCTACAGGCTTCATGTTGTCGTCAGTAACAACCACAATCGCTGTAATACCTTTCATGACATCGTCTTTATACGAGCCTACGCAATTCTTTAATTGTTTGCCAACTGTCATTAGGTCTGCAGCAGTTTTAGGAACTACAAAATGCATTCCGTTAATATCTGCATTTAACATCGGAAGTTTAGGTAAATTTACATCACCATATTCCTGTTTGTTAAAAATCGTAATCATCGTATCGTGAAAGCTCTTTAATCTAAATTTAGTGTTAAATAACAATTCACGATAACTAGGTTTTAGTTTTTGATACATATTAACGGTATCGTTTATATTTCGTTGTTCTTCGCTTAACAACCATTTAAGAACATTCTTTTCACCAAAACGACCTATGACATTCATCCACATATTACGAATTTCTTGCGTTGTAACCTTCATGCACTCTAATAGGTGGCGAGGCTGTTTTACAATGTGTTCATAGTGCGGAATACTATTATCAATTCTTCGGTTTAATGTTACGATTTTTCGTCGGCAGTTTTCGTCCTTAAACAGATTTAAGACATTCGCCATTTTAACCATCATAGGGTCTTCAATCATCGCTTTTCTTAGTGAACGACTATTAGGTGCATGACTTGTAATTCGTAATGCTTCCAGGAAGTTTATACCTGTTCTTGTTAGGTTGAGTACATCATCATCGAATGGAATTGCGATGTTTTGTTGAATTCCGTATGTATACTCCCAACTATTATTATTCTTAATTAAATCTGTAATAGTCGGCATGTCAGGCGCTTGCATTTTTAACGCCATATTCATAAGCATAGTTTTAAAATAACCGCCATATTCGTTTATAGAAGGTGGTATATACACTCCTTTAATATCAAAGCCGTACCGACCTTTTAATCGACGTTCAAACATTAATCTAAGCGTTTTAAAAATAATGTTTAACTGCTTCTTATAACTTGAGTGAACGGCATACGATTTATTGATGTATTTTAAAACCGGTAAAACTTCATGAGTTCTAATAAACTCAACTGTTAAATCGTGTCTTTTGTGGTCGTTGTCAATAAATACAGCCATTTTACGCTTAAAGTCAAAGCGAAGAGTTTCAGTACATATCCCTCGGTCTATTCGCTTTCCGTCAAATCTTAATTGAATACCTTTATAGCGAATTTTTAAATCAAGAAAATGTTTATAGTTCCATATGTCGATATTTAAGTTCAAAGGGAACACGTTATCTTCGTCTGTCGAATAGTAAATTTTATCCCTTTCAGGGTTTGAATAAACCCCACAGTTAGGGCATACAAAATGTTTCGCACCAGTTACATAACCACTATGAAAGCTATATTTTCGCTCCCATTGTCCGCCGAATGTAAAATTACAATCGCAATGGTGAATGGTGGTATATAGAGCGTCATATTGACGCTCCATAATAATGCTGTCGAACATTTTATTTACATTGAAGTTGCCTAAAAATTTCATTACTACCTCCTAGTCAAACATACTTAACAAGTTTTCTTCCTCGTCCTCTTTAGGCGGTTCAACTGCTTGAACTGGTTTTGTAGTTTTCTTTTTAGGTTTAGGCGCTTCCTCTGTTTTATCTTCGGCCTTAGCGTGCTTTTCAACGAGCTTAATCGCCTTGATTATGCTCTTAGAAGTCGATATGTTAGTTTCGATAAAATCTAACGCCCTTTGATATTCGATAGTATTCGCAGGGTCTAATTCAATTGCTTTTTGTAACACTTCTATTTGAGGTGTTACAGTATCGATAACGTTCTTAAAACTGTTAACATTTGCCATACTTAAACTCTCCTTATTTATTCATTAAAGCGTTTAATTCTTCGATGATTTCCGGTGTTAAGTTTTCACTAGAAGGATTTCCTTGTACACCGTGATTTCTAAAGATTGTGAGTGCTGCTTTAACACCATCTTGACCTACGGCTTTTAACCAATCTTTAAATTCCGCCCAATAGGTTTGGTAGTCGATTTCTTCTTTTACTTCCTCAATAGCTAATTCTGTAGGTTCTACATCAACAACGTTGCCGTCGAAATCGGTTACCGGTACAGGTGGTTCTTCAATTTCAATTGAAATGTCTTTAGTTAATTCTTTATCTACCTTAGCGCCAGGAACTGGCTTTTCTACTTTAACTTCGTTCTTTTCTTCTACAACTGGTTCAGTCTTAGGCTGTTCAATTGGTTTAACATTTACAGCTAACTCCTCAATGCTTTGAGGGTTCATAAGCTCGTTATACTCGCTAATTTTTTTAGCCAAGTCTTTTGCATTTTTAAATTCGATTGTTAATTGGTTCATGATATTTACTCCTTTTCTAAATAGGCTTTAATTGCCTTCATTACTTCGATAATTTCATACAAGCATGGTCTAACTTCAACGATTGGTGATACTTGCGTTTGTTCTTTCAAGTATTCAATGCGATTAGTTAAATAAGATAAGTTCATATGACCCCACGGCGTGTAGAATATATCGTGTTTTTTATGACATTCTTTTATGTGTTTGAGGTTGATTTTTTGACCTCGATATTCTAAAGTGTTAATATCCATTATTTACCTTTGTAATGTGATATACTATAAATGGTTAATTATTTGACTAGGGTTGTACTTGTGTCAGCAAGTGCAGCCCTTTTTCTTTCTTTAGCTCGCATTCGTAAATATGTCGTATGACAATTTTTACAAACGCAAACCACTTTTCCAATTGCGGTATTAAATATGCTATAAGTTTCGTGGTTAGTTAATTTATATCCGCAATGGTAACAACGCTTTACCATGTAATCCATACCTCGCCTGTAACCCACCAATACAATAAACCGAAACAAATATATAAGAACGAAGCCCCTACAATAAATCCTTCGATTACATCGGCCATTTGCGGTGGCATTGCAGCTCGTCGCAACTCTCTTTTTTCTTTGTATGTCATTCTGTTCACCTCCTTTCAAATTTGATTTACGATTAATAGCATTTCGCTAGTCGCTTTTCTGATTTGTTCTTTTAAATCATTGTTTTCTTTTAATAACTTTTGATTTTCGATTTCCAGTTGCTTATATCGATATGGTGAATAATCATCTTTTATACCGATAAAAGCGTTTACATCGCTGACCCTAAACAATACCTTTCTAATGTTTTTAACTACCGGTAATTTACCGGTATTTTTTAATTCATATACAGTCTGTGGCGTTACTTTTAACAGTTCAGCAACTTCATTCACCGTATATACAATAGGTTTCATTCGTACGTCCTTTCATATAAACCTAAGCGTAATTTAATAGTGTATAAACGATGTAAATATTCCTGGTTTCGTTCTCTTATTTTTTGACAATCGTCATTACTATAAAAAGGGTTTAGATTATTTCTGTTTTGTACCCCTACAACGATTTTCTCGTACTTTTTAATATCGTTGAGAAATTCTTGTTCAGTTTGTGCCCAGTTAGTAACAACGATAAATCCTGTTCGTTTGTAATAGTTAATAACTTCGTTAAGCGGTTTAAATTCCCAGTGTCGATATAACATGCTATCCCCTCCACGTTTTGTGAACTTTTAAAATAAAAAAATATCTTGCATATTAAGGCTAGTTTTTAAATGACTAAACTTAGTAAATATAATTCCTATTTCTTGTTGATTAAAGTTCCGCTTACCATTCTCCTTTAAACTATATGCGCCCTTTGTAATGCCTAGCATATCAGCCATTTCTTGTTGACTAAACCCTAGCGCATGTCTTAGTTTAATCAACTTTTCTTGCTTCATTGTATCCCTCCTTTGTTTACAATATGTTAACTACCTTATGACTGTATTATAGTATACATTTTGTAAACTTCCAAGTAAACTTTTTATAAAATTCACAAAATGTGATTTTACAATTTGTTTACAATTACATATAATCAGAATAAAGGAGGTATACAAAATGAAAACTATGGGAACACGGCTTAAAGAACTTCGATTAAACGCCGGTTATACTGGCGAAGAAGTTGGACGCATGCTGCAGGTATCAAAATCTGCTATATCCATGTGGGAGAAGGACTTGCGTTCCCCTGGTGCTGATTTAATCGAACGCTTTGCGGACATATACGGAGTTTCAACGGATTACATAATCACTGGTCGTGATAGTAACGCACCGAAAGGGTATTATCACGACCATGAGGCTGCCGAGTATGCGGAGTATTTACGAACAAGGCCACATGCTAAAATATTATTCTCTGCATCAAAAGACATGACAAAGGAAGATATGGAAGAAGCTGTTCGATATATTGAGTACTTAAAATCAAAACACAAATAAACACAAGGGAGAGTGTTCAAGTGATTGTTAATGTTATTCACTGCGACCTACCAAAAGGTAAAGCAGCAGCAAGTACTACCAAAGAAGATGATGTATATATAATAACTGTACAGCGTGCATTAACTGGTGATGAGTTACGAAAAGAGTTAAAGCACGAATTGTCGCATATCGTTAACGGCGACTTTCACCTACAAGGTACAGCAACAAACATAGAAAGGGCTGTGCGTTGTAATTCGCTAACCGATGAAGAACTATCTTATATTGATTTTTATCACCATTATTTATAGAGGTTAGCATGCAATATTCATTTACCATTCGTAAGAAAGACAAAGGCTATCAAGTTATCGTTAACTACAAGCTAGGCAATAAGTGGAAGCAGAAATCAAAACAGGGTTTCACTACGCAAAGAGAAGCGAAGTTGCACGGTCAAAATATTGTAGACGAATTGAAAAAAGTCGTGCCACCTAAGCACGACGAGGACATAACATTTATTCAACTGTATAACATGTACATTGACGAAAAACAGGAGTTGTCGCCAAATACAAAACGCACTTATGACAATGTAATTAACGCTTATTGTAAATCGCTGTGGAACGTATCAATTAAAGATATTACACATTCAACTCTAGTTCAGTTACTAAACGGAATGAATGTATCTGTAGCAACTAAAAATCTATGCTTGGTATTATTAAAAGCTATGTTTAAGCATGCAGTATCGCCATATGGCTTTTTAGGTAAAAGCCCTTGTGTCGATTTAAAGCGGTTTAGAAGCAAAGATAAAACATCTGTTAATGTAATTAGTCATGACGACTTTAAAACGTTCTTACAAGCGATAAAACAAACTCACCCACGCTTTTATTTATTATGCTTAGTCGCTCGCTATACTGGAGCACGCTATGGTGAAATAGTTGCGTTAACATGGAATGATATTGATTTTGCCAATAATACCATATCCATTTCTAAACAATGGACATTCCTCGGTGATAAGCGATACGGCTTCGGTGTGCCTAAAAGCAAGAACAGTATTCGAACCATTCCAATGCCAAACATATTAGCGGATGAATTGATGTGGAATATAGGTCCAGGTGATACACGTCTATTTCCTTTTAGAACGAGTCGTACAAGCCAATTAAACGCACTTATTCAGAAGTACCTACCTAATACCTCAATTCATGTATTTCGTCATACCTACGCAACAACGCTCCTGGCGAATGGAGTTGATATTCAAACAGTCGCAAGCCTGTTAGGTGATAATGTTAATACCGTAATGAATACCTATATCCACTACTGCGATGAAATGCGAAAAAAAGCATCTAAACACATTACCAATATATTCGGTTAAATATATTTTTGACGATTGTATGACGAAAAGAGCCTAAACCCCTTTACTTGTTGGGTTTAGGCTCTTTTATTTATAACACTATAATTATACTTTGGACTATATTCAATTTTCAATAGCGTTATATGTATTAGTATTAACAGCTAATCAAACACGCCTTATAGCGTTTAATTTTAAATTATTTAGCGTATTTTCGTTTAAGTTTTTGACGAACTGTTTGACGATTACAAATCAAAAGTATCTCGTATTAATTGTGATACGCTGACAGCGTTCTTTTTTGCGATTTCACTTAACGTTTCATACTCTTTATCGTTAAGTGAAATCACTCTTGCCTTGCGACGACCTTCATCGCCTACTGTTACAGGAGCTCCGGCGCCCTTTCGAGCGCCGCCCCATCCGTTACTTTTCATATAATCTCCTCAATCGTAAAACCACAAGCACCAGCACGTTTCATGACACGTTCTACATCGCTAATAGTTTTTAATTCGTTCGGTTTAAACTTAGCGGTCTTATCACCAAACACTACATGATAACCTTGTTTAAGTGTTCTAACTGCTCTGTGAATGCGACCTGTAAACGCTTTATCATCGCCATTATCCCAGTTTAGCATATCGCTAATATCTCCGGCGTCGTGTACTGTGTAATAATCGCAATATTCATAACTTGCTAAGTATAACAACTTTTCCAAAGTGTCCGCTTCGATTACCTTGTTTTCGCCTCTACCTAATTTCAATAAGTACTTCATTGCTATTCCTCCTTAACCTCTAATAATATCCATACGAACCATCATATCTTTTAGTTCGTCGATTGTTGTTGCACTTGCTAAAAGTCTATTTGTATGAATGTTATAGCACTCATAGCATGTTCTGTGTTTATCGATAGCTATATTTCTGTTTTGTTGCATGATTACGCCGTTTAATTCGTCTAGTGTCATTGTACCTCTCCTTGACTTATTTTACGTTTACAGATTTAACATTTTCCAATAATTGTTTATTGCCGTTGTTGAATACGATAACTACGTTACCATCTGCAAAGAACAAGTTTTCAACTTCGTTTACTTCGAAAGTATGTGTAGTCCATTCAAAGTTGTTTTCTGTAGTGATTTGGTATTTCATGTGGTTTCTCCTTTGTTAATTTATTAACCTTATCTTTGATTATATTATATAATATAATCAAAGATAAGGCAAGGGCTTTTTTTGAAAATTTTTAATTAAATGCAGCTTGTATCATTTTATCGATAATATTGTTTGTTGTATCGTATTCTCTATCGGTTATTTCGCCGTTCATATATAAAGAGTAAACATGATTAATATACGATGTTAATTCTCTGTAGTTCTTAATATTAGCAAGTTTAATTTTAGCAATTACAATGCCTTCGACAACCTTCGTTAATTGGTGGTCAGTAATATAACCTTCTGCATACATGATTTCGCTAGTTTTCAAAGTGTTTTTTAAATCCTCAATATCTTTAAAGTTGTACATAGTTATTCCTCCTTTAAGGGCTTATTTCACTAAGCCCTTTTCAATACACTCTTTAATAAAATTCTTTACAGTACCCTTTTGGGGTAGTACTAATTTTTTATCCTTATCAATCACCCAAACGGCGATGCCGTGTCCGAACTCAAATCGCTCACTACCAAATTTTATGACTTGATAGCCATCTTTTAGATTAGCGTCTAACTGTTTTAGCGTTTTC
>FLRU01200340.1_pt1 | contig 37245 bp, 64 predicted proteins | sample 1497181 | NCBI WGS metagenome assembly FLRU01 (sample SAMEA4031752, study PRJEB14383) | metagenome | biome: human; feature: oral; material: saliva | place: Philippines | collected 2014
TAGATTTAAAAGACCTTCAATCAACTCATGACGTCTTAGTTAAGTTTAGTCAAAAATGTACTCAAAAAGAGTTAGAGGACTTAAAAACTTATTGTAAATTTGTTGATATAGATATGGAAAGTTATATAAAAGAGCACTATAAAAAAGATATTAAGGAATTAACTAAAAGAGAATATTCACAAATGAAAAAGAAATTAAATAGTTAGAAACAAGACTTGTTGAAAATAAAAATTTAAAGATAGACTAGGAGGATAAAAATATGAATGAAATATTAAAAAAGTTTTTAGATAAACCAATATCAAGAGATGTTTATTATGTTCCAACTGAAATTAGTCCAAAAGAAATAGATGATACATTAAAATTTTTACAAAATAAAGCTATTGAAAATGGCAAAAAGAATACTTTTATTTACAGGAAATATCATACTATTTCAGGAGAATTTTTAGGAAAAGGAATTATTATAGCTTTTGAATTTAGAGGTATAAAAGGAGCATTAAAATTTTTGATAGACACCTCAATAGAAGCAGAAAAAGTCTTTTTTAAAGAAGCTAAAGAAAGTAACAGTTTAAAAGAAATGGAAATAGAGAAAAATAGTTTAAAAGACTTAGCAAAAATATTAAAAGATGGAATTGAAAATATAGAAAAAATCTTAAATGAATGGGAGTAGTTAAATGGAAAAATTAGGATACACTAGGCAAACACAAAAATTAATATATTGGCTTTTAGATGATTTTGCTAACTTTTGGCAAGGTAACGAAGCAGGAGCAAGACCATCATTTATAGAACTTGCATACACAAAAGAAGTTATGAAAGCTAAATTTGTAAAAGTCTATAATGGTTTTGATACTGTTAAAAATGCTCAAGCATTCCTAATTTCTTCTATTTACAATAAGGATAATCTAACAGTAGATGAATTGACTAGCAATGTAATAAAAGCATTACAGAGCCTAGCAATTCAAAATGGTGGATTTAGTTTATCACTTGGTAGCCTAACACAGAAGCAAGCAAATGATTTTGTTAAGTGGCTATTTGAAATGGCTATCTATTGGGAGATACCACTTAGACAAGAAATTAGAGATTTATTTGCTGAGGATTATCAAGATACATTTATTTGGGTAACACTTAAAAAGAAAATATGTTGTATATGTGGAAAGCCTGGAGAGTTACAACATTTTGATAGGGTAGGAAGTTCAGGATATAAAAGTGATACAGGGCTAAATTATAGAGTGATGTGCTTATGTAGAGAACATCATGATGAAGCTGATAATTGTATTTCAAGAATTGATTTTGTTAAGAAATATCATTTGAATGGAATCTATCTAAATTCTAAACAAGTGAAAGAATTGAAAGGAGTCTATAAAGGACACTTTCAAGCATTTAAGGAGGAGTAAATGAAGTTTATTAAATTTGAATTTGGAGATGGAAACTATGAATTAATTAATTTATCTAGTATTCAAGCAGTAAGTTTTATAGACAATGAAATGATGATAGGAAGCACAAACACCGATGCTTATTATTTTAGTTCACAAAAAGAAGCTAGAAATTATATAAAAAATTTTGATGAAGTTAAAGAACTTTTATTAAAAATGTCTGAAAATTAAAAGCTAGATTATATGAATATTTCCAAAATTGAAACAGTCGTAAAAATCTAAAGTTGGAGGAGAAAATGGAAAAAGAAAAGGTTTTAGAGATAGAATATCAAGATGTATTTGATAAGGTAGCAGTAAGAATTAAAAAATTAGACTACGATTTTTTTGCCGGAGGTTTATTAAAAGAAGATGTTGAAAAATATAACTGTAGTTTTATAGAAAGTCCAACAGATTTAGAAGAACGGATAATATGGTTATATGGTGATATTTATCTATCAGATAACGATATTAATTGTTACTGTGAAGAAAAAATAAAACAAATAAAAGAATTTGTCGATTATGTGAATAAAGAATATGGGATACCTAAGAGATGGAGAGCAGAAAAATGCAAAACATATTTTTCAATTGATGATGGAGAAATTTTAAATAGTTATGATTATTATGATAAAAAAGATAATGAAATATTTGAACTTGGAAATTATTTCAAAACAGAAGAAGAAGCACAAAAAATTATAGACAGCAAAGAGTGGCGAGAGTTCTGGGAAAAAGTAAGAGCAGGAGAGATTGGAAATGAATAAAATAATTTTAAGTTTTATAAATAAATTTATGATAGAACATCAAGACGAAATAATTGAAGTAATAACAAATCCTGATGGTGAGTTATCTAAACAATGGATAGAACAAGGCAATTCTGTTAAAGAGTATTTAGGACTAATGGAGGAGAGATTGGAGAATGAGAACAGAGAATGAAATAAAAGATAAATTAAAAGAGTATGAAGAAAACATTAAATTTTTAGAAACTTTTTCTAAAAAAAAGATGATTATCCAAGAGCTAAAAAGAGAATCAATTATTTTAAAATGGGTTTTAGGAGAAATTAAAAAAATTTAATTAGGAGGAGAAAATGATTAAAATAATAAAAAATAGTGAAATAAATGAAACAACAAGATATAGATTTTATGGAGTTAGATGTAATTGTTGCAATGGAACTAATAATGTAAATGTATTAGAAATTAGAACAGATAACTCCAATGGAGGTACGATAATCAGTATATGTAATAAATGCTTACAAGAACTAAAAACAAAAATAGAAGCCTTGGAGGATGAAAATGTGGAGATGTAAATTTTGTGGATGTACAAAATTTGAAATTGAAAAAAAAATCATTGATAAAAATTTTGATAGTAAAAAAAATACATTAAATATTAATGATATTAAGGGAATAGTAAGGTGTCGTAATTGCTATAATTGGGGTGAATATATAGAAGATATAGCAACTTGGGAGGGAAAAAGATGAGAGAGATTAAATTTAGAGCTTGGGTAAAAGAAAAAAAAGCAATATTTGAAGTTATTTTAATTGATTATGTAACTAAAAAAGTAACTTATATAGTTGAAAGAATTGGACATTTGTTAAATATAAGACACGATAAATTTAATGATGTTGAACTTATGCAGTATACAGGATTAAAAGATAAAAACAGAAAAGAAATTTATGAGGGAGATATATTTCATATAGGCAGTAAAAAAATTCTGTATGTTGTAGAATGGATAGATTGCGGATTAAAAGGAAGACAAATAAGAAATAAAAGTTGTATAGGATTAGATTATTGGAAAGATGATATAGAAGTGATAGGAAATATTTATGAAAACCCAGAAGTGATAAAGGAGGATGAGTAAATGATTAAATATGTTGCAACTGTTAAAATAGAAGGCTTTGAATTGAGCCGAACGATAAAAGTTGAATTATACAAGACTTACTACATGACAGATGATGAACTTGAAGAAGTTGAGAGAGAAATAAAAACTGATTTAAAAGAGACTTATGGAGATATAGAAATCGTTAATTACCATATAGGAGTGTGTGAAAATGGAAATTGATTTTAATAAATTAACTAATTATAAGTCAATAGCTTATGCAAATGAATTATCACAGTTTAATAAAGTGGAAGAGGAATTCAAAGAACTTTCAAATGAAATTGAAGTTAGAAGTTTAACGTATAGGTTTATAAAAGATAGAGATAATTTTGTAGCTGAGAGCTTAGACTTAATAACTGCTACGATTAATTTACTTTTAATCATTGGAATAACTGAGAAAGATTTTGAGAAGCATATAAACAAGCTAGAATATTATAAGAATGTAAAGTACAAATAAAAGAGGTGGAGTAAATGGAAGCTTTAACATACAATGCTAAGGAAGTAATGGAGCTTTTAAAATGTTCTAGGGCAACTGCTTACAGAATAATAGACAAGATGAATAAAATACATTGTAAAAAAAATAAACTAGATATAAAAGCTCTTTCAAGTGGGAAAATTAGTAAAAAACTTTTTCACGAATATTATCCAAGTAATTAAAATATTTACAATTCTTGAAAGTGGGAGTAATATTATATAAACTCCCTCTTTTTTTAAAGGAGGATAAAATGAAAAATGAAAACGGATCAGGCAGTGTATATAAACTTAGTGGAAAAAGGAGGAAATGCTGGGTAGCTAGAGTTACTGTTGGCTTTGTAGATGGAAAGCAAAAGAGAAAAATTATAGGGACATATGAAACTAGAAAAGAAGCACAAGCTGAGTTACTAGGATATTTGAATAATCCTACTTTGTACAGTGGCAAGACTTTCAAAGATGTCAAAGATTTATGGTATTCTAGTTATTCTAAAACAGTATCTAATGTTACTTTGAAAAATGTAAATAATCAACTAAAGAAATTAGAAATTTTTGATGATGTTAAGATTAAAGAATTAAAATTATATACATTACAAAAGTTTTTTGATGATTTAGAAAGTGCTTACCGCTCAAAATTTGTTCTCAGAAGTGCTTTAAATATGATATTTGAATTTGCTTTGAAAAATGAGTTTATAGAAACTAATCGAATCAAATTCATTGAACTAGGAAAAAATGAAAAGATAGTTGAAAGAAAAATTTTTACTACTGATGAAATAAAAATACTCTTTAATAACTTAGACTCTGATAATAGATTTATAAAAAAAATGACTTATGCAACTTTAATACTAATTTATACAGGGCTTAGAATTAGTGAGTTTATGAACTTAAAAACTAAAGATATTGACTTAGAAAGAAATGTACTATCTATAGTTGAAAGTAAGACAAGTGCAGGAGTTAGAAAAATTCCTATATCTGAAAAGGTTATATATCTATTTAGAGATAATATAGACTATTCTAAAGAATATTTTTTATTCAATAAACAAGGTGGACAGTATAATTATACTAATTTCTTCCAACAGTTTAAATCTATGCTTGATTTACTTAACATAGAAGAACACACAATACATGATACAAGGCATACATTCGCTACACTTTTAAATAATGCAAATGCAAATAGCACAAGCATTATAAAATTGATAGGACATACTGATTTTAAAATGACTGAAGAAGTTTATACCCACAAGGACATTGAAGAACTTAGAAAAGCAGTTAATTTACTAAATTAATTTTTTGTTGGCTACTTGTTGGCTACTAATATAAGAAATATGATAAAAATAAGAATTAAAAGAAATATGAAAAAGTTAAAAAATATCATAAAATTAAAGTTTAGATATTTTCAATAATTAAATTATTCATAGAAAAAAAGATTTTTATTTACAATAGAAATCATAATTTTTCAATTTTTTCTATACTTCTAAATACTTTTTATCATATAAAAATGATATTTGTTGGCTACTTGTTGGCTATGACAAAAAAGAGGGAGTTTTTTTTATAAAATAAAAGGGCAGGAAAAACCTACCCAATTAATTATTTTTTGCAACTTAGAAAGTGATTATTAATTTCTTTCAAAGATTCTTTGATTTCTTTCATGTCATTCATTACAGTTTTTTCTAACTTTTCAATTTTTTCATTCAAGTTCAGATTTCTTTCAGAAAAGTATTTTTCTAAATTAGTCATGTTATTTTCATATTCTTTTTTATCTAGCTTTCTATCTATCATATTTTCAAGGTAATCGTTGTTCTTTTCTATTTTGTTGTCTATACTTACAGATATAGTCCTAAGAAAAGCTATAATTCCAATTACTCCTGCTGCATACGTCAAATGTTCTTGAGTTATCGCAACCATTGGCACCTCCTCATAATTTTAAAATATTGTTCCATAGTTTATAGTATTCTCTTGCTTCTTTAGTTTTATCAACTACGGCTCTATCAATGTATCCCTCATTTTTTAATTTATCTTGCCAAAATATTTTTCCAAAGTATTTAACAGCTACATAGAATTTTCTACGAGTTTTATCATTTACTCCTGTTTCTTTCATAATAAAATCAAATATTTTATCAGCAAGAGTACGATTAATTCCTGTATCATTATATTTAGAATATAGATAATCGTGAATAACTGCGCCTTTGATATATTTACCGAACGGGTCATATATCCATTGTAGAGATTTAGGAATAGAAGCCCCATCAGTTATAAAGCCCTTAGGTACAGTTATCAAAAAGCCATTAATTGAATAGATGTAATCATCTTCAAGAATACATTTACCGTCATTGATAGGCTTTAATTCAAGCTTTGTAATCTCCATTTTTCCCTTCTTTCATTCTTTTGAAAATAGGTTGCAACTCTTTTACAACTGCATCAATAGTTGTTTCATTGATGAATATTCTTAAATGAGTTGGTAACTTGCTAACAAATTCTTGAACTGCTTTCTTTTTAAGTTCTCCTAATCCCTTTCCTTGTATAGCCAATTCTTGCTCTATAGCTTCTTTGTTAACTGCTTCTTTTCCTTCATATCTCCATTTTAAAGCAAAATAAATAACTGTAGATAATACATACCCTAACACTTGCCACATCATTTTTTTATCCATAATAACCTCCTATAAATTATCTTTTATAAACTCAACTAATAAACTAACTACATCTTTAACTATAGAAAATCTTAAAGCTTCATCTATGTTACTGCCAAAAAAAGGTTCAATTAAAATATATGTATCTTTAGAATTACATATTCCATAACCTCCTCTTGTATTACTGTCTTGAACTTCTATAAGCCCTCTATTACCTCTTACAGTGCTTTTAAACTTACTTTGCAACCTAGCCATTAAATCTATAGCCAACTTCTTAGCTTTTTCATTTTTATAGTAGACTAAGCATTCACAACCTTCAGCACTTAAAGATAAAGAACTATTAAAATGTAATTCTAAACAGAACTTATAATCATTCTTATTCAATTCTTTCAAAACTTCTTTCATCTCGATAATATAGTTTGTACTTGGCTTTCTTTCGTAGATATCCACAAGTTCAGGAATTTCTCCTTTTACTTTTTCAGCGATATTCTTCCAATAACTAAATTCACTACCGACTATCATAGAAAAAGCCCCCTTACTTCTTGCATTGTGTCCTATAATTAACGCTACTTTCTCCATTTTCTCACCTCCTTAAATATGAAAATAGTTAAAATTTGTGATAAAACTTAAAAATCTATTTTCTTAAATATAAAATTAGCAAAAATTATATTTAAGATGTTAGATTATAAAAATTTGCCCTTATAGCAAGCCGTTTAAAGCGTTTTATAAAGCATAGTCATATAAAACTATCCCTAATAATTTATTTCCACTCTAAAGCCTCTAAATCATCTAATGTCTCACAACTCATACATTTACCAGCGATTGCTGTATATTCTTCTTGTGCTTTTGTTCCTCTTAGTATCCAAAGTAAGTAAATATTATTGATTTCTCCAAAAGTAAATTGACTTACTGAATTATCTTTCAGTCTCCAATTGATTTTTAACGATTGTATAAATTCACTTAGTTTTGATTTATCTTTCATAATTACTTTTATATTATTTTCAAGTTCAGCAGGAATGTCTCCTTTCAATGATTTAATAGCACTTATTATTGCTCGGCTATCTGTAGATGTTGTTGCGATATCAATAGCCGATTTAACTCTTAAAAAGTTCAATTCATCCGCTTCTCCCATTTGAAATACTTTACCCTCGTAATCAAAATCAGCATATAATTTATCTAGTAATATTTGTCTAAACATACGTCTTTTTTGGTGTTTAGCCTCATCTAATGTTATTATATTTTCCTCAACTAATTCTCTCAAACTTTTATTTACAACTTTATCATCTACTATTTTTTGATATTTCGTATCATAAGTTATAATCTTATTATTTATGATAATTTGGTCGTTTTCTAGTGTTAATTTACCACTTTTAACTTTTTCAACTTCAGTTGATTCTCTTATAGTATCAGTTTTACTATCATAAGTTATAAAAAAAGGTAAATTATCTCCACTATATTCAACTGCATTCTCTCCTATTACTTGTTTATAATTTTCTATCTTATCACTACGTATTGCTAAAACTAATGAATTTCCTTTTATAGCCTCTATTTTATCTACATAATAATACACAATTTACCTCCTTAACTAATTCTAATCCACATGTTAACCGCATAATAAGCCGGTGTTACATCAAAAGCTCTTCCTATCCCAGTATTTCCAATAGTAGCACTGTGAGTATGATTTCCGTTCGCATTAATAGCCGGTTGTGCTTGCCCTGTGTTTTCTCCTCCAGATGAAGTTATAATTCTATCAGTATATCCGTATCTATTCCCTTTATTCCAAGCGGCCCCATCCATACTACTGCCCCCCTCGTAGTCAAAGGCTATTTTATGCTTATGAGGTGGTTGGGTATGTATATGTGGTGCTTGCGTATGCGTATGATTACCATTTGCAACTATATTTATACTGTGATTGTGAGCTGGTATATTTTCAACAGCCAACGTTTTTAAGTTGCTTCCACCTAATGTTCTAGGAGCTTCTCCACTGTTAGTCGCTTTTAAAAATCTACCCTCTAATTTAGTCCACTTTGTCCCAATCCATATATTAGTGGGATTAGCGGTATTAGTTGTAACATAGACATCTCCAATTTTGTAAGGACATAAATCTAAGTTATCTATTTTCCTATTTAGGGCATCATATAGTGATTTTAATGCTTTAGCTGTACCTAATAAATTTGTGTCATCTTGATTATAATTATCTGTTTTATCTAAGTTAAAACCAGTTTTTTTATCTATAGTAGGTTCTTTTTTATTAGTTTCTTTTTCAAGTTCTAAGAAATTATCTTCTATTTTTTCCCAACTTTCTCTTAACCAATCTCTTAGTTTTCCTTTAGCATTTGGTTTGTATAATGGTAGTTCTATTTTTTCAGTTATTTTATCTATATAATCCCTATTTTGTATATCGTTTTTCCACCTTGCCATAATTACCTCCTTGCTATCGTAATTTTCTTAATTTCATCTAATGTCATTTCTTCAAGTTCGGAAACCAAAAAGTCCTCTATGTAAATTTCATAATCTACTTTAAATCCTACTCCTGCAGTCTTAATTTTTTTTATAGCTTCAATAACTTCTTTTTTATCTATAGAATTATCTACAGTAATTATAATTTTTCCACTTAACTCAGTTATAAAAAAACTGTCTTTTTCTATATCAAAATATAAACTCAGTATATTTTTAATTTCTTCAATACTACCCATAAACTGAGTTGTTGTTATAAAAAATTTTATAATTTTTCTGTATTCATCATCATTTCTACCTTCACGATTTATTTTAAAATTTTTACCTAGAACATCTAATAAATATCCGCTACATTTATTTATATCGTTTAAATTAGACATTTGATTGTATAGCTTTCTAATGCTTTCTTGTTTTTTTAAAGAAATTTCAAACATTTTTTTTGAAAAAACTGTATCATGATAAATATGCGGAATTCTTGATAAAATCATACTAATTCAACTCCAATGTCTATAGCTTCATCTTTTAATACTGCTATTTCTTTTCTTAAAAGTGAATAATCTTTTTCAATTTCTCCGTTTTTTTGATTCCCAATCTTTATAGATATATTTATTATTCCTCCAGTTTTAGTATAAATATTACCTATAATCTTATAAATTCTTATCACTCCTTGTGGCTCTATTTCATCTATATAGTCATTTAAAATTTTTATAATCTCTGTCTTATATTCGTTTTTCCAGTCATATTTTAAAGCTTTTATTGAAATTTTAAAAAATATTTCTCTTTCAATAGGTCTACTAAAGCCCACAGTTACATCATTAAAATTTTTTGTAATATCTCCAACTGTCCTAATTCCTGCAAGTTTATAATCGTATAAAGCTTGCAAAACATTTTCGTTTGTATCACCCAAACAAATTGCCTCATAGCTATGTGGAAGCCTATTATCGCTATCATTTACATCAGTATCATTTTCTATAACTTGACATTTTTGAACGTTTGTATTTTCTAAAATATAATTTTTAATTCCTTCAGTTGTAAACGAACTCTTTCTATCTAGTCTTTTTAAATATCTTTCTCTTAATTCTGTATCTGTTTCTAAGTCTTTTCCACCTAATGTATTCAATTTATTGTTAATAGATATAACTCCAGTTAAAATCTCTGTTTGTTCTGTTATTGCTCCACTTCTTACATTTCCATCTGCTCCTGCTTCTAATGCTATTACTTCAATTTCTGTTTCTCTTTCAGTTGTTGTAATCGTAGATGTATTTAGAGTTACGAACTGAATCCCTGATTTTGTTTCAACTCCCCAAGCTTGTGGAATCTGTGTTCCTATCTCAGCAGTAACTGTAATTTTGCCAACTGCTTTTTTTGGCTTATTCCAAGTTAACCCTAGATGGCTTGTTATAGCATTTAAATTTGAACCTGTCGCTGTATAGATTGATAATTGATTAAATGCCGATAAAGCCTGTAAATAGCTGTCATACTCTTCAGCACTATCAAACCTTAACCAAGCAATGATTATATTACTGTCCGTTTCTCTTAAATCAGGCTTTACACTTTTAAAGTCATTTAGCTTTCTTGTATAAATTTCATCTATAGTTGGTACTATAAAGCCCTTATCTGTTATCATATTGTGTACACCTCCCCATTTATTTTAATGTTTATAACTAATTCTTTGTCGATAAATTCAATACTTTCTATTTTTTGTACTCCATCATATTTATTTATGACTTTGCTAACTTCTTGAATTATCCTACTTTGATTATCTTTAAGTTGTAAAATACCTGTGTTAGCTTCATTTAAATAAGGAGTCCCCCAAGCTGTATTTAATGCAAATTGTCCTTTGTTCTGTTCTAATTCAACTCTAATCGCTTGTACTAAGTCATCAGCATTACTAACTAACTCACAAACTCCATTTTCATTAAAAACTAACTCACAATCACGATCTAATTTTGGACTTGTCATTTATTGCCTCCTAGTTGGGTTCACTTGTTGGAATAGGTGAATAATCGCCAGGTTTATAGTTATGTGTATGTTCATTTAAACTAATTCCTTTTCCTGTAACATCTCCGCTTGCTCCAATACTTCCATTTACTGTTACTGTCCCTGTTTGTGTAGTGTTTCCAACTTGTGTAGTATCGCCATTTATAGTTAAATCACCATTTAATGTAACATTGCTTGTAATTGTAGTTTCATTACTTCCTGCGAGTATAGTTATATCTCCATTGCCTTTTATTTCAATTCTAGTTCCTGCACCTTGCAGAATTATGTCATCTGAATTAGCTTCGTATCCACTTTCACAACTTCCAATTATATAAGGCTCATTTAAACTAAATCTTTCAAGGCTTGTTTCATCAGATAAAGCCGTTTCAGAAAAACCAACCCATACAATATCGCCAACTTTACGAGGTATTTGAAAGCTCCAACCACCGAATTTAAGGAAATCTAATCTAACATCTATAAGTGGAGGATAATCAATCTTTTGTTGGCATAATTCTCTTTTTGCGAGAGGTTGAACTGTACAAGTACCAGCACCATGATTAATAGATGTAATTTTACAAGCTAGACTTGTATGTACTTCATTTAAATTATCATCTATCATGTTTTTTATAACTTCTATCATCTACACAACCTCCACACTTGCCGATACTGTAAAGCTTTCAAGCCCACTAGCTACAAAATTACACTCTTTAACTACAACTTGACCTTTAAATAAAGTGCTTTCTATCTCCAATAATTGTCCTATTTTAATCAGTGGGACCAACAAGCATTCAATATCAAATTTAGATTTACTTATTTTTTTATCAACATTTGATTTATTCTTACTTTCCACTTGTGGACCTTTTTTTTCTTTAATATCTGCCTTATCCATTTTTTTATCTATTCTAATAAGTCCTTGTTCTGCTCCTAGATGTAATACACTAGAATAAGCTTTGTTAGGCAACTTAAATTCAATAGTTGTATTGGTAAATCTACATATTGTCCCTGTATCTCTTGCTAAAATTGGAATTACATTAGATAATCTGCCACTAAACACCTTACCATTTGGATATACTGTATCTTTGGCTAGTTCTTTTATATCCATTGTAAAATTACACATTGTCCCTATTTGCTTTATTACTTCACTTGCTTTTATACCCGCTTTAAATTGTCTGTTTATAATAGTATTAGCATATGCTCGATTATTTGGTGTTGCCTCAATAGTAGTTATAAAATCATTTTCATCTCTACTTGTGCTAATGCTTTCAACTATCCCATTGAATATAACTCCGTGTATATCTCTATATCCTGCGTCTATAGATACATCTTGATTTAGTTTTAGCTTCTGTAATGTTGTTTCTGATAAGTTATATAGTTTTATAGTTGCTAAATCACTCTTATTATCGTCAGTACATTTAACTTCAAATTCAACATCTAACTCATCATAATCAAATACTATCTCTCCAATAGTTATCAATCTAACTTGTTTCCACAGTTTCATCATCATCACCTATCAAGAAAAATTTATAATCTTTATTCAAGTTTTGAGGAGTAATTTTATCTTTTTCCTCAGAAAATTCATTAATTATAATACATCTTAATTGTAAGTTTTCATCATTTCTTACTAAACTAAGATAATCAATATTAGGTACTAGCTTGTTATAACCTGTTATACGCTCATTTAAAGCGTTTAGAATAGATAGGTATATAAAACTATCATAGGTATTATAAATTAGCTCTAAAACTAAATTATTAGGTAATTCAGCTATTATTCCTCTTTCTTGAATATCAGATACATCTATTTCTAAAGCTTTCATTTTATCCTCCTAACACTTGCTTTAATGCTGTCTTTTCTCTTGGCTTTTCTACATTATTATTTCCACTTACTACATTATTAACTTTGCTTTTTTCTGCACTTGTTGGCTTACTAACTTTAGCAGTTGTACGCTTTTTCTTACCCCCTGATGTTTGAGCTTTTTTATTATCTGTTTTTACATCACTTTCTTTAATTTCTCCAACTTGTATCTGTCTTAGAGTGATAAAGTATGTAAAACCGTATTTTTGTTTATCCGTTTCAACTTCTTCTATGTTCTCTATTATCATATGTTCGTAAGTATCACGATTAGAAAAAACGAACTGAACTTCTTCGCCTAACTCCTGCAACTTCATCAATTTATCCCTATTTAACATATAATCACTGCTATTATCTACAACAGTTATATTTATAATCATTGGCTCTTTTCTCACTGAATCACTGATATTAAATCCATTTTCAACTCTTTTAGAAGGTAAGGACACAGGCAAACTTCTCGATTTTTCTGATATTACTTCAAGTGGTATATCTTGTATATAACTTTGACTATATGTTCCACCTAGTAAACTAAGTGCCATACTTATAGCTTGTTTAAATAAACTCATTCAACCCTCCTAATATCCAAACCCATAATTTACAACTCCAAGTTGTGTTTTTAATTTTTCTATGTCTTGTTTGCCAGCATTTCTAATACCTGTTTCTATCATTTTTTCTACCTTTGCTCCATCTGTTGCTTCATTTATAGTAACATTTGTATTATAAGTTGGAGTATTAGTCAATGTTACTTCAGGCTTTATCATTTTTTTAGTTTCTTGAACTGTCTTAGTATTTAGATTTTTAGGCTCTTTAAAAGTAGATAAAGTTTTAGTTAAGTTTCTCAAATCTATTGTATAATCATCATTTAAAGGAACTCCTTTAACTCCACGATTTACATTTACATAGTTTTCAAGCTTAACTTGTTCTTTTATCTTTTTGTTAGCTTCATCAACTAAAAAAGCACTGTGCATATCATCAGTTTTACTCATATTTTGTGCTGCACTGTGAACTTTATTAAAACCAGAACTTATATTAGAAGTTGTATTATCCCAATTAATACCTTGAAAATCTCCTGTTATAGCTTTATATGTGTTTTTACCAAAGTCTATTGCTAGCCCTCCAGTTGCTCCCCAAATCATTTGCAATACTCCAGCACCTGATTTAAGAACATCTATTAAATCACTTAAAATTTTAGTTGTAAGATTAATCTTTTCAATTCCACTATCTGCTCCTTTTATCAGCAAGTCGAAAAAGTCAGATACTCCTTTTCTTAAGTCGGCAAATCTATAATCAGTCCCTGTTAATTTTAACAGTGCATTTATAGCGTCCTCTGTAAAACTTTCTTTACCTTGAAAAGCACCGAATATATCTTCAATAGCGAAAACTAATGCAATAAGTGGAAATTGAGTAGCTACAGCTACAGCACCTATAATTTTAAAAGCATTTTTTGCACTATCAGGCAAGGCATTAAAACCTTTTTTAATATCTCTAAACACTCCTAAAAATGTATCAACAAAACTTGCTCCAGCCTTAAATACTCTATTAACTACATCTTTTAATCCTTCTGCATTATCTGCTATAAACTCCCAAAACTTCGCTCTTGTATCTCTTACAGACATTCCCCAAGTTTCATATAAATCACCGATTCTATTTTTAGCAGATGTTATTTTCCCCTCAGGAGTCTTCAACATCTCTTTGTTTTGTTCTCCGATACTTCTCCTTACAGCTTCTGTAAGTAAAGCGACTTTTTGTTCTTCTGTTCCAACTTTCAATAATTGCTCTTCTCTTTCAGATAAGATTATTCCACTTCTTTTAAGAGCCATTGTTTGCCCATTCATAGACTTAGCGAACATATTAGCTATACCTTCCATATCTTGCCCTGTTCCGTTAAGTCCTTTTTGTTTAACAAGTAAGTCTTGCATAGATGGTAATAATTTTTTGATACTGTCTTCTTGCATTCTATAAGTTGCTAATTGCTGAGCTCCTGCAATAGTTACCTCATCTCCTACAACTCCCAAACTTTGTAAACTTGAAGTTAAATCTACTATCGATTTTATTTGTTCGTCTCTAAAGTTTTGAGCTCTTAGAGTGTTGTATAATTTAGCTTCTTGCTCTATTTGATAATTACTAGCTTCAACCGCTTTGTTGTACTGCCCAACTAGCCCAGATATAGTAAAGTATCCAATAGCTAACTGTCCTAATGCACTTCCTGTAATACTCTTAAATCTTTGACTTAAATTCATAGATTCTTTTAAATTACTTTTAAAGTCTTTAAAACCCTTTGAATTCAAGTAAGTATCTATACTAAATTTTAAAATACCTGTACTCAACTATTCCACCTCCCTCATTTTTATAATCCTATTTATGTAAGTTTCAAGTTGTCTAATAGTATATTTTTCGGCTCTTTCAAAATCTTTAATGAAATAGCCATACATAGTTATCATATTTTCGATACTTTCGTGATTATAGTTTAAGTTACATTTTGCGAAATGTATCTACAACTAAACCACAAAAGGCGATATTCTTTACTTGCTCCCACACTTCAAGACCTATTTTTTCTATCTCTTGATATTTAAAATCATCTATATTTTTATTTAACAGTTTTAGAAATGTTTCTCCAGTAAATACAACGTTTTCAAGTCCGGCTATGAATAGCTTTTCCATTGTATAAAGCCCTCTATCATCCAACTTTAACTCTAAGTCTTGGCATTTTATGCTTTCAGGCACTCCAATTATATTTTCTAAGCTTTCATTAACACCGCTTGGATATTTCAAAATCTCTTTAGTATAGTCAACTATTCTAGTTCTTCCGATTTCTTTTTCAAGCTTCAATACATAGCTTGATGGCTGTTCCATCACTGTTACATCATAATTATTTACTCTTATAACTTTCTTTTCCATCTATACCTCCAAAAATAGAGTAGTTAAAAAACTACCCTATTAAGCCATTTTATAATTAATACAATATACTTCCCATTCAACACCTTTAGCGTCTGTCGCTACTTCTAAATTAGGTATTTTTCTAAAAAAAGCTTTTGGTGAAAAACCACCCATTGTTCCATCTAATCCCTTGTTAATAATAGTTACAGGAAATTGCCCTTTTTCTCCCTCTGTCAATGCCATTTGTTTGAAAACTAAATTTAATGGCGAGTTTTGTAAAATTTTAAATTTCATGACAGCGTCATAATTGTTGTGTTGATTAACACTTCTAGCACCGTCAACTCCTTTTGTTACATCTTTAAAATCTTCATCATATTCTATAGAAAACTTAACATCATCTGCATAGTCATCTACTCTTGTTTTTCCAATAATAATTTCATAATTTTTACTATCATAATTATATATATTAGCCATTTATAGCACCTCCTAAACTTCAAAATATAAATCAGCTGACAATTGTCTAATTCCATAAGCATAGAAAACAGTTATTTTGACACCTGTTAAAACTCCGTTTAAAATATCGTTTTTTGGCATTTCTTCAAGTGGTACTATATCAACTATAGTTTTATCCTCAACTAATGCTTTCATTCTTACAAATTGATTACATCTATCTAAAATAATTCCTTTTAATGGGCCAACATTTGCAAATGTAGGTTTTGGAGTAGCTTTTAAATATAATGTGATATCTTCTTCTAATCTAAATTGTAAAGCCTTAACACAATGGATAAAATCAATTGGGTCGCCTGTTACAGTTACTCCATTAGCAAGTCCTAATTGCCCTTTCATTCTTGCAATATAATTGGCTTTGTTCTTGTCTAAAACTCCTTGTTCTGCTCCAATTAATCCACTTTCAACAGCTCCATTTATTAATTTATTGGCTATCAATACACTTCCTGGGAATTGTGGTATTGAATAACCTGCAACTGCTCCTGCCGTAAGTTCTTCATTTTTATTGAAAAATAACGCTGTTGTATCCTCTGCTATTGCTTTTATCTTAGATTCAGAATTCATTATGTCTTCATCTTTAGTTACTTGTGCAAATAACATTTTTTGTCTTGCTCCAATTTCTTTAGATATTAAAGCTATTTTGTCTAAATCTGTTTCATCAGTTACAGTTCCGAACCAATCATTTTTTACATCATCAAAAAGCCCTTTATAATCGTTTCCGACTACTTCCTTACCAAATACTAATACTTGCTTTGCTCCACCATTAAAACAAGCTTGTAATAGCTTATAAACATCATCTTCAGCAACTACTCCTCTTACATCTTTTATACTTGTAATTAATTGCTCTTGTATTGCTTTCTTAGTACTAAATACTCCTATAATGTTAACTGTTGCTTGGTCGACTGGGCTTGGTTTGTGTGTGTTAAGAAATACTATTTTCTTTTCCGCACCTAATATAATTCCCATTAGTTACCTCCTTCAATATTGAATTTAACATCTTTTATAATTTCTATCTCTGTTCTTAGTTCTTTAGAAGTTCTTACAGTCAAGTCAAATACATATCTTTCAAGTAAATCACTTGCTGAATAATCTGTAATATCCTTTAACTCTCCGACTTCCTCAATAACTAAGTTCAGTCCATTTAATTTAATCCACCAATTGACAGCTTCTATATTTGTAAAATAATCTCTAATTATTGCTACATCTACGAAACTATCTTTTTTACTCAAAGTAAAAGAAAAACTGATTATATGCTTGTTTATATTTGTTTGTTTAAAAACTCCGTATTTCTCAGTGTCTTCTCTATCGTTTGTATATCTATGTATAACTTGATTAGAAATAGTCCTTGCAAGAACACGAGGCAATTTCAATTGCCCGTTGATTTTGCTTAAATGCTCGAAAGGGACAGTTTGAAATTTATCATTTAATTGATTTATTTTCTCAAGTAGTAATATTTCTAATTCTAAATTACTCATCTTTCATCAACTCCAAAATAAACTCATTAAAATCAGCATATAAACGAGGTAGTATCTCAACTACTCTATAATTTAATCTTTCAACTGTTATAATATCTCCTAGCATTAAATCGTAACTTTTTAAGATTTTTCCATTCAACTGATTTAAAACTTTTATTGCTGAGTTAAGATCTGCTGTTGCTACTCTTAAAGATTTTTTATAAATTAACATCTCCCAATGATAGACATTTTCTATTCCTTCAGGGTTTTTCATATCATACTCAGCTTTACGTGTAACTTGGTATGTTCTTAACTCATTTTTTGCAAACTGTTTTAATCTAAATTTCATTTTTAAATCTCCTTGATTACGTATTCTAAGCTATTAATCATTGTTCTAGTATCGATTAAAGGCTTGTTTCCACTTCCTTTTTTTTGTCTTGCTAATATAGTACTTTCTGCAAGTGGTGCATAACTTCCTTGCTCTATACTCTTTTTGATATACTCAACTACTTGTTTACCTATATCATCAAAACATTTTCTAGCTTCCATTTTTCCTAATGCAACTTGGTTTGCATTAAATTTAAATCTATTCATTATTTTTTGAATATTACCATCTATTGCACTTCTCCAAAATGGCCTAGCCGGATAATGCACTTTAAAGCCTTCGTTCCCATATTCTAGCCACATCGCTATTAATTCTACCTTTACTCCGTTAGCTTCTGTATTAGTTTCGCTAAACTGTACGACAAGCTTCCATTTTGCTAATAGATTTAATTGCTTTTCTATATCAGAAAATTTTTCTATACCTTGCACATTTACAGATGTTTTAACTCCAATCATATGTTTTCCTTACATACTTATAAAGAATATTCCTAGCTTGAGAATTTGCAAATATGATATAACCTATACTATTACTAGCATTAAAGTTGTAACTAATAGACATATCACCGATTGACTTACTAGCAATACCTTTTTCAATATCATTAATGTTGTCATCATCGACATCTTTAACTATTGAATAAGCTTCTAACATTTGGGCTTTTTTAATCTCATCAGGAACTTTCTTTTCGTTAATTCTAGGAAATATTAATTCTTGTGTTTCACTTCTTCCACTATCTCGAATACTTAAGCTTTCAATCTTATCTAACGCTTTATATAAGCCTTTAGATAATTCTTGTTCTGATACTTCTTCGTATCTGTTTTTTAAGAATTCTTTAGCTTCATTTAAACTTACATACCCTATCATAAAAAACTCCTTTTAAAAGCAGTAAGGGAGCTTTAAACTCCCGTTATGCTTGCGATACTTCTAATTCACATAATAATTTTGTTTTACCTGTTTCTGTTTCAATAACATCACAACCGAATAATTGTAATCCTTTGATGTATTCACCGAATGATTTTTCGAATTTTCCAGCTTCCATTTTATTTATTTGCATTGCAAGAGTTAACCCTGCACTAACTCCTGCTATACAGTGATATTTTTTGCCAGTTAATTGAATATTATTAGATTTGAATATTTGAAAACCTCCATAAGTACCAATATAGTAATTTTGGTTAATTCCAAGTGTGTTTTCTCCTGTAGAGATAGTTGGCAACTCTTTTATTAATTGTCCGTAAACTTCAGGAGCTAGAACAAGCCATCTATTAGCAGTTGGAACGTTGTCTTTATCCATTTGTACAGCTAAATTTAATATTAAGTCTGTAACTTTGTTAGTTCCAATTGTTCCAGCTACTTTGTTTTTACATTTAGTGTATAGTTTTGCAAGTTCAGTATCTACAACGTCAGCCATTTCATAAACAGCTTGTTCTGTTAGACCTTCCATTACCCCTGGGATAGCTTGAGCTTTGTCTACATCATCCATCTTTAAAGCGAAATATTTAGCTTTGTTTATTTGAATAGTTTGATATGCTCCTGTGTCCTCTTGAAATGTTATGTCTGCTCCTGTGTAATCTCCAACAGTTACTGAGCCTATGCTTGGGACTCTTATAGAACTTCCAAAGTTCTCAATTTTACCCTCGTATTTTCTATTTGCTAGTGCTCCAAAAACTAAGTTTTTATTTAAGTTTCTATTTGTTAATTCAGTCCAAACTTCTGGTTTAAAATTGTTATATGACATATTATCTAGCCTCCTAATCTCTTAATATTTGTTTTAATTCATCATCTGTTAATTTTGCCTTTTCTGCTTCTGACATCTTTAAAAAATCATCATAAGTAACTTTTGAATTTCCATTATTAGTTGGTAATGGTGCAGGTGTCGATGTTACAGTTTTATCATTAAATAAATCAGGGTAAGTATTTTTAAAAGCTTCTATTTGCTCTTTAAAACCTACTATTTCTCCATCTTTAACATCTAATTTAGAATAATCAACAGCATTGACTAACATAGAACTATACTTTGGCGATATTGCACTAAGTCCAAAGTTTACAGCAGTTTTAATAGTTTCATTCTTAAAATTATCGAATTCACTTTTTAAAACTATCTCTTTTCCTAAATCATCAGATGTTATCTTATCTCCTAATTTAGTTTTTAAAAACTTAGTTGCATTATCGTTATATAATCTATCAGATATTTTTTGATTTTTTTTGATATACTCAGTTACAACATCATCAGTTAAAGGCTTTTCAATCTCTTTAACTGTTTCTATCATAAACTTGTTATCAGTTAGCCATTTTTTACCCTCATTACTTTCTAATATTTTCTTTTCTTCATCAGTTATAATAATTTTCCCATCTTTTAATTCCATTTTTTCTCCTCTCAAGCAATTTCTCACTCAAAATTTAATTTAATCTAATTGGTTCAGCCCAACACCTACAATTAAAGTCTTCCCCTGGTAATTCATCATTGATACTAAATACTAAACCCTCTCGTTCAGCGTGAGTTTCTCTTACTCTGTCATCTTTCATTGTGTGCCAAACAAAATATTCAATACCGTTCTCAATCATCAAGTCTTTACACTCTTGTGCATATAAATTACCTGTTTCATTCCTAGCTAAATTCTCATTTCTGTTATTGAGCCAAGTTTGGAGTTTATCAATATCAGTATTGGAATAGGTACCATTTTCAATACTTTTAACGATATCTTTAATCTCTTTACTTGCTCGATTATTAGCTATATCTTGCTTTAAAGCTTCAAGTGTAGACTTTGGAACTTCGCCATTTTTAAATACTTGTAAATCTCTATTATAATTTTTAATAGTTTCTGTTATCCGTTGTTGTCTTATATCCATTAATTTATCTGATGTTACAGATGTATTATTAAATAAATCATAGTTCTTTTTTATCCAATACTTAGCACCTTCTAAATCAGTTCTTTTTAATTCTTCATCTGTGAGTGTTCTCCAACTTTCAAATGTTGACAAATTAACCTCTATAGCAACTTTTGTTAATTCTTTTATAATATTTCTTTTCTCATCATCAGTAAGTTCAAATAATGGTAACTGTCCTGCATTTATAGCTTTCTTTACTCTACCTACTCTCTTTTTTGTATAAAACTGAAATATTAATCTTAATTTTTTTTCTTGAGCTATTGGGAACATATATTATTCCTCCTTAACTTCTAGCCCTAAATCTTTCATAATCTCGCTTGATAGTTCTTCTAATTTAACTTGTAACGCTTCTTCTCTAGTAATACTCGCTAATGTATTCATTATGTTAATTAGCTTTTCTTGATACATTACATTAGCTTTAATTTTAGCTATTTCTTCATCTGTATCTTTTCCTAATATTCCTAGAAATTTAATTGCAGTTTCTAAACTCATTAAATTATTTTGTATCCCTTGTACCACTATCCCTATTTTTTCAGTTAAAGATAAGCTTAAAATATCTTGTGTTTCTATTTGTAAATCTATATCTATTCCTTTAAGCTTTTTATATCCCCATAGAACGATGTTTTTAATTCCAGTGATACATTTACTCCTTTTGCTTTCTACTGTTGCAATAGTACGCTCTAAACTTCTTCTTTTAGCTTCACCGCTTGCTATAGAGCCTCCTAAGTCAATTCCAAAAGCTAAGTCATTAACTCCTAATTGTTTATAGATATCATTTTTGATATCCTCTTTATGTAGCTTCCACTCTTGTGTTTTAGTTTCTAATTGTACTTGTTTAACCTCTTTATCATCTTTTGATAAAGTTATAACTCTATCATCTAGTCTTACAGTGCTACGACCGTTTGTATCAACTTCTATTAAACTATCTGGCACCTGTAACAACGGATTAGCGACCTTTTGAAATGCTTGAGATGTTAAAGTATCTCCAATTACTAGCTCTCTAACATTAGCAACTAAATCATCATTATAATCACTTTTTCCAAAGATGTTTTTAATTTCTACTACTGCCCAACCTTGAGCTTGTGTATCTCTATAGCCTAATCCATCTACTATCATTCCATTTTCTGATAAGTTGAAAGGGTAAGCTATTTCATTTATAGAATTTTCTGTAATTTTATATGCTCTATACTCAATATTATCTATCTCATAAATTTCACAAATTAGAGTTTTATTAGACTTGTCATCTTTAGATAAATTGTATATTACATAACCGTCAATTAATTTTGGATTATATTCATTTCTTATTGGAAAATAATCTTTTGGTGTTACTGTATAAAAACTAAACTTGTCTTGCTGTGTAACTCCTTTAAATAAAAGCTTTCCACTCCAAGACTGAATTATCATAGCTTTAGCTAATAAATCATCAAAATCGAACTCTTTTATTAAATCTAGTTCTTGCTTATTAGTAATTAAAGGTTTACTTGTTGCAAATTCGGCGTACAGTCTAGTTGTTGCTTGTAATATCCCATTACTTGCAACTAAATCTTTAAGAGAATGATTATTATTACTTACTAAACTATTATCATTTACACTATACGATTTAATATAGCCTTTATTGTCTATAATTCCCATATATTCAAGGTTTACCCTTGCTTTTACATCATTAAAAAATACATCAGCACTTTTCCCATCTGATAACTTGCGATACTTATCACAATTTTTATAAATATCAGTTAAAAGATAATCATTATATGCTTTTAATATCCTTGTTTTCTCCATTTTTTAAACTCCTATTGGTTTTTTGATTTCACCATTTTTAAAAGTTGTTTGTTTATATTTTTCTAGTCCGTATCTCATAGCGTCCACTGTATGTGGGTCTAATGTAAATCTATTTTCTACATAATTTCCGTTTTTATCTTTTTCGTGGCATAGTTCAGTTAATTCTCTATATGTATTTATACACTTATCAGAAACGATTATTTTATAGAAACTCTTGAGCTTCTGTAATCCGTCTAGTACACTTCCTTGACCTTTTTCAGCATTAATAATTTTAAAACCTGCTCTCCGAATTTCTTCAGTCGTTTCAGGTCTTGCACTATCTGCTATAATCTCTCTATGCTTTTGTTTTATATAATTCATAGAAGCTATTAATTCGCTTGTAATTAAGTTCTTGTTATATAATTCATCATAGACATATAAAACGTTATTTTCTCTATCTATAGCCATTCTAACTAAAGCATTATAAGAAATACTAAAACCATAATCTAAGCCATCATATAGATTTCCTAAGCCGTATTTACTTAATTCTTTAACTATTGCTTGTACTTCTGCATCACTAGCTTTAAATACATTTGTAAAAACTCTCTCTCCAACTATTCCAAACTTTCCTTGAAATGCTATTCTGTAACGTTCAGAGTCATAAGTTTCAAAATTCTTTAATTGCTTTATATATTCATCAGTAACAAAAGCATTATCTGTAACTACTGAATGATGGTAGTATGTATCATCAGTTAAAATTATTCTTTTATCATATAAATCATTTTCGTTTATATTTGCTTTTTTAATAAATCTTTCATAAGTCCAATTATTGACACTTACAGGGTTATTCGTTAAGAATATATGTAAATCTTTACCCAATGCTCTCAATCTACCATTTAACTCATTAAATGCGTTGTAAGATATTTCCGAACATTCTTCAATCCATATCATATCTACATTATCAATCGATTTTAGTTTCTCAGAATCATCTAACCCCATAAATATAAACTCGCTCCCATTTCTACATCTTAGATGCAAAGGGTTAAGTGTATAACTAAAAAATCCATTTAAGTTATAATTGCTAATTATTCCTTTTAGCAACGAAAAGCAACTTTCTTTTATAGTTCTATAAACACTTCTAACTACTAATATCCTTCTTTTTTCTTGTATAGCTTTTAATACTAGTTTTAAAGCAGTGTGATAAGACTTACTACTTCCGTATCCTCCAACAATGTAATAAAATCTTTTATCCCAATTATTCAGATAATCAATAAAATGCTCATTAGCTTGTATATTAATTTCCATTTCTTTTAACTCCGTTAATAGTTATAGATACATTATTGTCTTCAATATCTATGTCTTGCTTGTCTTTCCACTTACTTGATTTTCTATTCTTTAGCCAAAATATCTGAGCTCCTACATCTCCTGGCATTTCTTTTATAACTTCTTTTACATATGTTGATTTTTTTCCATCTATCTCTTTAACTTCTTTTATAACTTCTTTATACTTGTAACCTATTGCTCTTTTAAAAAGTGCATTTTCTACTTCTATATCTGAAACTTCTTTACCTTTTTTTAAAGCCTCGCAAAACTCGCAAAATTGATTTTTATATCTATATAAAGTTGCAATATTAATATTTAAATTTTTGGCTATCTGTTCATCAGTTAATCCATCTCTTTTCCAAGCTTCTATCTCTACAAGTCTTGGTTTAACATCTGTTTCATATTTACTTTTAGCAATTATTCCCACCTCTTTTTGTAAAGTAGTAAAAGAACGGTGTATCTAATAAAGCTAGAACTACTTTTATTAAAAATTGGCTATATATCATTAACCATAAATTTGGTACTTTTCCATAAAATGCAACTGTAATAAATATAAATGTATCTATGAATTGGCTACATATAGTTGATATATTGTTTCTTATCCATTTATGTTTTCCTTTGTTTATCTCTTTTAATTTATGAAAAACATATACATCATTAGCTTGAGCTACTACATAAGCTACTAAACTCGCTATTGTCATTCTTAAACTATTTCCTAATACTGCTTTAAATGTTTCTTGAAACTCTGCCATAAATGGAGCTATTGGCAATACTATTGCTCCTAATATTAAAAGAGTTGCTATAATTTGAAATATTAAACCTCTCTTGACTGTCTTATTAGCTTCTTCTTTCCCCCATATCTCACCTATTATGTCAGTACATAAGAAAGTAAAAGCATAACTTACAACAGCAGATGGTACTATAAAATGTCCTCCAATTATTACAAGTTTGCTTGAAATAACATTTGCTATTATTAAGCAAGTTATAAACAAACAATTCAACATTATTAATTTATTTTCTTTCAATCTTTTCTCCTTTCAATAAATATTTTTGATATTTTATCCATTCTTGCAAACTTAAATTAGTAACTTTTTCCTGAGTTTCTTTATCTCTTTTTAATCTGTAAGTTTTTGAAAATATTTTAATCTGCATTTTATTTTTATTAAAAATACCTATCCACCCAAACCTAGTACAAGATAACCACGTTGTACTATCAATAGAATAAAAATCGTATTTTTGACATTCTGAACTTGTAAAACCTAATCCGTGAACTTTGCAATTATTTTTCTTTGCTATTTTTAGTAATACTGGAAATAGTTTATTATAGTCTTTCTTTTTTATTTCTTTTGTTACAATCCCACCTATAGCTATGTAGTCATATTCTTGAGTATGTTTTATAAACTCATCGAAACCCCTTGATAAATGCCAAACAGGAATACATTTTTTGTTTGTTCCTTTTTCTAATTTAGTTCTTATTTTTTTAACTTCTTCATATCCTATTAAACTATCAATATCTAACTCTATGTAATGTTTTATATCGTTTTTATTAATAAAATCTATATAATCGTTTACATATTTATCTAAATCTTTTATAAAATTGTCTAAAGATTTATTAGTATTTAGCATACTGAAAGCTCCAGAATCTAAAATAAAATCAAAAGCATAATTTTTAACATAATTTAAGTATTCAGTATTACTTTTTCTTAAATAAAAGTAACTCCCTAATACAAAAAGTGGACTTTTTTCAATCATATATTTTTGAAAGTCCCCTTCAAACCCTGCTATAAATAGTTTTATAACAACTCACCACAATGAGGACATCTCTTTTCTTTTGATTTTTTTCTTCATCTGAAACTAATTCATCAAGGTTAATTTCTTCTGTTTCTTCTAATAGATTTTCAATTTCATACTCACTAAATCCTGTTAAACTTAAATTAAACTCCATTACTTTTAAAGCATTTAACTCATATTCTAATCTGTCTAAATCAAAATCAGTATTCATTGTAGTTTTATTGTGTGCAATTATATATGCCCTTTCCTGAACTTCTGTAAGTCCATCTAAAACGATACAAGGTACTTTTATTAATCCTAATTGTTTAGCTGCTAAAAATCTTCCGTGTCCTTCTATTATTTGATTATCTGCATTAATTGCTATTGGGTCATTGAATCCAAACTCTTGTATAGAATTAGCTATCTGTTCTACTTGCCATTCTGGATGTTCCTTAGCATTGTTCTCATATTCTTTGATGTCATCTATGTTTTTATTTATGATTTTTAATTCTTTCATTTTTTACCTCTTTTTTGTTTATACCAAAGTATTTTATGTTTATAATTTGGCTCTAATTTTTCAACTTTATTCAATAATTTTTTGTCACTAAAATGCTCCCAATATATAGTTCCTTGCGCTAAATTTCCAAATAAACATTGCCCTTCAATATCTTCGAATCTTATTATTTCTTTTGAATTTCTGTTTATATCTAAACTTTCTTTCTCTGTTTCAAATTCTAAATTCAGTCCTAGTACTTTATTTAGTAATGTTGTATGCGTATCTATATAGCTTCCTATGTGTAATTTTCCTAATGCAAATAAAACTGGTGCGTCTCTGAAACCTATGTCAAAAAATTTTTTATATGTTTTCATAAAAAACTCCTGGATAAAGCAAAAAGGGATATACAAAAAACTAGCCTACTTCCGTAAACTTGCTCTTTATATATCCCATATACTTTTTAATCTAACTTAAATTTTTATCGTAAGATATTATATTCAGTTGTTTTTATAAAAATTTTATTCTGTATTTTGGACTAAATTAGTTCTACAAAATACATAAAATCTCTATATCTTAATTATATCATTTATAATACTTTTTTGCAAATAAAAAAAATTTTTAAAAAAATAAAAAAAATGTTGACATCTGTAATTACATATGATATAATTAAGACATAGAAAGAAAGATAAATAAATAAAACTAAAAAAAATAGGAGGACTAAAAATGAGAGAAATGTCAAAATCTGATTGGGAATATTTAGCTGAATATATGTCTATAGTTACTACTTTTAATGGTAAAGAAGAACTTTTTGAGACAATATATGAAGAAGCTGCTGGAGATGATGAAATTCAAAAAATTGAATATGAAAAAAATTCTGAAAAATTTATTCTTTTTTATGAAGAAACTTCTGGAGATTATGAAATGATAGTAAAATATAATGATAAAAAAAATGGAAAAATTGTTGTTATAGATACCTGGATTAGAGAAAAAAAACATTATTTTAAAGAAATCAAATTTAACTAAATCATTAAGGAGGATAAAATGGAAAATTTAGAAATTAAATTAGTAAACAATTTTATATGTGACGTGGCGAGATTTATAGAACATAAGGATAGAAAAGAAAGTAGTTATATGAAAGATTTTAATTGGGACTTTATAGATGATTATCAAATTTTTGACAGTGAGATTTTTGACTATATAAGAAGTTTTAACTTCGAAATAAAATCATTAAAAAAGATATTACTAAATGAAGAAAAAACTAGAAATGAAAAAAATGAACAATGGTATCATGTAAGTGATATATGTATAAAATACTTAGTAAAAATATATGAAATAATGAAAGAAACAGGAAATTTAAATACTTTTAAAAATATAGTGGAAGATTGTTATCAAACTATTTTAAAAGATTTATATGACTATAATAAAAATGATAATACTTTATATATAAGAGATATTGAAATTCTAGAATTTTTAGATGACATTTCTTCTAAAAATATGCCTGAAAATTTAAAAGAACTTGCAAATGATTTTGGAAGGGAATTAGATACAAATAATAAACAATATTTAAAAGAAATAGCAGACATAATTCGTGAAGATGATGAAAGTTTTAGAATAGGTTTAAATTGGAAAAAACTTTCAGAAGCAAGAGATATATCATTTGATATATAAAAAGAGCCAGTTTTAACTGGCTCAAATAGAAAGAAAGATAATTCCTAAAATTTTTAGGAGTTATCCTTTCTGTATTATATCAAAAAGGAGAAGTGATGGCAAAAAATGGCTTTAGCTCAGAAGAGCAGAGAAAAATAATACAAAAAAGATATGAAAAAACAGAAAAGGGAAAATTAGCAAGAGCAAGAACTAATTCAAAAAATGGTGCTAAACGCTTCATAGAAGAGTTTGCAACAAGAGAAGAGTTGGAAGCTCTATTAAAAAGAATAGAAGATAAATTAAAAGCAGGAAATTAATCCTGCTTTTTTTCTAATATAGTAATACTTCATTTTGTGGCTAATATAACATCAAATTAATCTGAGTTTAAATTCCAAGTTGGAAAAACATAACAGATTTAAAATAAACCATTATTAATTTTAAATTCCAATATGATAATACATTATATTGATATTATATCATTTTTTTAATTTTCTTCAAGAATCTTTTTTATCTCATTATGCTCGTATCTGTTATTTTTAGAGAAAATAACAATTTTAGAATTTTTAATCTTAATTCTATAATCTCCATCTCCAAGCTTCTCTAAAATCTTAGGTAATTTAATTATACTTACATTATCCAATCTCTAACTCCTCCACTTCTATTACAAAATAATCTCTATCACATCCTAATTTCTTCTTTGAACTTAGTTCATATATAAAACTATCATCTGTATAAAGAAAGCCGTTAAAACTATCTAATATCGCTTTAAAATAGTTATCTATATCTTTTTTACGATTATCTTTGAAATATAATTCTATATTTACTTTTATTTTTCCTAAAAATGTTATATATTTTTGTGTTTTTATATAATTTTGTACGTTTTCTCTAAATTGTCTCCCTGCTTTAGATAGATATTGTCCTCCATATTTTGATGTTCTCCAATGAGTATTAACTGAATCAGGACTAAATGGAATTTCAAATCTTTGCTTCATCTTATCACTTCCAAGCTAATGTAAATATAGAAATAGCTTCAATAATTAATATTAAACTTAAAACTATATTTGACCGAGATAAAAAAATTAATTTTTCATATGTTCTATCATGTTTATCTTTTTCATCAAAATAATCTTTGAAATATTCATTAGAAGAATTTTGATAAATTCTCATACTTTTTTCTGCTTTTTCTCTTGCTTTTTTAGCTTCATCAGCTTGTGTTATATAAAATATTTTTTCCGCTTCAAGTCTTTTGTTATTTGTATTAAGAATCTCTATTTCTTCTTTTAAACTGTCTATCTCTTTTGTGTAAGCTTTATTATTTCCTGAGTTATTTTTTAAATCTTTAATTAAATCTAAGATATATTTTTCACATTCTTCCTTGCTGTTTAGCTTAGATGAATTAAAAGAAACCCCAGAAGTTTTATTGATTTTTGAAACTAAATTTCTTAAATAATCTCTTGTTTGCATTTGTTTATGTACCATTTTATCCTCCTATATTTATTATTTTAAAAAACCTAATACAATCGCAAAAATCGATATTACTAATAATGTGTAAAAACGAACATTATAAGAAAATTTATTCGTTTTTAATTTTGATTCTAATATTTCAATATTATTTTTTAATTCTTTGTTTTGCTTTTTGTAATTTTTTAATTTCCTCATAGCATCCTCCTATTTATATTTTTTAATAAATCTTTCTATTATTACATCTTTATAACATTCTTTAAAATATCCTATTTCTTCCCAATCAAAGTATTCTTTTATGTTTTCATCGGTTAAATCTTCTGTATAACTTTTAAGATTTTCGCTTGAATATTTCCAACCACATAACTCATCATTTTTAATTCTATATACAATTTTTTTATTAGATATTTCTTTGATTTCATAATAGTATTTATTATAAAAATATTGTTCTAATACTTTTTCTTTATTCCATCCTCTTAATAAATATTTAATTCTTAGATATTTAAAATTCTTTTTGTATTTTTTATCTAAATATTCTAAAAATTCAATAAATATAAAACACATAAATAACCAACTTAAAAATATTGTTACCAAATCCTTATTAATAAAAATTTTATGCCCATTTTTAAGTGTTTTATATTTTTTTCTGCATTCAAGATAATATTTTATTTTTATAAATAACCATATAAAGAAATCTAAAATACACCCAAAAAGATAAATATAAAATATTTTTATTAAATCTATTGTTATTATAAATTTCATTTTATTTCTCCTCCAGCAACTCCTATTACTTCATCAGCAACTGCTTTAACATTTGTCATCATTTGTGACATTTCTTTAAGTTCATCTAATGTTATAAATCCATCATCATTTGATACATAAAGATTATAATTTTCTCCTTTGTGATATTGTGCTATCTCGATATTATGATTAGTATACTCAAAATCGTAAAATGAGAAGTACACTACAATATTGTCTTTTCTTATAAAAATTAAATTATTATCAGAACTTATATCATAAGTTTCTAAATCTCTTAATCTATTTATAAGCTTTTCTAAGTTTTTATCATTTCCTATTTTCTTATACTCATCAATTTCTTCTGAGTATCTTTTATAAAATTTTTCCATATCTAGTGCTATTTTTTCGCTAATATTCATAATATCCTCCTTACGCTTCAAAGAAAGTTTGATTTTTCTTATAATAAAAATATTTCATAACTCCCAGTTGACCCTGTCTATTTTTTAAAATTTGTACTTTCATAAGTTCCTTATACTCCGTATCTGTTGGCTCAGTTGTAAGACCTAAAATAGTCGAAGCGTCTTGTTCTATTTGTCCGCTCTCTCTAAAATCTGCAAGGTAAACATCTTTGTCAACTCTTTTTTCAATATCTCTTGAAAGTTGCGATAATGCTATAACTGCAATGTCATAATCTTTAGCTATTTGCTTTAATCTTATAGAAATATCTGTTATTTGCTCGTATCTACTAGATGTCTTGTTAGATTTTACAAGTTGTAAATAGTCTACAACTATAAAATCAACTCCGTTTATTTCTTTTTCATTTTTTACATATTCCTCAAGTTCATCTATTTTGAAATTTCCATCATAAAGTTTTAATTCACTTTTTTTTAAAATTTTGTCAAATAAAACTTTAACTAATTTTTTTTGTTCATCATCTAAAGTATTAAATCTATCTTTATTCGTTAACATCTCTAATTCAATCTTACTTTGGCTACTAATTATCCTTTGAATTATTTGTTTTAACGGCATTTCTAAACTAAAAAATAACCCTCTTGAATATTGAGACATTAGCAAAGTTATATACAATGCAAAAGCTGACTTACCTACTCCTGGTCTTGCTCCTATAATATGCAAATCCCTTTTTGTGAATTTTAGGTATTTATCTAGTCTAAATTTCCCAGTTCTAACTGAGTCATTTTCTTCAAGTCCTTCATAAAATAGCCCTTCAATGTTTTTTATATCTGCAACTTGAATACTTTTGTCATTTTCTTTTATAACTTCTGCATGTAGCTCAGTTATTTTCTTTTTTATTTCTTCATTTGGAGTATTAGCTAATTCTAAAATACAGTATTTATAATATCTATTTTCTAAGCCTTTTATATACTGTTCTAAGTTATTTTCTGTGCTAATAATAGTTAAATCTAAAGCTTCAGCTAGTAAGCTTCTGAATCTACCCTCATCATATAGTGCATTAACTGAAAGCCCTTCTAGTTCATATTTTTTATATTTTTTAAAAAATTCTTGAACTAAACTAGAAAAATACTTATTTGGAATATTCTTAATTTTATTCTTAAAATTAACATCATCTACAATGTAAAGCATAGCAATCAGTGCTTTTTCTTCGTATGCTACTTCTGTAATCATCTACACCAACTCCTTATATGCTTCTTTTGGCTTAGTTAAGTTATAGCCTTTATTATAATTATCAGTATGTTCTATTAGCTCCCAATCATCTCTTAAAGCTTTAAATAGATACCCATCAGCTTTATTATATTTATCACAATAAACTATAACTTCTTTTATTCTCTCTATTGGCTTGTTTAGTTTAATGATATCTACTACTTTAATTTTTCTTAATCCTAAGAGCATTTTTATTTCTTGCTGTAATGCTCCATTAGAATTAATGACAACTTTTTCTTTTTGCTCCTGATTCTCTATTATATTTTCTAAATTATTTATATTAGTTATTATCTCTTTCTCTTTCTCTTTCTCTACGCTACATTTTTGTTTCAAGTCTGTTACTACTTCGTTACAACTTATTACATCTGTGTTACATTGTAACGTTTTTTTTCTTTTTCTATGCTCTCGAACTCTGATAGCACTAGCAGTTTCACTGCCTGTAACTTCCAAAACTTCAGGTAGAAAAAATTCATCTTTTGAAATAGTTTCTATAAGATTATTTTTTTCTAAATACATTAATGTTACTTTTACATTTTCAACATCTTCATCTAATTCAAGAGCCATCTCTGAAGCAAAATCGTCTTCAACATTTTCAAAAATTAATTTTCCATCATTTTTCATTGCTAGCAGTTGTAATTTTAAATAAATAATAGTATATGTATCTCCACCTGCTATTTTTCTAAGTTTTTTTATAACTCTTTGTTCAAAAAAATCTTCTTTTAGTTTTAACCAATAATATTTTTTAGCCATTTTATAACCTCCTGGATTGGAGAGCTTGTCGACTCTCTTTTTATTAATTCAATCAGTAGAAGCTACCTATTAGCCGACAAGCTATTAAGTAGCCCCCACTAATTCAATCAATAAATTTAGTTGGAATCAGTAGGAATATTTATATTTTTCTTTATAACATCAATATTTCATAAGTAGAATTTTAGTAGGAAATTTTGCACGATTTTATAATATAGTTTTTATATCCTACATCTTTATCAACTAGTATTTCACAAGAACAGCCCTTGCTAGATAAAGATGTAAGATAATTAGTTTTTCCCATTCATAAAACTAATAAAATTTATAGTTACAAATTGACGAAACTGTAACGGTACGGCTAGCTTTAAAATTCAGATATTCCTATCCTATAAATTCCGAGTCTAACACTCCAACCACTAGCTTGTTTACACCTGCAAATGCTTAAATCTGTAAGGGGGATAAAACATAAGATACTCAGCTGTAAAGCTTACCCCATTCTGGGACTTAGTTTTATCCAGTAGCTACACCTTACATAAATAGCACTAATGAGGGAGTTAAAACAATTAAAAATCATTTTAATATTAGTGCTATATATCTAAGATTTAGATAATCCTTACACAGAAACACACAAGGTAAAGGAGGACATCAAAGAAATTTAATCAGATATCAAAAACCCTTGTGTGTATTTGTCTAAGGACTAGCCTTAGATTTAATCGTATTTTACGTTAGATTCTAAGTTGATAATTGACAACTTAATTTATAAAAAAATTTATATAATTGATAATATTTTGTATAATTCATCTAGAACTTTTTGATTTTCTTTTTTACATTCTCTGTATAGATATTGTCTACTTCTTCCATCTTTTCTAGCTAAAACAGTGAAAGAAATATTTTTATCAATCATTCTTTTTTTTAATTCGATAAAGCTTTTCATTTTATCACCTCTAACATATTATAATATTTTAGTTGTTAAATGTCAACTTATTTTTAAAAATAAAAGCACTCTTTTAAAAGTGCTTTATAAATTTATAAATTTTCTTGAACTTTATTAAAAATGTCTTTTGTAATTAAAGCACATATAAAATAATCGTTCATTACTGCAATTCTTGCTATTTCTTCATCTGATAAAGTAAAATCTAAATTATTATCATTTTTAGTAAATCTTATTTTTACATTTTTAGAGTTAGCTATATCCGATATCATTAGCTGTTTGTCTCCATCTATCACATATTTTACATTCTGATAACTTTTTCCATTTTCAAAATTTGAGTCTTGAGAAAATACATCACCTTTAATTTCGTATCTGTTTTCATCAGTCAAAACGATTATTCTATCAAAACTAAAATATTGATTATTTACACAAGAAAAAGTTATATTTCCCCTTATATAAAAATCATCTAAATAACTATTATCTTTTAAATCATATTCATAAGCTTCTATTTTTATTTTATCTGTTTTCTTTTCTCCAATAGGTGTTATTTTTCTTTCACGGTTAAAGTCATCTGTTTCTGAATTAATTTTTTCATCAACATCATCAATTGTTTTTGTAAAAATTTCTTTAGTTAATCCATATTCATTCATTGTATTTTCAATTATTTTTTGAAATTTTTCTTCTTTTTTGATTTCTTTATATTCTGCAACAGTTATTTTTTTACTATCAATATTTGTATTAGTTTTTTCTAAACTTTCCTTTTTTACATCTCCGTTTTTCTCATAACACCCAAATATTAAAAAGCAACTTAAAAATATTAAAAAAACTTTTTTCATAAAACTACCCTCCTAAAATTTTTACAAAGGTTTTCTTGTTGAAACTATTTTTATAACTCTACCATTAATTTTTAAATATTCTTGTTTTTCTTCATTTATTAAAATATCATCATAATCTGTATTATCGCTTTTCAAAATAACTATTCTTGTATTTTCATCTATAACTATTCTTTTTATAAAACTTTCATCATCATAAGTTACAACATATATTTTATTTTTTTGATATGCTGTATCATTGGGGTCAACCAATGCAAACTCTCCCTCTATAATAGTTGGCTCCATACTGTTGCCCTCTATTTTAACAAAAAAGCAATCATTTGGAAAGTCTTCATCTAATATTGGCATTTTATATATTTCTTGTTCTAAATTTAAATATCCATTTCCTGCGCTTGCTTTCCCATATACAGGAAAATAAACGATTTTTCTCATTAAGTTTTTAATTTCAAAACTTTCTTTTTTGGTATGAATATTGATATCATCATCTAAGAAGCCTACCATCTTAAATAATTCTATAACATCTAATTTTAAAGCTTTCGCTAATTTTTTTAAATAAATAGGATTAAGTTTTCTTTTCTTTCCATTTTCTATCCTTGAAAGTTCTGACTTGTCTATATCTGTTTTCATCAACATTTGATTAGTGCTATATCTTAATTCTTCCCTTCTATTTTTTAAAAAATTTCCAATTTCTATAGCTTTTTCTTCTGTTAATTCATAATCTCTTTCTTTCATAGTGAAAACTCCTTTTTTCTTATATTTTAATACTTCTGTTGACATTTGACAACAAAAATAAAAAAATAATTAAAAAAACAGTTGACAAATGACAACTAACATATTATAATAAGTGTATAGAAGTTAAGAAAACAAATTTTTTTTAAATATTAAGTTGACAATTAACAACTTAATTAAAACGGAGGGGAATATGAAAGAAATAAAAAACAGAAAGCAACTAAAAAAATTACTACTAGATGAAAGTTTAGTAGTGATTGAAAGAGTTGTAGAAAATGATACAACTGAATATAAAGAAGTATCTGAGGACATCAGAAACTTTCTTGTAGAACAAATAAAAAGTTTAAATGTTAGCTACTATGAAAATGGTAAACAACATTTTAGACACGGATACACTTATTACTATATACAAGAAAAATCAATAATTCCTGTAATAGTAGAAAGCACAATACCACAAAACATAACTTGGAATTAAGGGAGTGTAAAAACTCCCTTGAAGGAGAAAAATATGAAAGAAGGAACAAAAATAATAATTACTGCTAATTATGCAGGAGTTGAGAAAAAAGCAACATTAGAATGTGTAAAAATTGATAAATTCGGTTGTTGGTTTAAAAGAGAAGGAAAAAGAAGTTTAATTTTAGCCAATGAAAATTGGTTTAAAAATAAAAATAGAACTTGGAGGGTTATATGAAATTAAAAGAAGCATTAGAAAGACTAGAACAAGAAAAATTTAATATTAATTATAACTTTAACGAACAATACTGGGAATTAGTTATATTTACTCAAGATTATGATATAAAAGCTGAATACAAAGGGAAATTTTTAGCTGATATATTAGAAAATCATTTCAATGAAAAAATTGATTTTGATAGTTCTAAAGAGGCGTATTATCAAAACGATTATAGAAATCTTTCATTGAATTATGATAATACAGATTTTTCAGAAAATTTTATAACTCTATCTTTGAACGATAGATATGAATACCAGCACGAAAGAACTTTTATTTTAAAAGATATAAATAATTTAGCTGAGAAGTTAGAAAACTTAGATAGTTTATTTACAGAATATGAAATTAATTTAACTGAAATATTTAAGGAGGCTAGAGAATATGGCTTATATAGATAAAAACTTAGGAGAGAAACTAATTGAAAAAATGTATAAGTCAGTTAGAGAGTCCGTAAAAAATTTAGATAAATTGATAGAAGAAAATAACCTTGCCGGTTATAACACTTCTTATTTAAGAGGTGTTAAAAAAGGCAAAATTGATTTGTTAAAAGATTTTATTAGAGAAGTAAGAGAATTAGAGGAGGAATAAAAATGTTGAAAGGAACAATTTTAGATAAATACTGGAACAAAGAAGAACTAAAAGGGCTTTCACTAAAAAGAGCCTTAGCAATAATACAACTAATGGAAATGTGGGAGGGGAATGTAAATGATTGTGAAAGATAGATATGCAGAAGCTGAGTTTAAAGATGTAGTTAGATATAAGATTAAATGGTTATTTATGTTTCTTTATAGATTATATATGAATTATGTTGAATTATATGATTTTGATAATTTTATGTAGGAGGATAATATGAAAACTATAAATATAAAAGGTAAAAATTATGTTCCAGTTGTTGAAAGATTAAAAGAGTTTAGAAGCTCAGAGAAATTTAAAAATTGGAGTTTAGAAACTGAATGGCTTTCAATTACTCAGGAAGTAGCAACTTGCAGAGTAATAATAAGAGATGAAACTGGAGTTTTAAAATCTACTGGAACAGCTATGGAGTTAAGAGATGAAAAAAGTTCTCTTGTAAATAAAACATCTCATGTTGAAAATGCTGAAACATCAGCAGTAGGTAGAGCATTAGGAAACTTAGGAATTGGACTTGATGGAGATGAAGTTGCTTCTTATGAAGAAGTATCAAGAGCAAAAAAACAACAATTAATCAGTTCTATTAATTCAATGGTAGATGAAAGAAATAGAGATGAATATGAAAAAGAATATAAGTTATCTGAAATTGGAATGATGTCTATTGAAGATTTAGAAGTCCTTGAAAATCAATTAAAAATTAATCAAAAAGCTTTATTGTGTGAAGCTATAACAAATATAGCAACAAAGGAAGATATGCAAGGAATTTTAAAAAAATATAAAATTAAAACTTTAGGAAGTCTAGATTTAAAAGACCTTCAATCAACTCATGATATTTTAGTAAAATTTAATCAAAAATGTAGTAACAAAGAATTAATAGATTTAAAAGAATGCTGTGAAATTGTGGATATAAATATGGAAAGTTATGTAAAAGAACATTATAAAAAAGGTGTTGAAGAATTAACTAAAAGAGAATATTCACAAATGAAAAAGAAATTAAATAGTTAG
>FLRU01001576.1_pt1 | contig 35360 bp, 45 predicted proteins | sample 1497181 | NCBI WGS metagenome assembly FLRU01 (sample SAMEA4031752, study PRJEB14383) | metagenome | biome: human; feature: oral; material: saliva | place: Philippines | collected 2014
GTAAACAAGGCTTTCTAATGTGAGAGCGCACACGTAACAGGTGTGCAAACTATATGAACCCCCGTATTTCCCCTGCTTGACTAGGGGAAATGCGGGGGTTCTTCTTTTTTATCCAGGGTTTAATATGGGTCTATTTTCGGGGTTTACTGGTTTCAAAATGGCGAGTAAATAGCGACCAAATTACGCCCCCGCCAACCCCTCCAGCACGTCAGCAAAGACCGCCTGCCGGTCACGCGCCACATACGCCGATAACGTCTGCGCCTCCGAAGCGTGACCAAGCTGCGCAGACGCCTCAGCCAAACCGAGCCGCTCATCCAGGAACGTTGCTGTCGTCCTGCGGAGCACGTGCCAGGTCACCCACTCTAGTTCGGAGCCCGCCAGCGCCCGCTGGAGGTAGTTTCTCGCCGAGTTGTAGGCGAGTGGTGCCCCGCCTTGCTCGAACACGTGCACAGCCCCTTCACGGGCTTCTGAGTGCCGTCTGCGGAGCACATCGAGCACGAAGGGCGGCACCTGCAGGGTGCGGGGCTCGTGCGTCTTTGTGTCAGCCTGCCAGCCACCCTTCTGAATGAGCGTGCCGGCGACCGTGACCGTCCCAGCGTCCAGGTCTACGTCCCGCCAGCGGAGCCCGGCACCTTCACCCCACCGGCACCCGGTGCCAAGCAGGATGTCGACCAGATCGGGCAGGTATCCGCTATAGGTGCGGGTTGTGGGCAGGGTGGCGACCAGTCTGCGCAGCTGGCCGACCTGTTCGATGCTGAGGGCGCGGACGTCCTTCTTCTTGGTCTTGACGGTGCGGGTCGCCAGGATAGGGTTATGGGGAAGCGCTCCGAGACGCACAGCTTCATCCAGACACATCTTCAAAACCAAACGCTGGTTGTAGCGCGCGGTGGGTGCTTTGATGGTGGCGAGGTAGGCGTCGAGCGTGCCGGCGGTTAGCTCTCTCAGTTGCAGGGACCCTAACGCGGTTGAAGCCGCACCCGCCCACAGCGCGTAATTACGTGTCGTGTTGGTGGCGAGCCCGTCCAGCCCGTCCAGCCAGCGTTGGAGGGCGACTTTGAGTGTGGTGGAGCCGCTGAGTGCGGCACCTGCGGCAGGTAGCGCCGCGAGCTTGGTCTTGAGCTTGTGTTCGGCTGCGGCTTTAGTGGGTGCCTGGGCGGTAATGTTGCGGCGCACGCCTCGGGCGTCCCGGTAGTTTGTCCTGGCGCGCCACACCTTCGGGCGGATGCGAGCCAGGTTGATAACCCCGTGGGAGCCGATGGGGAGCGGGTCGCGAACCACGTTATGTCCTTCCTTGTTGCACAGGCGCGTTTTCGCACCTATACTCGTGCCCACACCAGATGGTGTGGAACCACGTTTTCTTCCTTACACGTGAACATGCGATGCGAAGAGCGGCAACCTTGCCTCAGAGTAACGGCTGAGACAAGGTTGCCGCTCTATTTTTGTGCCCTCAACCAGGCCTCTAAAATACGGTCGGTAACTTCGAGCTCTGCGGCGGCGGCAGAGAGCGAGTCAGGTGCGACGGCTAGGGCGACAGCGACGGCATCGGGGGTGAGGAGCCAGCCGGCGGCGATCTGGTCAGCCTTACGTTCACGCTTGAGCGCGGCGATAGTGTCTAAGGGAGAGTGAGTGTCACCCTGGATGGCGTGGGCTAGCTCGTGGGCGAGAACGCAACGGCGCTGGCGGTAGAGAAGCCCGGGCGTGGTGATGATGGTGCGGGTCTGCTCGTCCCAGAGGGCGAGGGCGCCGGCGGGCGGTTGGGCGTCGATAATGCGGATGCCCAGCTCTGCGGCATGGGCATCTGGACTATATGGGGTTCGGTGAGTCATGAGAAGTTAGTGAATAGGGGAGTGGGTGAATCTGGGTGGGGTGGCGGGTTAGGCACCGGCAGGGTCTTCGGTAATGATGTCATCCGCAGGATGTGCAGCGAGCGTGTAGCCCGCCTTGGTTGCCGCTTCGGCGCGCGCCAGGATCTGCGCAGCCAACTGAGCATCAGTAAGGGGAGTCGCCATCTGTTCTCGCAGCGCCTTGTCTGCGGCAGAAATAATGACCGTCATGTCCACATTGAGCGCGGCGCAGATAGTCTTGAGATCACGAACAGGGAGCGAGCCCTCCGACCGATATACAGAGCGACTGAGCTTGCTCTTGGAGATGCCGGTTTTGGCGGCTAGGGTAAGCAGATCTTCACCTCGCCTTACCATCCACACTTTAACTTCGCGGTTTACAAAATCATTGAAGGCGTCTGCCTGGGATTGCAGTTCTTTAATGTCTGTCATGGGAACAGTCTACAAGATTTCTAAAAAAAATTCCTGTTTCAGGTTGCATATTCCAAAAAATAGGAATATGATAGTTGCATACCAACGAAAGGAGGCACTGAGATGCAGAAGGAAACCTTCAGTGAAAACATGCGAATAGCATTAGCAATGAAGGCCAAGACGCAGCACAGTCTAGCCGCAGCATCGGGGCTTCACCCCAGTCGCATTAGCGCAATCGCCACAGGTAAGGCAGACCCCCGCATTACTGAAGCATGGAAGATTGCGGAGGCCTTGCAAGTTCCTATCACGTGGCTTTTTGAAGACCATTCCGCAAGCATGGGCACCACTGTCTAATTTTTTTACCCACCATTCCTAAATTTAGGAGTAATTCCTAGAAAAGGACGCGCAAGATGCTAACCATCCCTCAAAACCACTTAGCGGTCTGGTCGCCCGAAGAGCTCGCCGAAGCGCTCGGCGTGAAAGAGCAGACCCTGGCCGACTGGCGGAATGCCCGCACTGGCCCTGCCTTCATCCGCACCAGTAAGGGCCAGCGCGGCGGCAGGATCTACTACACCTCAACCGCCGTCATGGACTGGCTCCAGTCCCTACCCGTCACCCACACCACCAACTAAGGAACCAGAAATGACCACGAACGAAGAGAGCGAATTTCTCCGAGGAATCGGAGAAAGAAACCTCAGCGTGATCCGGCAGCTTGCCGCGGGGATGAACCTAGGCAACGTCGAAGTCGCTATCACCTACGACAACCGCATCGATGTCAAAGAATTCACCATCCGAGGCCTCCTTTTGCCTCTCTCCCCAGAGGAGGAGGAAGAGGCGAAAAAGAAGAGTGAGGAAAGGGTTCGTAAGCTCCTCGACCAGTTGAAACAGGGATAACCACACCACCCAAGTAAGGACTACACAATGACCGCCAAGACCAAGCGCGACCGCTCCGCCGGCCGCCACCACCGCCACACCGCAATCCAAACCATCAAGGACAACCACCAAGGCATCATCGACGACATCGCCAGCATCGACAACAACATCGCCTCACTACAGGACGAAACCTGCAACCTCGGCAGCCGACTCGACAACTGGTACACCATCCTCGACGAGAAGAACACCCACACCCGACAGAACGTCGCCTACACCATGCGGTGCGTCGTCGAGAACGAACGTAAGGCAGCTGAAGTTGAGAGCGCCGTCGGCATCCTCCAGGAGTTCAGCCGGCAACAGGTAGGCATCAACACCAAGCAGGTGACCATCAACAAGATGACTCACCACGTGCAGAAGGAACACCAGGAAGCAATCGCCCAGCTCATCGCCTACACCAACAAAGTGCACGGCAAGCAGATCGCACTCAACCAGGAAATCAACCTCCTACAGGCAGAGGTAGACGACACCAACCATCGTCTCTTCCAGCTCGCCTGGATCAGCGTCGGCCTCTGGGCAATCGCCGCCATTACCATCTTCGCTTACCTCATCACCACCCACTAAGGAACCCCCGACCATGGACACCCACACCCTCCGCACCGCACGCACCCTCACCTGGGCATGCGCCCTAGCATCCATCCTCATCATCGGCATCGGCACCGCACAGGAAGACATTGCCCTGCGCGCCATCATCTTCACCGCCGCACTCATCCCCGCAGCCGCCGCAATCCTCATCGGCTCATTCATCCACGACCAGAACGGAGACACCACCAATGACTAACCTTGTCGACCTGCCGCACAAGACCGCATACGAGGCATGCCACCCCGACCACAACCTCATCTCCGAGGTGCAAGTCGCCGAAGACGAAGGCATCAAGATAGCGACCCTCCGCCGATACTCGCAGACCTCCATCAAAGCCGCCGTAGGCACCCGCCTCGACCCGGTCTGCAAGGACGAGGCAGGCATCCGCTGGTACGTCAGCGAAGACGTCGCGGCGTGGAAGGTCAAGCGCGCCGAGACCAAGGCACGCTGCCGAAACCACATGCAACTGCCATACCGCCGCCGCTAACCCCGCCCTCAGCAAATCAGGAAGAAACACCACCATGGGACACATCGCAGATAGCCTCCCGCACCCCAACGACTGGGAGGGGGAGAAGCCCCTCTACAGCGCGGCCGAAGCCGCCGTATTCCTCGGCGTCAAGCCGCTCACCATCACCAACCGCGTCTACCGTCGCACACTCACCCCCGCCGCCTGGAGCAAAGACACCGGGTACTGCTTCACCCGCGCCACCCTCGACCATGCACTCTACCGCGCCGAGAAAGCCCGCCGCCAAAAGCGCGAGTACCGGCACATCATCCCGAACAAAGAACAGCTCACCCCGCCGAGGCTCAAGCGTTCCAGCATCGACTGGGACAACCCCTACGAAGGAAGGAAGAAATAACCATGCCCACCATCTTCTCCGGCATTGAAAACCGCATCGCCCAAGCCCGCGAACGCCACCAAGAACTACACCGCACCACCCGCCAGGACGTGGCAGACTGGCGCACCCAAGCCGCCCGCATCACCACCACCGTCAACGCCCTCAACGAACGCCAGGAGGCACTCGACGCCAAGACGAACGCCGCACTCTCCCTGTCCGTGCTCGCCGCAACTATCAGCCTCATCGCACTTACGAGGCGGTAAAACCCCATGGCTGTCAAGAAGCTCTGCGGGGCATGCGGCAATGACGCACTAGAACGCAACCCCAACTGCGCAGCCTGCGGCAACAGGCACGCCCGCTGGTGCAGGGCAGGAGACCCCCGAGGCATCCCCACACCCCGCAAAAACGTCTGCGCCGCCTGCGGGCAACCCGCCCACCAAACCAACCCCGACTGCAAAACCTGCATCAAACGCGAACAGAGGCGTGCAAAAGCAGAAGGCAGGGAACCATACATCCCCTTCATGACCACGAAGGCGATGGCGGCGCCCCCAGTACCCGTCACCACGCTCACCAAAGCGCGTGACGTCCACAACCACGAGGCGCTCACCGGCTGGCTCACCGCCCGCCGCAACCGCCTCAACCCCACCCCGAAGAAAGGTAACGAAATGACCACCCACACCACCCTCACCGGCGCAACCATCACCGACGAACAGCTGCAGGCACTCGCCCTCGAACTGGTCAACATCCAGGCAGACATCGCCGCACTCAAGGAAGAAGCCGCCAAGATCGAGGCGACCCTCAAGGCCCTGCCGAACGGCAAGTACACCTGCGGTGATGCGACCCTCACGGTTTCCCACCCGCGCCGCTTCAACGAGAAGAAATTCATCGAAACCTACAGCCCCGAGGCGTTCCCGCAGTTCTACCAGACCATCCGCAAGGTCGATTTGAAGACCCTCGCCCCGGCGCTCAAGGACCAGTTCGCAGAAGACTCCACCGCACGCCTCACCATCCGCTAACCACCCATAGGAAGGAAACACACGTTGGTCACCCCCACCATCGCCAAACCCCCCGCCGGGGCAGGGCAGACAGAAGCCTACACCGCCGACATCACCGTCGCAGGCATCATGGGCATCATCACCGACTCCATCACCGCCCACCCCCGCAGCCTCCAGAAACGCATCGGACCCTCCGAAATCGGCATGGACTGCACCCGCAGGCTCATCCACAAACTCGCCGGAGACACCGAACCCGACCGCGGCATCGCCTGGAAACCCACCGTCGGCACCGCCTGCCACACCCAGATGGAGGAATGGTTCGGCGCCCACAAGAACGACGGATACCTCGTCGAGCAGCGCGTCACCGTCGGGCAGATTGGCGGCGTCGACATCACCGGCTCCACCGACCTGTTCAGCGTCAACGACAAGACCGTCATCGACTGGAAGTTCGTCGGCCCCTCCATGCTCAAGAAGTACAAGCTGCACGGCCCCTCCAACCAGTACCGGGTGCAGGCGCACCTGTACGGCACCGGCTGGGTCAACGCCGGCTACGAGGTCCAGCAGGTCATGATCGCGTTCTTGCCCCGTGACGGTGAGCTCGGAGACGCCTACTTCTGGTGGGAACCCTACCAGCCCGAGATTGCAGAAGCTGCGCTCGCTAAGGCAAACCAGCTGGTCAGCCTCATCAACGCAATCGGCAAGGACGCCACCTTGGCGATGTACCCGCTCTGCAGTGAGCGGTTCTGCCCCTGGTGCCCCGCCGACAAGGCGGCACAGAACGCCACCATCTAACCCAATTTTTCAAACCCCTTCTGAAAGGAAAACCATAATGTCCGCTTTCGATTTCTTCGCGCCCCGCGCCTCCCACTCCTGGAAGTTCACCAACCCCGGCGACACCCACACCGGCACCATCACCGAGGTCAGCGACGCACGCCAGGCAACCGAGTTCGGCTCCAATGAGCCCGCCTACTGGGACCGTGAGAAGACCCGCCCGAAGATGCAGGTCGCAGTCACCTTGGACACCGCTGAGCGTGACCCGCAGGACGCTAACGACACTGGCAAGCGCACCCTCTGGGTTGTTGAGGACGGCCGCTCCGGCTCCATCCTCTCCGCTATCCGTCAGGCAGTGCACCAGGCAGGCGCAGGCACCATCGACATTGGCGGTCAGCTGACCGTGGCCTTCTCCGGTTTCGACCCGAACAGCAAGAACCCGGCGAACCCGCGCAAGATCTACAGTGCTTCCTACGTGCCGCCGGCACCGGCTGGTGGCATGTTCACCAACCAGGCACCTGCACAGCCTGTAGCACCTGCACCTGCAGCACCTGCGGCACCTGCAACCCCGGCGCCCGTCCCCGCCGTCCCTGACGCAATCCGCCAAGCCGTCACCGCCCTCATCGGCACCGGCCAGGACGACGCAACCATCGCCGCAACCCTCGCCGGAACCGGCCTGCCCGTCACCACCGAAACCGTCGCCACCATCCGCGCCGCCGCAGCCTAGCGCCGCACATCTACCTTCACCGGTAACCCCATCAGTGCCCCGCGCGGACTTCCACACACCAACCGCGCGGGGCACACCCACCCCCACCAAACCACCACCATCTGAAGGACACGCCATGGGAACCCCCGTCACCCTCGAAACCGCCCTCCACCTACGCAACCACCACCTCTCTATCATCCCCACCCGCCCCGACGGCACCAAAGCCCCCGCCCTACCCTGGAAGGCATACCAGACCGCCCCCGCACCCCTGGCAGAAATCAACCAATGGTACAAGGACGGCAACCGGCGTAACCTCGGCATCGCCATCGTCACCGGCAACGCCTCCGACCGCCTCGAAATGACCGAAATTGAGGGACGCGCCGCAGCCGACCTGCCCAAGATCGCCGCCACCATGACCGAACGCGGCCACGCCCAGCTCTGGGAGCGCCTCAACGCCGGCTGGCTCGAACTCTCACCCTCCGGCGGCTTCCACTGGATCTACCGCCTCGAAGCGGGCGCAAAAGTCCCCGGCAACACCAAACTCGCACGCAACGCCGCCGGTGAAGTCCTCGCCGAAACCCGCGGCGAAGGCGGTTACTTCATCGCCGCACCGACCCCCGGCAGCCACCACAAGACCGGCAACCCCTGGCAGGTACTCGCCGGCGGATGCGAAACCGTCCCCACCATCACCGAAACTGAGCGCGCCGCGTTCCACAAGGCAATCACCGACACCCTCGACGAAACCCCAGAACGCCCCGTAACGCTCTTTAGCACCCCCAAACCCACCACCACCCGCCCCGCCGCTGAAAGCCCGGCTGAGGGCGGCCTGAAGCCCGGAGACGACTACGAAGCAAAGACCGACTGGGCAGACATCCTCACCCCCCACGGCTGGACCCTCCACTCCACCCTCACCAGCGGCGAGCGCTTCTGGACCCGACCCGGCAAACACCCCCGCGACGGGCACTCCGCATCCACCGGCCACGCCGACGACCGCGACCGCCTCTACGTCTTCTCATCCTCCGTCCCCGACTTCCCCGTTGAAGAACCAATCACCAAGTTCCGCGCCTACAGTCTGCTCAACCATGCAGGTGACGACACCGCCGCCGCCCGCGCCCTCGCAGCCGCAGGATTTGGTGAGAAAGCACCCATCACCGTGAAACTCTCAGACATCCTACCCGCCCGCCACGCGGCACCACCCACACCGCCCCCCACCCAGGTAGAAGCACCGGCGGCAGAGGTGCCGGCAGAGGTGCAGACGGTGGGGGAGCAGGCACCCGAAACAGCACCCAACGTTGCAGAAGAGTCCACCACCGCCAGCCGTGACGGCGCAACCATCACCGACTGGACCGAACTCGGACTCATCCGCGCCTTCACCCACCTCTTCAACAACCACATCCGCTACAACATCGACCGCGGCCGCTTCTTCCACTGGACCGGCACCCGCTGGGAAGAACAACCCGACACCGGAGGCGACACCAAACTCGCACTCCTCAACTTCGCAGCCGCCCTCCAACCACCCGTCACCGACGAAGGCAAACCCGACAAAGAAGCACACGCACTCATCCGCTACGCCCGCTCACACCGCGGCTCCACCGCACTACTCGGACTCCTCAAAGTCCAACCCACCATCGCAGTACCCGCCTCAGCCTTCGACACCCACCTCGACGAACTCAACACCCCCACAGGAATCATCAACCTCAGAACAGGAGAACTCATGCCACACACACCAGAGCGCATGCACACCAAACAAACCGCCGTGGCACCCGCAGGCACCAGCCCCACCTGGGAGAGGTTCCTCGCCACCACCTTCAACCACGATGCGGCGCTCACCGGCTACATGCAGCGCCTCGCCGGCTACAGTGCGACCGGCCTGCAACGTGAGCACGTCTTCGCCTTCGCCTACGGCACCGGCGGCAACGGCAAGTCCGTCTACTACGACGCCATCACCGGCGCACTCGGCGACTACGCCGCCACCCTACCCGCCGGATTCCTCATGAAGAAGCCCTTCCAGGAACACGCCACCGAGTTGGCGCGCCTCAACGGCAAACGCTTCGTCGTCGGCTCCGAAACCAACGCCACCGACACCCTCGACGAAGCCAAACTCAAAATGCTCACCGGCGGCGACCGCATCACCGCCCGCTTCATGAACAAAGACTTCTTCGAATTCACCCCCACCCACCACCTACACCTAATGGGCAACCACCAGCCCGCAGTCGAAGACGGCGGCGAGTCCGTGTGGAGGCGCATGAACCTCGTCCCGTTCGTCCACACCGTCCCCGCCGAAGAGCGTGATGAGCTCCTGCCCGAGAAGCTGCGTACCGACGCGGCGGCAGTGCTCGCATGGATCATCCAAGGCGCAGTCGCATACTTCAGGGACGGGCTACAGCCGCCCGAAGCAGTCCGCGCCGCCACCGAAGCCTACAAGAGCAGCCAGGACACGGTCGGCCAGTTCCTCGCCGCCCGCTGCGACCTCTACCCCGGCAACAAGCACTACACCGTGGCAGTCACCGACCTACGCCAGGCCTACCACATCTGGTGCGCCGAGGAAGGGCTGGAGCCGGTCAAGGGCAGGGCGCTCGCCTCCCAGTTGAAGGTGCACGGGGTGCTGGTCGGTCGAGACGCACCGCGCGCAACAAACAGCGGCGGGCGCGTGTTCGGCGGTCTGCAGCTCAAAGATTCTGACATTTGGCAGTGACACAAAGTGACACAAAGTGACACAACTTTTAACCCTTGTGTCACTGAGGTTTTCCCAAGTCAGACCATAAATCAGTGACACAAGTGACACAACTTTTATAAGTAGATGACAAACACATACGCGCGCACACACGCCCGTTACAGCCATGCATATAGAACCTTGTGTCACTTGTGTCACTGAAAACCTGCCGACAAGGCAAAACATCCAGTGACACAACTTTTTCACGCACCCCGAAAGACCCACCATGCCCCGAAAACCTGCCAAAAAACAGCCCGACCTCCTCGACCAACTCCCAACACCACCACCAGGCACCCCCGAATGGATCCGACACGAACAAAACACCCAACCCAACCCCCGCCAAGCACGCCAAGCACACATCAACACCTGCAACCGCTGCGGCAAACTCATCCTCACCGGACTCACCGGACCCACCACCGCAATGCCCACCACAGCAGACCCCACAACCACCACCAACCCAGCCACCATCCGCGCCACCCTCACCCAAGGACGCCGCGCCTACCAACTGGAGGCCACCGACACCGCACTGCACCTCAACGAGCTCCACGCACCACCCGCCCCAGGTATCACCGTAGTACCCCACCACATCTGCCACTACACCGCCCCCGGCTACACCCCACTACTCAACCAACGAAAGGACACCACCACCAATGACACTCCACCCTTCTGAAACCCCACCCGCCACCATCACCCTCAAAAAGACCCCCCACAGCAAACCAATCCTCCGCTGGATCCCCCTCGACGGAAAACCCCTCCTCTCCATCAACCGCTCCAACGGCACCCACTGGCGAACCTACCGCAAGAACGCAGACGAGTGGAAACACGCAGCCAACCACGACATCCACCAATGGAAGAACGAGCACCCCAGCCGCCAAATCCCCACCCTCACCCACGCACAAATCGACATCTGGATCTACAAGAACCGTCGAGGCCGCTACGACCCCGCCAACCTCTACCCAACCGCCAAAGCACTCATCGACACCTACGTCCAAGCGGGGCTCCTCCCAGACGACAACCACGAACACCTCGACGGACCCCACCTACACCACGGCGGCTTCGACAAAGAAGCCCCCGGCCTGCTCATCGTCATCACACCCCTGCACCACCAGCCCGAACCACCAACCCACCCACAACACTAAGGAACCAGAAACACCATGCTCTCCCTGGACTCACTCCTCCACGAATTCACCAACGACCACCTCTCCACCCACACCTGGCACGGAACCACCATCTACACCCGGGCCCTACCACTCCTGGTACAACTCGAACACGCCATCACCGAACGCCCCAACAGTGGACCCGGCGGCGGCGGCTTCAAATCCACCAGTCCCTGCAACGACCATGCGCTCCTCATCAAAGCCGCTATTGAGCACCAAATCAGGTACGACCTACCCGCCACCTATCAACTCCCCAAAGGCAGCCCCCTGCCCGGCAGACTCACCAACTGGGCGCGCCACGTCGATACCGACTACGCCACCACCAAACTCACCGGCTGGCGCGAAGCCATCAAAGCACTCGACGAAACCACCGTCCCGCTCCGCGTCCCCTGCCCCAACTGCGGCGCCGAATGGGTCGTCACCGAAACCAGCGAAGGCGGACAACGAGTGGGTGAAGCAATCCATTTCCACCTACGCGCCGAAACCGCCATCTGCACCGCCTGCAAAACCACCTGGCACGGCATCGACACCATCCGCACCGCACTCATTGCAACCGTCTGAAAACTTGTGTACACTGTGGCCCAGCTTCATGGTGCCCAAAAACAAACAGGGTGGCCATGACGCGGCGGAACACAGACACACACTCGATGGTTAGCAACGTGTAGTCCCTTCAGTCGGAGCCCCTGCCCAACAGCGGACAGGGGCTCCGCCCGTATCAGAAAGCAAAAAGAATGCTCCACCCCCCCCCGCAATCACCACCATATAGGGGGGGCATCATATAGGGGGGGTACCATCAGCAACCACCGCCTACACGCCATCACCGGGAGCAGGTTCGGCCGTGACAACTGCGGCTAAACACCGCGACCACACACACCGCAACCAACCTGCAACACTCCGCAAAGCAACCACCACCAACCCACAAACAAACAGTGGAACAAGGAGGGAGTGAAACAATGGCGACCAGCCGCACCGGCACCGCCCGCTGGAAGAACCTCCGAAAACAAGAACTCGCCGCAGCCTTTGAACGCGGCGACATGCTCTGCCCTATTTGTGGCGTCGCCTACGACTGGCACCGAAGTAAACAGCCGAATTCGCCCGAACTCGACCATGTAACAGCCCACGCCGAAGGCGGCAAGGACGTAGCAGAAAACACGCGAGTCATCTGCCGACGATGCAACCAGCGACTCGGCGGAAAGCTTGGAGGAAAACGCTCTCAAGCTCTCAAAACAATACGAATCGCAGAACCGCTTAGACCAAGAACAACGCTGATCTTTTAGCCCTCTCCGAACAGCCCAGCTCAGGGCATCAGCCGCCATAAAGGGGGGACCTAATGCCAAGGGTGAACAGTCTAAACAAACAGTGGCAGGGGAGGTACCCCTCCCCGGGGAGATGAAGTCGCGCCCTACGGCGATAGCGATATTTTTGCGCTGAATTTCCACATAGTGAGAGGGGGAAGGCTATGGGTAAGATCGGGAAGCCTAAGCAGTTGCCTCCTGTAGGGCACGGGGCAGAAGGTGAATTGGTCTCTGCCATTGATGCTGGAGTTGGTCGCCTCGCAGAGCTACGAATTTTGAGGCGTATCGTTGCAAGTCATCTGGAACACCCCAACACGCTAGCGCGTGACCTTGCTGCGCTTGCACGCCGTTACCAGGACTTGACGAAAGAGATTGAAGAGCTGGAGACCCTAGAAGAGACCCTTGGTGTCGAAGCTAGGGAGGCAGGGTATGTCGAAGACGTCGCTTTCGACCCGCAAGCTCTCTGACCTTGCGCGACACCTAGTTATCCCAGCGGGCATTGAAACAACAGCCTGGCCTCATCTGGCGCAGGCTCTTCGTCGTATGCGCTACCCTCTGGACACCTGGCAGATGTCGCTGGGGAAGCTCCTGGTGGCAAAGCGTGCAGATGGTATCTATGCGTGTGGTGTTGGTGGTGCGGTGTTTTCCCTGCCGCGTCAGGTGGGTAAGACCCACACCATTGCTGGTCTCATCTTCGGGCTGTGTGTGGCGTTTCCCGGGACATTTGTCCTGTGGTCTGCTCACCGTGCTCGTACCCATAATGAGACGTTCCGTTCCATGCAGGGAATTGCGAATAAGCCGGACATTATGCCGTTCATCGGGCATGTGCACCGTGCAGCAGGCTCTGAAGGTATTGAGTTCGCCAATGGTTCCCGAATCCTCTTCGGTGCGAGGGAGAACGGGTTCGGTCGTGGCTTTGCAAAGGTTGACGTGCTGGTCTTCGATGAGGCGCAGATTCTTTCTGAGAAAGCCATGGATGATATGGTTCCGGCGACTAACGCGGCCCCAAACGGTCTGGTGATTATGCTGGGCACTCCGCCGCGTCCCAACGACCCGGGCGAAGTCTTCCGGCAGCGCAGAGAGGATGCGCTCAAGGGGGACAAAGACACTCTATATGTAGAGTTTTCTGCAGACCCTGATGGGCGCCTGGATGATAAGCGGCAGTGGGCAAAGGCTAACCCGTCCTACCCGGAGCGCACTAGCGCTACAGCTTTTGGGCGACTGCGTAAAATGCTCGGCTCTGATGAGTCTTTCCGTCGTGAAGCCCTTGGAGTCTGGGATGAGCTGGCAGGCGTGACCAACGCGTTCACCCCGGACGCGTGGAACGCATTGGAAGGTACTGCACCAGAAACCGGTCGTGACGTGTACGGTGTGCGTTTCTCGCCGGATGGGTTGGAGGTCGCGCTCGCTGTGGCACGCCGCCCCGAAGAGGGGCCTGTGTTCATCGAGGGTATCCGTTCCGAGCCGCTCTCCGCAGGCACCGGCTGGCTCGTCGATTTCCTTGAGTCTAAGCAGGAGCGCGCAGCCCAAATCGTTGTTGACGGCAAATCAGGCGTGGGCTATCTGATTCAGGCGCTCCAAGACGCCGGGGTGAAGAACAAGAAGCTTATCTGGCAGCCCTCCCTAGACCAGGTCATTGCGGCACATGCTATGTTCGATCAGGCTGTTATCAGCCACGATGTTGCCCATAGCGCTCAGCCAGAAATGACCGTCCAGGTACTTGCCGCCTCCAGGCGAAAGATTGGCAGCCGCGGTGGCTTCGGTTGGCAAGCACCAGAAGGCGGTAGCGTCACGATGTTCGAAGCAGCAACCCTAGCCTACTGGGGAGCGAAAGTCACACGGCGTAACCCCATCAAGAGAAAGCAGGTGATTAGCGTATGACCGCGTATATTCCTAGCGTGCAGGCAATCCCTGCTGAGCTCCTCACCGAGACTGAGCGTCGCCAGGTACAGGCGATGATTGACCAGCTCGGCTCCAAGCGAGCCATGAACGCCCAGCGGCAGGCATACTACGACCAGAAGATGACGCTCCGAGACCTCGGAATTAGTCTTCCGCGGCAGTTCCTGAATATCGGGTCCGTCCTCGGCTGGCCGGGTAAGGTCGTTGACGTACTGGCAGACCGTATCCGTTTTGAACGGTTCGTGTCCACCTCAGAAGAGGATGACCCGCACGGGTTGAATGCTCTTGTAGCCGACAACGGTTTCCAGGAGGCGTTCTCTCAGGCTGTCAGTAGCGCGCTCATTCACTCCTGTGCCTTTATCACGGTGACTGAAGGAGACCCTAGCAAGGGTGAGCCCGAAGTGCTCTGGCTTCCTCGCTCTGCGCATTGGGCAACTGGAATCTGGAATCCCCGCACGCGCTCGCTCTCAGCTGGTCTGACTGTTTCAGAAATCCGCAAGGACGGCACCACCTCGTTCATTCCGACCGAGTTTGTCGCGTACTTTGCAGATAAGACCGTGCAGGTAGTCTTTGATGACACCACAGGGCGCTCCGCGGTTGAGGTCATTCCCAACAAGACCGGCCGCCCTCTGCTGGTGCCCATTATTGTGGGCGCTGACCTGCGCAATCCTTTTGGGCGCTCACGTATCTCTAAGGCGGTTATGTCGTTGACTGATTCGGCTATCCGCACGATTGTTCGCTCGGAAATCGGCGCGGAATTCTATGCCTCCCCGCAGAGGTACATGCTTGGTGCCGATGAAGAGGCTCTGACCGGCTCGAAATGGTCCGCGTTGACCTCTCGACTGCTGACTATCAGCAGGGACGAAGAAGGCGAAGTGCCGACTGTGGGGCAGTTCCCGCAGATTAGCATGCAGCCGCATACTGACCAGTTGCGTCAGTGGGCGTCTTTGCTGGCTGCGGAGTCTCAGATTCCGCTCGATGAGTTGGGTTTCCCCTCGGATAATCCGTCGAGTGACTCAGCGATCCAGTCGCAACGTGATCCTTTGCGTTTGGCGGCTGAACGCGCGATTCGTGGGTTCAAGCAGTCTCTGCGGCAGGTGGCGTTGCTGTCTGTTGCTTTGCGGGAGGGCTCTACTGAGGGCGTGTCTCTGGTAGAGCCGTGGTTTGCCCCGACGGTGCATGTGTCGGATTCGGCGGCTGCAGACGCTGTGCTGAAGCAGGTGCAGGTTATGCCGTGGCTGGCTGAGTCTCAGGTCATCCTGGAGAAGCTTGGGTATGACGACGCGAGCATCCAACGTCTGTGGGCGGATAAACGTCGTGCGCAGGCTTCTCAGACCATCGCGCAGCTGGTGTCTTCTCGTCAATCTAAGCCCGAAGAGGCGGCTGGCCCAGGTGAGGTAGAAGAGCTTGTAAAGGAGTGATTCTATGGTGGCGCGTACTGATGTATCTGTACTTGCGGATACGCTCAATGAGATTGTGAACGGTGCGCGCCGCGATCTGGCAGAGATTGCCCAAGCCCTTATCGATACCCCGGATGAGGTGAAGCGTGAGGTCATGCTGGAGAGCATGTACGGGCTGGTCTCTGACTATGGAGATGCTGCCGCGGTGGAGTCTCTGGGTTGGTATCTTGCGTTGCGTGCTGAGGCTGTGGGGCTTGATGACGGATTCCAGCCGGCTCTTCCTGACCAGATGCCCGAGGATGTGGTGAACGCTTCGACCCGGTGGGCATTGGGAGAGCTAATGAGAGGTGAGGACCTGGATAAGGCTCTTAAGTCTTTGAATGGGGTTCTTGACCGTTTGGTGAAGAAGCTGGGGCGTGAGAGTATTGTTCACGCTGCTGATTCTGACCCGAAGAAGCCCCGCTGGGCTCGTGTGCCTCATGGTCAAACCTGCGCATGGTGCTTGATGCTGGCATCTCGCGGGTGGGTGTATCTGGATGCCCAGTCGGCGGGTGCTGCTCGACAGTGGCATGCTGATTGTGACTGCCAGATTGTGCCTGCGTGGGGGAAGAAGACTCCGAAGATTGCCGGGTATGACCCCGATGCATTGCACGCCCAGTATGAGGCTGCTCGTGATGCTGTGGTTGCTCGTAAGCAGGGTAAGCATGGGTATTCGCCCTCGTTGGCAGAGGTGGCTTCGTCATGGCGGGAGATGTATAACCGTGGGCGTGGTGAGAGCGTTCAGATGCCTAAGGTGCTGCGGGACTATTCGTCAGGGTGGCCTGAGTATTTGGAGTTGTTGAGGCCTGGGCAGTGGCAACATATTTTGGCTCGTCATGGTGAAGGTGGGAACGCTCCTACTACATTTGGCACGTTAGATCCTGGGGATATAGCTATTCTTCTGTTAGGTGTAGTTCAAACTCCTAGGTCTGAATGGGAACCCGGGAGATTTCCCGAGACGTATGTAATCACGAAAGAAATACCCAGAATAGGAAAAATCTTAGTTGCTGTAAGTAAAGAAGATGATAAACTGAAGGTCGAATCGATTTATCCGTTTAGGTAGTCTGGGCGTGAATGTATATGCTAGATTGGGAAGAAGCTAAGGTCCTTTCTGGGTACATGGTTTCTCTTCCTATTGTGCGCAAAGATAAGTGGGCTACTCACTTTGATGCCGTGGGGGAGTGGGAAATGTCTTTGTCGTGCTCCGCTGCTGATTGTGTAGAAGCTGGGTTGTCGATGCCGAAAGATGTTTTAGAGAAGGCAAACTTAGGGATTATCCCGGAAGACATTTTATCTTCCATTCAGAAACTGGCTACTGAAGACTTCGACTACGAGGAACATATAGACTTTCTCGACCGCTAGATTTTAGGTGTGGCAAGGCCCTGTGCACGGTGTGCGTGCACGGGGCTTTTCTGTACCCATTTTTGAGTTTTCCACTGTACGGGCGGTGGTGAAATGCCCGGTGATGATCCATTGACAAAACCCCGTGCGCGGTTCTCGTGTGCGGGGTTTTGGTGTACCCCTTTTTTTTGGAGGTTTGTATGAGTGAAGAAAATAGCGCACCTGCTGAGGTTACAGAGCCTAAGAGCGCTACTCAGGAGGGTGTAGAGGCACCTGCAGAGCCTGGTAACGGTTTTGAGCCTATTACCAGCCAGGCGCAGCTGAACAAGGTGCTCAATGCTCGTTTGGCGCGTGAGCGTGCGAAGTACTCCGATTATGCGGAGCTCAAGGAGCGTGTTGCCGGTTGGGACAAGCTTGTTGAGCGTGCAGAGACTGCAGAGGCTCGGCTGAGTGCTGTGGAGCATGAGAACCAGGTGCGTGCGTGGCGAGCTTCGGCCGCCTCTGAGTATGGTGTCCCCGCCGACGCACTGCGCGGAGACACCGAAGAGGAGCTGACTGCACACGCTAAGCAGCTTTCGGAACTTATCCAGACCCCCGCAGCAGAACCGGCACGTGTTGTTGTGACCGGTGCTGCTGAACCCCAGAACATGGCACTGAACAGCGACGGAATCGCAGAAGCATTCCGTAAGGCTCTGGGTTTGTAAGAACTATAGACACAAAAAATGTGAAAGGAGGGTGACCATGGCCGTCACTAAGGCAGTCACCACCACCGATTTCTCCGGCTTCCTCAAGCCCGAGATGGCAGAAGCCTACTTCGAAGACATCAAGCGCGTCTCTGCTGTCCAGCAGATGGTGCGACAGGTACCCCTTGGTGCCTCCGGTATCGAGGTGCCCGTTGTCACCTCCAAGGCAACCGCGAAGTGGGTTGCTGAAGGCGCAAAGAAGGAATCTACCAACGCGGGTCTGGGTCTGAAGACCATGAAGCCCATGAAGATCGCGGCAATCGTCCCGGTCTCCGCAGAGGTTGTCCGCTCTAACCCCGGCAACTTCATGTCCCTGGTCCGTGACCAGGTCGCCGAAGCAATTGCAGAGGCCTTCGATGCCGCAGTACTGCACGGCACCAACAGCCCCTTCGGTGCAAACCAGGCACTGACCAACACTGGCAAGACCGTTGCTTTGGGCACCGCAGCAGATAACAAGGGCGGCATGTTTGCCGACCTGAACTCTGGTTTGGACCTGCTGGTCAAGGACGACAAGGAACTGACCGGCTTCCTGTTCGACCCCTACGCAGAGCCCAAGCTCAACACCAGCGTAGACACCACCGGCCGCCCCCTGTTCATCTCCGCACCGACCCAGGACACCGCCTCCCCGGTACGCTCCGGTAGCGTGCTCTCCCGTCCTGCTCTCTTCGCAAAGGGTGTGCGTAACGGTGTCGGCGTAGGCAACGTCGTCGGCTTCGGCGGTGACTTCTCCAAGGCAATCTGGGGCACTGTAGGCGGCATCTCCTATGACGTCTCCACTGAAGCAACCGTCACCATCAACGGTCAGCTGACCTCCCTCTGGGAGAACAACCTGGTTGCCCTGCGTGTCGAGGCAGAGTACGGCTGGCTGCTGCATGACAAGGATGCATTCGTTAAGTACACCATCAAGTAAGGAGACGTAGATGGCTAGCATGGACAACGGCTACCCGCTCGTGCTTGCGGAAGACCTACGCGCTCGCTGGCCTGATATGCCTCTTGGCTCGGATGCAACCGCCCAGGTGCTTCTGGAGGATGCTGGGGCACTTATCCGTGCCTCGGCGCCCCACTGGGCGGAGCTGGACGAATATGTGCTGCGAATGGTTGCCTGTGCCATGGTCAAGCGTGGCATGGCAGCATCAGCCTACCCAGATGGTGCCTCCAGTATTTCCCAGACTGCAGGACCGTACAACCAGCAGGTGAGTTTCAGCAACCCTAACGGAGCTCTCTTCCTGACTAAAGCAGAGAAGAAGCTTTTGAAGGTGGGCTCTCAGAAAGCATTCGTCTATGACCTGCTCGATGAGGAAGTGGTGCACTAATGTACTGGCTCACCACCTCGCATACAGTACGCCATATGCCTCTGGAGGAGTACACGGAGGACAGTTGGGGTGCTCAGCCCCAAGCCTGGGGCGACCCAACCGAAGTTGCCGTGTACGGCTGGGCACCAGTAGGCGCCGACCAGCTCATGCGCGATTTGGACACCGGCATCCGCCGTGACTACGACCTATACGCCCCCGAACCCTTCGCCTCACCAGGTGACAGGATACTACTCCCCGGAGCGGGGACGTTCGAAGTCGTAGGGCACCCGGAAGACTACTCGACCGGGCCGTTCGGGTTCAAGAACGCAGTGCGTATCAACCTCCTCCGAGTAGAAGGCTAAACAATGGCAGAAAAAACCAAAGTGAAGCTGCACCTACCGGGGTTCTACGCACTACGTACTTCGCCCGAAATGCAGGCATTGCTTGACGAGCACGCCGCAGCAATCCAAGCCCGCGCCGGAGCGAACTACAAGCACAGCGTGCATGTAGGAGCCAAAACCGCCGTGGCCCGCGTCTACCCCGCAGGCGCAGCCGGAATCAGAGAAGAGCGCAAACATGCATCTCTCTCCAAGGCTGTAGGAGGCTGGTAAATGGCAGAAGTCATCCTCTACGAGGACATCTTCAAAACGCTCCGGCACATCATCAACCAGATAACCGGGCTGGACGTACACGTCGGGCGACTACCCACCGTACGCCCAGCCCGGTTCGTGCACCTCACCCCCTCTGGAGGCGAAGACAACAGCCCAGTCCACGGGCAACGAGCCTTCGTCCTGGATGTATGGGGCTCTAAGCCTGCAGGGGATAGAGAAGCATACGAGATGTCCGAACTTATCAGAGCAAACCTCAAAGCGCTCGCCGGCGTGCATGATGGATTCACGATCTATCGGACACGGCCGGTGGGTGCAATTGTGTGGATGCCTGATGATGAATCGAACCAGCCCAGGTATCGGCAGAACTGGGCAATCTCGTATAGGGGCACCGTTGTGGAGTCCGCGATCAAAACCAATTAATCCAATGAATGGAGGGAACCATTATGGCTCTTACCGCTTCTAATGTGCGCGTGGGTGTCACCGGTGCAATCTACAAGGCACCGTTGAAGACCGCAGCACCGGCAAACGCCACCGCAGCAATCGATGCCCGGTTCAAGGACCTAGGCTATGTCTCTGAAGACGGCGTAACTCAGACTATCGACTCTGATAAGTCCGAAATTAAGGCGTGGCAGAACGGCGACATCGTCCGCACTATTCAGACCTCTCATAATGTGAGCTTCCAGTTCACCCTGATTGAGACCAGCGAAGAGGTGCTCAAGCTCTACTACGCCGACCCGACCGCTACCGCAACCGCGGTGAAGGTCACCGGTGCACAGTCTGCGCATGACTCCTACGTGCTGGATGTGCTGGATGGTGACAAGACTATCCGAATTGTCATCCCGGACGGTCAGGTCACCGAACGTGGTGAAATCACCTACAAGACTGATGAGGCCATCGGCTACCAGGTGACCGTTACCGCGTCCCCGGACGCCACCGGTGCGAAGGCTTACCTGTACCTGAAGTAAGCAACCAAGCTTGTACTCTGCCTGCCCTAGCGCAGGCTTTGTGTGTTTTTCCGGCGCTAATAACCGGCAGGCAGGGTACAGAACCTTACTCAGAAGAAACACACATACCTTAGACCTTGAAGGAGAAACACATGAGCAAGAACGACCTGGTCGTTGATGAAAACGGTATCGCGCGCCCCCAGGACCACAAGCGTAAGGGCAAGAAGGACCTGCGCCGTGTCAAGCTGCGCGGTATCACCTGGGAAATCGATGTGGACGCCATGGACGATGCAGACCTGATGGAAGACCTCGTGGAGTCCGAGAACGGCAACCCTAAGGCAATGTTCACCGTTATCGATGCCATCGTGACTAACGGTGGTGTGAAGGCTGTCAAGGACGCTCTGCGCGATGAAAACGGCAAGGTGAAGTTCTCCGCATACTCCAAGTTCTTTATGGAACTGATGGAGCGTATGGACCCTTCTTCCTAATGCTCCTGTCCCTGCGCAGGGGCTATAGGGAGCAAATAGATGTTGACTGTGTCCGCTACTACGGGGCGCCATTTTTGGAAACTCTGCACCGTTACGGAGTGCTCATGACCGCGGCCTTGATCCGGTACCTGCCGGAAGATTCCGCGACCATGCGCAGCATTAACCAGCGTTGGAGCATCAGCGACCACCTGCTGGCGGCAATCTATGACCAGCTATCAGTGGCTAACTGGCAACGCTCAGCAGACGGGCAGAAGAACCGCCGGCGCCCCAAACCGATACCCAGGCCGGGTGTCGAAGACAAAGACAAGAAGAAATTCGGTACAACCGTGGTCAGTCTGGAAGAGGCAAAGCACCGTTTCAGACGCGGCTAACCTACCCCTTGGAGAGGAGAGAACTATATATGGCAGGTGGCTACGAACTCGCAAAGGCATATGTCTCAGTTATCGCCTCTACCAAGGGTGCAGGTGCCCAGATTATTGCTGAAATGGGCTCCGCAGGTGACAGCGCGGGCGCAAAGGCAGCCGCTGGCTTCGGCTCAAAGTTCGGCTCCATTGTCCCCGGGCTGGTCACCAAAGCACTTGGAGGCATTAGCCTGGGCGCGGTCTTCGGCACCGCATTCAGCAAGGGCTTTAACCGTCTCAAGGCGATTGACGTTGCGCAGGCAAAGCTGCGCGGCCTGGGCAATGATGCCGATAGCGTGAAGGTCATTATGGACAACGCCTCCGCTTCCGTGAAGGGTACCGCGTTCGGTTTGGACGCGGCAGCAACCGCGGCCGCTGGTGCAGTCGCCGCCGGTATTCAGCCCGGCGAACGTCTGGAAGCAGTCTTGAAGTCCGTATCCAACTCCGCAGCTGCTTCCGGCTCCAGTATGGAAGAGATGGGCGCGATTTATGCCAAGGTTGCCTCCGTGGGTAAGGCTCAGAATGATGTGTTGGCGCAGGTCGCTGACCGAGGTATCCCCATCTACCAGGCGCTCGCGGACGAACTGGGTAAGACTACTGAAGAGGTCTTCAAGATGGCCTCCGACGGTAAGATTAACTTTGAGACCTTCGAGAAGGCAATGACGAAGGCTGCTGGTACCGTGGCAACTGAAATGGGTAACACCCTGCCCGGTGCATTCGCCAACGCACAGGCTGCGCTTGGTCGCTTTGGTGCAAACATCCTTTCCGGAATCTATCCGGCGCTTACCAAATTCTTCCTGGCGTTCCAGGGGTGGATGAAGCCGGTCGAAGCATTCGGCAAGGTCATCGGTACACAGATTGGTGCGGGTATCACCAAGGTAGGACAAGCCATTAGCGCCTTTGCTACGGGCTTCAAGTCCACCATGGGCGATGGCAAGCGTTTCACGGTCACCTTCGAGATTATCCGTGAAGAGATTGCCCGGTTTGCCTCCGCGTTCCAGACTCAAGGCGCGGGCATTGTCGGTGTAGCCCAGAAGGTAGGGGCTTTCCTTGGAACCGTCTTACCTTCTCTGCTGCATTCCTTCGTCTCGGTTGCACTGAATGTTATTCGCGTGGTGGGTTCTCTGGCGGTTGCGTTCAAATCCGTACTCCCCAGCTTCAGTGGAGCAGGGGACGGAGCAAACGTAGCAACGAGCGCGTTCGATATTCTCGAGTCGTCCATCCGCTTACTTTCGACCGGTCTTTTCCAGCTTTCCCAGTTTATTGAGAACCATCAGCAGGGAGTCGGCAGGCTTGTCCTCGCACTCGGCACCGCCGTCACCGCATACAAAGGCGTGACAACCGCAATCGGGCTGGGAAAGAGCGCCGTCGAATCCTACAACACCGCTATGGGCACCATTTCGGCGGCTAAGGACACCGTCATGGGTGTAGCCGAAGGCTTCAAAATGCTATCCAGCGGAGCAGGTTCCGCCCGAGAAATCGCAGAACTCGGAAGGAACTACCAGCTGGGTGCAACTGCCGCCTCCGTCTACGAGGTAGCTGTCCGTGCGGCAACTGCAGCACAAACCGCTTTCAACACTGCTTCCGCGAACATCGCGAGCAATCTCTCTAAAGCATTTGGTCTGCTGAAGGCTAATCCTTTTACCTCTTTGGTCGGTGCTATCGGCATCGTCGCAGGTGCGCTCGCCTACTTCTTCACGCAAACGGAGACAGGGCGGGCGGCATGGGAGTCGTTGATGCAGGCTATCCAGCCTGCTATCGACCAGATTATGCCTATGCTGTCTCAGGCGTTCCAGGGCATTGTGCAGGCTTTGCAACCGGTTATTGCTACGGTGGTGCCTATGCTCGGTCAGCTGGGCGCTAATATCCTTCAGGCTTTGCAACCGGTAATTAGTCAGGTTGCACCTAAGCTGGTGGAGCTGGGAGGGAAGGTTGCTACCGCGTTCGGTAAGCTGCTGCCTGCGATTATGCCTGCTGTGGAAGCTATCGGTGGGGCTTTCTCCCGTATGCTCCCGGTGATTGGTAACGTGGTCGGGCAGATCGTTTCTATGGTGGGTCCCATCTTTGAGACGCTCGGCCCGGCTATCGTTGCTTCGTTGCAGCCGGTCATTCCGGTAGTCAGCGGGTTCTTTGAGCGTATGGGCGCATGGATCCCGCAGATTGTGCAGTCCCTGTCTCCGCTGATTCCGATGTTCGTCCAGTTCGGCACGACGCTTATGCAACAGCTGGCACCGATTGGCGAACAGGTGATGTCTCAGCTGATGCCGGCAATTATGGAGCTGGCAACTACTCTGATGTCATTCCTGCCTCAGATTGCGCAGATTTTCCAGGCGATTATGCCGGTCATTATGCAGGCTATCGGTGCGATTCTGGCTATGCTCCCGCAGATTGTCGGAATCTTTATTGAGCTTGTCCCAGTCGTGGTGAGTGTGGTCGGTGCTATCGGTCAGCTGGCAGCTGCTCTCCTTGATATTGTCACCGCGATTATCCCGGTGCTCCTGCCTGTCTTCCAGGCGCTCATCGGGGTTATCGGCGCAATCCTAGCGGCGCTTCTGCCTCTGATTGCAGCAATCATCAACACGGTTATTCCCATCGTGCTGAGCCTCATTGAGGCAATCATGCCGATTGTCACTATGCTGATTCAGATTCTGGTGCCCGCAATCCAGATGGTCCTCACGGTAGTGCAGGCAGTTATCGGGGCAATCGTCCCGATTATCCAATCGGCAATCGCTATCATCACCGGCGTCATCAAGCTCTTTACCAGTGTGCTCAAGGGTGACTGGAAGGGAGCATGGGACGCCGTGAAGCAGATTCTCGAAGGCGCATGGAACCTGATAAAGTCCATCGTCACCGGTGCTATCAATGTTGTCCGCAGCATTATTGAAGCCGGTGTGAACTTCATCAAGGCAGTATGGGAAGCCGCCTGGAATGGCATCAAATCGTTCTTCACAACGATCATGAACGGCATTACCGCCGGTGTCAGCAACGGCATCCAGTCGGTAGTGAACTTCTTCCGTAACCTCGGTTCCGACATCATCAATACTTTGTCCAGTCTGCCCGGAAGGATGGTCCAGATTGGTTCGGAGATTATGGCAGGCATTGGCCAGGGTATCGCTAATGGTATTGGTGCAGTTCGCCAAGGCTTCAACAACCTGTTGAGCATGCTTCCCGGCTGGGCTAAAGATATCCTCGGTATCCATTCGCCGTCACGAGTCATGCGTGACCAGGTTGGCCGCTGGATTCCCGCAGGTGTCGCTGTCGGTGTAGAGAACGGAACCGGAGCACTCCGCGACTCTGTGCGCCGCATGGCGAACGGAGCCATTGATTCCGTGCAGAACTCCATGGATGACCTCTACGACATCCTGGCGCCGCGAGACATTGAATGGAGCCTCAACGTGGCAGTGAACGAACCAGCCTTGGCAAACCTGAACGGATCTGTCAACGCCAACGCCGCCTACAACCCGGCCCCTGTACCCAGTGCAAAGCCTCAGCTGCACGTCCATGTCGAACCGCCTGCCGGCGTCGAAGACGTAGACCGATTCGGTAAGCGAGTTATGCAGGCGATCAACTATGAGATGAACGGAGTGCTGGTCTAATGGTCGATTTCGCTCAGGGCGGCGCTCGCTCCGTCTGGCGTGCAGCTCTCTCCGGCCCTCATGGGGAGCTGGTGCTATCAACCTATGAGGCCGCAGATGAGCTGGAAATCTGGCTCACCGACATAGACGGTTTCTACGGGGGAGTGGGCGTAGAAACCTCCGATATTCAGCGCAAGCTCGGACACGGGATGCTCTCAGTGCCAGCTCGCCGGTCAGGTCGAACGCTCACGCTCAAAGGTACCATCGTTGCCCCCGGCATGAACGCCCGCGACCTGTCCGCTCGTTTCACCTCATCCCTGCTCTGGGACGGCGCGCTCGGCAGCCTCACCGTCTCCTCCGACTGGGGCGAGCTATCCTGCTCCGTCCGTATCGACGGGGCGGTAAAGACCGAGCTACTCAGCGATGTGGGCCTACATTTTGAAGTCCCCCTCCTCGCACCCGAGCCCTGGCTCTACGGACCGGAATTCACCACCCAGATATTCCCCGCAGGCCAGGGCACTGGGCTACGCTACCCGCTCTTTGCCCAGAAACCCAAACCCGAGGGCACACTGCACTTCGGCGACCAGGCACTACCCTCCAGCGTCGCGCTCGCTCACGAGGGCAACGCCACCGCGTACCCCACCTATGTTGTGCAGGGAGAGTGGGATTCGGGGTTCCGTCTGGTCAATAGCGGTCGTGTGATTGAGTACCCCTACCAGGTGCATTCCGCGGCGCCGGTAACGGTTGATTGCTATAAGGGCGCTATCTATATCGGAGGATTCGATATGTCGTACCTGCTTACTCGCAGGGAATGGCATTCGGTGCCTGCCCGCAGCGGTTTCCAGCCTCGTGTGGAGTCCCTGGCACCGTCTACCGGCTGGGTGGATGTTCATCTACGAGACACCTACATCTAAGGAGCAAATATGGCCACTGGTTTCGGCATCCCTAACGACATGGTGGGTAATGGCACCACCCCCGAGGATATTCAGACCATCACCGCAGCAGAGTACCCGGAGGCTGGTGTTATCTCCGGCTGTGAGGTAACCGGTACGTCCACCATGAAGTACAAGGTCGCCGGTGGGGCTGTGGTCATCCATCTCTCTCCGGGGCGTGCGGTGCGTGTTCCGGTACTGGCCCAGGAGCTGACTACCCAGCCCGCACCCGCGACCGGTACCCGCACCGAGTACGTGTATGTCAAGCAGAACACTTTGCAGGATGGCGGCAATATCCACGCGACCGTCGGTATCGGCTCCTCGGTGCCCTCGAACGCGGTCATGCTCTCCAAGCGTGAGATTCGAGCGGGCATGACCTCCACCAGCGCAGCACCCGAGGTGGGCAATATCGTCTATTCCCGCCCCGTGGGTGGTTTACTGGGCCTGCTGCACCATTCCTGGTATGTGGACCGTGCCGCTGTCAATAGGGGCGAATACAAGCGCGGGGAGGGCACCTTCTACGTGCCAACCGATAGGAACATCGATATCCGCCTCTCCTCCTCCGTCTCCAACGCGGTGGGCGGCGGAAATAACGCCTCGGCACGCAGAGAGGACGTCGGCTCAGTCACCTATGAAATCTGGCTGGACGATAAGAAGATCCTCTCCCGAGAGCGCGGATACAGCAACGTCTTTGACACCGAGGATTTCGCCCGTATCTGGACCGTCAAAGCTGGAGTGCACCGCATCTACTACAAGGTCCGCCACCAGTGGGGACACCCTTGGTGGATGGTCCGCGACAACGCTGCAGGCGACCAGCTCGCAGTGGTCGATATGGGCGTAGCGAAGGAGTAAACCATGAGCAAAACGACACGCACCGGATACCGCGTCTACTGGCTAGACCCAGTATCCGGTGCCGTCGGCTCACCCGTAGAGGTAGCAGGCGGCGGCTCCTGGTCTATCACGCTCAACGACACCGAAGATTTCAGCTTCACTGTACGCAAGAGCGACCTGGCGGCCGTACAGCCACGCTTCTACACGCCCCTATCCGGCGGCGCCCTGCTAACCCACACCGCACCCGACGGAATCGAATACCCCATCTTCGCTGGTGTCCTCACTGACTGGGGTGCAGAAGAACAGCACATCCTTGAGCTGAAGTTTGCTGGTATCCGTGAAATTTTCGAGCGCCGCACCATCTGGGCAACGCTTGAATACACCGGCTCCACCCTCGGTGACATTGCTTGGGCGCTCTGTGAACACGGAATGGACCGCCCCGCCGGGCGCTTGCCCATCATCCGCGGCACCCGAAGCACCGTCACCGGACAGCGCCAACGCACCTATGAGTCGTGGAACCTCTCCAACAACTTCATCGGCAAACGGTGGAAAGAACTCTCCGAAGTCATCAACGGCCCAGACATCATGCTGCGCCCCCAATGGACGGACGACACCCACACATATATTCGATGGGAATTTGTCCACGGCACCGAAGACTACCCCTACATCACTCAAGCCTGGACACCTGACTTCGATACCACAGCCACCGGCGGCGAGATTATCAGCGTAAAAGTCACCTCAAGCGCAAAAGATATCCTCCATCGTGTCTGGTGCACCGGGGCAGGGGAAGGCGAAGGAATCGCATTCGCCTACGCCGAAAACCCCAACGCAATTCGCGACGGGCTCCCATACATCGAAGGAGTCATAAACGACCGCGACCAAACAGATGAAACAATCCTGCGCATCAAGGCCCAAGGCGCGCTCGCGTCCCGCTCTGCAATGGTCGACCAGGTCACCCTTGATTTCCCTGCGAACTCGCAGAAGACCCCGCTTGGCTCTTTCTTCGTGGGGGATATTGCCACCGTTACGCTGCGGAACTGGCTCTCTATCCCGGACGGCACCAGGGATATGCGTATTATCAAGCTCTCCGGCAACCTGGACGCTACGGTCACCATCGATTTCCAGGAAGCTCAATGGTAGAAAGGAGACCTGCATGGTCGGATTCATTGACCAGCGCCCAGACGGCAAAGACACCCTACGGCAGCTGGTAACCAAGCTGCGCACGCCTTCCTCTGTTCCTTTCGGCAATAAGGTGGCGTCGGCGGGGGAGGGTGTCACCTTCGTGACTAGTGCGGGCGATTCCCTGCGCTGGGACGGTGACACTCTCGCAGCGTTCGACACTCGCATGGAGAACGCGGTGAAGGTCGTGCAAGCCTCCCGCGCTAACCTGGAAGCCACCGAGACCCGCCTGGAAGAAGCCGAACGACGCATCCAGGAAGCAGAGGCAGCAGGCGCCAACGTAGATACAGAAGCTATCGCCACCAACGTACAGAAGCGCCTGGTGCAGTCGAAAACCCCATGGATTGACGGCAGGAACCTCATCGTCCCCGGTACCATCGACACCCGACAGCTCAACGTTACCGGCGAATTGGCTGCAAACATCGTGCGCTCCATGTCCACCGAAACAAAAAAGCTTGTAGTCACCGAGGAAGCAATCCTCAACAATCTAACCGTCATCGAGAACATCGTCACCCCAGAACTGGTCACCAAGAAAATTAAAACTCGTGAACTGGCTGCGGAAATGATTGCTGGCGGCCTGATTCAAACCTCCACCCAGGAGCGACAGGGTGTCAAGCTCAGCGACGACGGCATCATCGCATACGACTCCACCGGCAACATCACCGCACACATCAAAGCCACCGGCAAAGACCACTATATCCGCGGAAAATTCTCCACCGGTGGTGACGGTAAAGCCGGCGTGCAGATCTACGCCACAGAGCCCCACCCCATCACTGGTTTCCGCGACTCTTTCATTGAGATGCGACCCCGCGACGATCAAGATAACGCCCACCGTGGCGTAATCTACACATCCGACCAGGGCGCAATCCGCCTTGTGCTCCTCAAACCCTCCCAGCGCCTGGGTGAAGCACGAGGAGTAACCATCGACTCCAATGGTGGTCTCAACGTGGAAGAGTCCATCCGAATCCGACACAACATGCGCCTCACCGGCTTCATGGTGCGAACCGACACCATGACACACCTAGAAATGGGTCCTTTCGCATTCGACGCATACGGCGGACAGCGCTACCCCATCAGCCATGTGGATCTCGGATTCAAGCGAACCGTAGTCGCCATGCCTGCCGGAAACATCTCCTGGCCACCGGTCATTGGCGTAGAACCCATCAACGGAGAACGAACCGAACTGGTCGTCCGCAATCCTTACGGGCACCGAATCGAGAACATCTGGGTTCACGTCACCTTCATACCCTACAACCGTAACACCTAACGAAAGGACAGGATGGAGCCGCTAACTACCGACCAGCTCACCGCAAAAATCCTCTACCTTGAAGAGGACAACTCCAAGCTCCGCTCCCAGCTGCTGGACGCGCAGGTACGCCTCGGACTGATCGCGCTCGCACCCTCTGAGGAGCAGATGACCATTAGCGCCGAGCCTCTCGACCAGCCTGCAGCGCCCGGAGCTCACGTGATGAGTATCGATGAGGCTGCAGAGCATTTCTCGAACGGTGAGGCGCAGTAACCTATGGGTTTTGCACATGTAGTGGGCGATATGACTTCTAAGGGTATCGCCTCCGGTACGTACACTTTCACGCCAACCCGCTACGACCACGCCCTGGGGCTAAAGCCCGTCAAGGTTAAGCTCATTGCGGGTGTACTACCTTCTACGGACCTGCTCGTCCCTGATGAAGGCACCGTGTCGTATAAGGTTACCGCGACTCTGCGCGATGCTGATAACGTCCGTGTGCCGTTCACCGCGGGGTTCTTGCACCTGTCTGCGGGTATGCGTGTCGACCTGGCAGATGAACGGCTCTCTGGTTCTCCTTATAGCCCTTCGGAGGCCGGCACCGTAGACCCGACCCAGCCGGCATCCCCGAACCCGCCAAAGCCTGACCCTGCAACTCCGGGCGGAAATACTACCACCGTAGTGGTTAAAGAAAAGCCTGCGGCGTTCTTCCCGAAGTTCCTCCAATCGCGCAAGCGCGCCATCTGGTCGCCATCGTACTGGTGGGCGGACTGGTGGAACCCTCTCTCGAACCCGCCAAAGCCCTCGAAGTGGGATGGCATTATGCAGGCAGCTGGTACCTCTGAGCTGGCTGTGCTGAACATTTCATCCGGCTCTGGTGATTCCAAATCCGACGACTGGGTACGACAGGCAAAGCTCATCCGGCAAAAGGGCTTGTACCTGCTCGGCTACGTACGAACTACTTGGGGTGACCGCCCGGTTGAAGAGATTCTCGCAGAGTGCAAGAATCACCTGGATTGGTATGAGGTGGATGGCTTCTTCCTTGACGAGTACCCCAACGGTTGGGGTGACCAGGACGGCTACTGGAAGAAGCTTGTGCCGGTCTATCAGAAGCTCAAGACGCTCTACCCTGACAAGATCGTCATCGGCAACCCTGGCACAAACACCACTGCGGAATTTGTGCAGACCGCCGATGTGCTGATGACCTATGAGCAGGCAGCCGCCCGCTACCTGGGCGACGGCATGGAACCTAACTGGAACGGCACCCGCGGTGAATACAATCGCGGCGAATACGAGGGCATCCCTACTTGGCGCTTCTGGCACTGCATCCACGACATCAAGAACCCTGAACAGGCAATCCGATGCCTGCGTAAGGCATCCACTTTGAATGTCCGCGCAATCTACCTGACTGACGACACGTTCTTCAACGCCGCCGGCGAACCTGTAGAAAACCCCTACAACGAACCGCCCAGCCCCTGGCTCTGGGCACTACAAAACGCCTGGGCAGAAGGTGACACTGTTTTCGAGACATACGTGGCAACCTTCTACCCCCAGCACAAGAAATCCGTATAAGGAGGCAATCATGGCAGAGTACGCCCACATCACAGGGCGATTCAGGACCCATCAGCAAAAGTACGGAACCCAGGTACCCGCGACCGGAACCGTAACCTTCACACCGACCAGCTACGCCACCGATCAGCAGACCGTGTATGTCCCTGGTGCTCGCACCGCGTACCTGGTGGACGGTGTGCTTCGCGAAGAACCTCATGGTGGCGCGGAGGGGATTCTGCTGCTGGCTCCCGGCGAGGGCATGGAGCCGTCAACCTGGGCGTATAAGGTGACTGGCTCGCTGCGTGACGAGCGCGGTAATCCGGTACCGTTCCCGCCCGGTTTCCTGGAAGTGGCCGCCAATGAAACTATCGATTTGGCGCATCGTGGTCTCACCCATGCTCCGACCGGGGAGGCTCACTGGACGAATATCCTCGGGGAGCAGGGAAAGCGTGGCGAGCAGGGTCCGAAGGGTGAGAAGGGAGACCCCGGGGAACCCGGCAAGGACGGTACAGATGGCGCCCCGGGCCGTGACGGTCGGGACGGCCCTCCCGGTCCACGTGGTGAACGTGGCGAGCAGGGTCCGAAGGGTGAGAAGGGAGACCCCGGGGAACCCGGCCCCAAGGGCGACCCTGGTGGGTTGGATGCGGAAGCCTCCGAGCTTGTGCGGCGCCTCTCCTCCGAGGCAGCCCCGCGTGATACTGGCTGGCGGCGCGTAGATTCCCCCGCCCTCGCCGAGGGGTACATCTGCTACCGCCGTATCGGAGATTGGTGCATCGTCACCGTGCGTGGCGGCAAATGGGATACCATCACCGTCCGCGACCGCCCCGACATCCCAGATGCAGAGTATAGGGACGTAAACGAAAAAATTCGTCTTTCTCTGTCCGTACCAGTCGGGTGGCAGTCCAGCCAGCCTGTAATAGCTCCCGTTGTCACAGACGCGGGAGAACCTCGAGGTATCCTCATCGTCCACTCGAAGAGTGACGGGAGTCGTATCACCTGGCGCCGCGGAAACCTCGACCTTTCCCCACAAAACCGCACCAATCTGCGGTGCGGGCTGCTCCTCTACCCATCCTCCGACCCATTCCCGTCCACCCTGCCGGGCACCCCCCTGGAGTAAACCCGGCACAGGACCACCAAAAAATCTTCATCTAGAAAGGACAGTAACCGTTATGGCCACTATCGCAGAGGAACTCGCAGCCTCCCAGGACGCCGATCTACTCAAGCGCGCCCGGCAGGCCGCCCAGCGCCAGCGCATCCCCAACGCCCTGTACTCCGTGGAGGCAAACATCGGACTGCTCGTCTCCCTGCCCACCGGGGCAGGCTCCAGCAATACCATCGCAGACGAACACGCCTATGCCGTCGCTGAGCATGCTAAGGCCGTGGCGGCACTGGATGCAGCGCAGGCCGAGCTGGATGCCAAGCGTGCCGCGCTCGCTTCTCCCGGCGCGGACCCGGCCCGTGTGACGGATGAGTACATCATGCACGCCATCGGTGTGCTCTTCAAGGCGCCCACCGCCGAGGGAAACACCACCGTGGGAGTGTAAGCGCGAGTATGTTGCCGGAGATTCCCCGCATCGGGCACCCGGTGCTGGACGGCATCATCCAAGCCGTCGTTTCAGTCGGAGCCGTGCTTTTCTCGCTGCTGATTGTCTGGCTTAAGTGGGGTGCCCCGCAATGGGAGCGCCTGAACTCCAAGGTGCGCTCCATCAAGGAGCAGACCAACAACAGCCATGAGACGAACCTGCGCGATGACCTGGATAAGGTTCTCGCGCAGGTGGAGCAGGTGAGTGAAGCGCTGACACGGATGCAGTCCGAGACGAACACTACCCTGCTGAGCGTGGTGAAAAATCTGGATACTATCGCCGAGGACTTCGCTGCGGCCCGCGTTGAGCACGCTGATTTTCGGAAAGATATTGGTGGGCTCCGTGATGAGATGCGGCATGCGCGCAAGCGCCATGATGCCAGTGAGGACAGGATTACTGCCATCGAAGCACGGGGTGCACGAAGGGAGGATTAGCCCACCTGGGGCTTCCAAACTGCCCGAGCAGGGTTCAAAGTTGCCGCGCTAGACGGCATATATTTGGTGGAGAGGCAGACATCTCGCGGTTGGGATGTCTGCCTCTCCTTAATTAATAAGGAGTAACGATGAGGTATCTCGTCGAAGTTATTGAGCAGTCGCCGGAGGCTGTGGAGGTTCAGAATCAGTCGCCGGCTAAGCACCGCACGGTGGATGTTGTTGCGGCGGGTGCTGATCCGACCGGTGCAGCGGATTCGACTGCCGCAATTAACCAGGCTATCCGCCGTGTCCATGAGGCTGGCGGCGGCACCGTCCACCTGCCGGCAGGTAGTTATAAGGTGTCCGCGCCGTTCATTGAGCTACTCGGCGGCGTGCATCTACAGGGTGCTGGTCGCGAGTCGACCATCATCTTTGCGGACACTGGCGCAGGGGCGGAGCAGAAGACGGCGATTATCCACGCGGGCACCTGGTTCACCCCGCGTGTTGGCAAGGACAATCTGCTGATGGGCGTCTCCGACCTCTGGATCAAGAGCTCGCATGCTCGCCCGTCGCATGTTTCGTCGGCGACCCCGCGCCCTGGTCAGGACGGCATGAACCCGAATATTGGCGGCATCCTCCTGAACACTGAGCTGGGGGATAACCCGCCGGAGCCGGACGGTGCCCACCGTATCGAGAATGTCCTCATCTGGGACACCGCGTTCGGTGTGGCTGTGCTGGGTCTGGATGACCAGGGTTGCCAGCTGCGGAATGTCCGTGTCCGCCGTACTCTGGGTCCTGGCGTGGTGATTGGTAAGTCGCCGGAGCACATTACCTCTGTGACGGCTGGTCGCCGTGAGATTGGTGCAGCAGACAACATCCTCGACTGCGTGGACGTGTCAGGTGCGAATATTGCAGGCGGCACTAATGCTGGCTTCGAGGTTTACGCGACCAATACCACTCTGATTGGTTGCAAGTCCTGGTACAACCGCCGCTCGATCGCTGGCGTAGAGGGGAAGGTCGGGAGCATCTGGGACACCTCTAATATGCACCGCTTCACTGCCGCCGGCGCTGGCTTCTTCGTCCGCGGTGGCCGCAACATGCTCTCCTCATGCACTGCTCAGGAGAATGGCGGTCATGGTGTGGTTATCGTCGGCCATTCCTCGCAGGTCACCGGATGCCGCAGCGCCTCCAGCTCCTGGCACGACTGCGTCAGCGGTGAAGCCAAGCCCGCAGAGGCTGCGGATTTCTTCGTCACGAACTGGGCACACCACCTCATCCTGAGCTCGAATATCGCGCAGGCAGAGTACAAGGGCAAGAACGCGAAGTACGGCTTTGCCATCGAGAAGTGGAGCCACGACATCCAGGGCAGGTCGAACCTAACCGTAGACATCCCCACCCCTCACCACGCCACCGACATGGGCGTGGCTGTGAAGCTGGAAATCAACACCAACACCATTAATTAAGGAGACATTGTGCAGTACACCGACATCACCGAGTACAACGCCACTTCGTTCACCGAGGCAAGCCGCACCATCGACGACATCGATACCATCGTTATCCATCACTGGGGTGATGACAACCAGCGTTTCGAGAAGGTCTGTGAGTTCTTTGCCGGCGGCCCCGGCACCTCCGCCCATTTTGTGGTGGAGGCAGGCCGCTGCGCCCAGCTTGTCGAAATCAAGGACATCGCCTGGCATGCAGGTAACTGGGCGGCAAACCAGCGCTCGATTGGTATCGAGTGCCGCCCCGAGATGAGCAACGAAGACTTCGAAACCGTCGCCCAGGTAATCGCTGATCTGGAGACTTTCTACAACAAGTCCTTCTACGTGCACGGTCACCGCGACTTCTTCAACACGGCTTGCCCCGGTCGCTGGTACGACCAGCTCGACCGCCTCATCGACCGCGTCAACGCAATCAAGGAGGGCAAGGTCGAGCGTGGCATCGAGGGCGTCCCTGCGCCGCTGGACAAGGAAGAGGTCTCGGCTCTGCGTGCGTCGTGGGAGAAGCTGCAGAACGCAGTAGACGAGCTCGGCAAGGAGATTGATAATGCGTAACCTATCTCGCCGCCAGTATGCGGCCCTCCGCAAGGTGTCGTATGCGCTCGGCCCGTCACTTTCTGCAGTGCTGGTTACCTTCGGCATCTGGACGAGTGACCAGGCGGCAGTAGTTGCCGGTGCTGTAACTGCGATTTTGCCGAACATCCTGGCCTTCTTCAACACCGACCCTGGCATGTATGAAGACCCTGCTGGCGATGCATCTGCGGAGCCTGGCGGCTCTGCTGAAAGTGGTGAGTAAATAGCGACCAGGCAGGGTTTTACCCCCTGAGTTCCGCGGAATATCAAGGAACTCGCCGCCTCTAGTAAACAAGGCTTTCTAATGTGAGAGCGCACACGTAACAGGTGTGCAAACTATATGAACCCCCGTATTTCCCCTGCTTGACTAGGGGAAATGCGGGGGTTCTTCTTTTTTATCCAGGGTTTAATATGGGTCTATTTTCGGGGTTTACTGGTTTCAAAATGGCGAGTAAATAGCGACCAAATTACGCCCCCGCCAACCCCTCCAGCACGTCAGCAAAGACCGCCTGCCGGTCACGCGCCACATACGCCGATAACGTCTGCGCCTCCGAAGCGTGACCAAGCTGCGCAGACGCCTCA
>FLRU01001686.1_pt1 | contig 29250 bp, 39 predicted proteins | sample 1497181 | NCBI WGS metagenome assembly FLRU01 (sample SAMEA4031752, study PRJEB14383) | metagenome | biome: human; feature: oral; material: saliva | place: Philippines | collected 2014
AAGAAACAATAAGAGACTTAATGGAACTTTACGAGTATACAAAAGATAAAGAATTCTTATTTGTAAGTTTTAAAATTAAAGGTATTGAAATCAATGTTAAGGATATAGATAAACTTTATTGTACAGAATGTTAAAAAGAAAGGTTGGAGAGAATGGGTAGAGTATATACAGTGGATGATGCAAAATTCTTTTTAGAGAATTATAAGAATATACAAATGGAATGTAATGATTTTCTTTTAAATGCTTATCAACCAGGAGATAAAAATGAAGTTAGCGCCCAAAAAACTGGAAGGGAAAACGAAAGAAATATAATAAAAAAATTAGATAACAAGGTATATCAAGAGAATAAAAGAATAATTAAGTGTATAGATAAGTTCTTAAAATCACTTAGTCCTGAAAGTTATAGAATAATATATGCCAAGTATTTCATGAGAATGAGAAACTACGATATTGCTAACAAATATCATATGGATATTTCTACAGTTAAAAGGAAAGTAAGAAAGTCTGTTGAAGGATTGGTAAAACTTTTAAATAATTTTTAAAAAGTTGAGCCCAATGAGCCATTTTTATGTGATAAAATGGTAGTGTGAGAAGTTTAACGGAGGAGTTAAGGTACGGTTGATATTTTTCTCTTTTAAAATTTTTAGTTAATACGAATTTCTTTTAATTGCTGGTTATAAAAAGAAATTAATGTGGAACACGCAAAAAGTGTTATTGAATTCCTCCGTTAAAACTTACTTAATAAACAAATTAAAAGCACTTTGATCGGTGCTTTTTTATTTTGTATAAATATTAAAATACCCCCCTCCTCATAAAATTTAAAGGGGACTTATAAAATAGGGGGTAGGCAAGGAGAATAATGTGAGACTTGACAAGACCGGTACCCACCGTACCGCATTCGATAAAAACAAACAGAGGCTGCTAAAGACTCAAAACTGTTGTGGAATCTGTGGTAAACCTGTGGATAAGTCTATTAAATACCCCGACCCTTTAAGTCCTGTTATCGACCATATAATCCCTGTAGCTAAAGGCGGGCATCCATCAGACATAGAAAACTTACAGTTAGCACACTTCTATTGTAATAGACAGAAGTCAGATAAACTGTTTAGTAAAGAAAAAGAAGTTAAAGAAGATGTGATAGGTAATAGAAACTTACCAAAACTGTTAGATTGGATGAATTACAAGGAAAAATAACAAAAAATGCTTAAAAAACAGCAAAAAAACGTAAAAAATGCTAAAAATTAGCAAAAATAAGGAAAAAATGAACAAAAAGCCTAATTTATCAAGGTTTTTAAAAAAATTAAAAATTGAAACATTGATTTAAAAAGGTTTATGGGGGGTGAGACCCTCCCCACGGTTTCGGCTGACCTTCACGCCGTCACTGTACATTTTTTCTCGTGCGAAAATAATGATTAAAAGAAAGGAGTGATTTTATTGGAATATAAAGGAATAAATTACCTACGTAGAAAGCTTGCATTGACTGATTGTAGAGTAGATTTAAGATATAGACAGTATGCAATGAAATTTAATGATGAACAATTTGGAATAACCATTCCACCTCAACTGAGAAATCAATATAGGTCAGTTTTGGGTTGGTGTACAAAGGCTGTTGATAGCCTTGCTGATAGATTGGTATTTCGTGAGTTTGAAAATGATGATTTTAAAGTTAATGATATATTCAAACAAAATAATCCGGATATATTTTTCGACAGCGTTATTCTTTCCTCGCTTATAGCATCTTGTAGCTTTGTGTATATTTCAAAAGTTGGAGAGGATACTCCTCGACTACAAGTAATTGAGGCTAGTAATGCTACAGGAATATTAGATCCTATAACAGGACTATTAACTGAAGGATACGCAATTCTAAAAAAAGATGAAAATGGTAAGGCGCTGTTAGAAGCTTACTTCACAGATAAAGAAACTGTGATTAATGACAAGAGAACAGATCAATCAACAGTAATAACAAATACTGCTGGTATTCCGTTATTAGTGCCTGTTATTCATGCACCAGATAGTGTGAGACCTTTTGGTAGGTCAAGAATAACAAGGTCGGGAATGTACTATCAGAAATTAGCTAAGAGGACGTTAGAAAGGGCAGATATTACAGCAGAGTTTTATTCATTCCCACAGAAATATGTGTTAGGAATGGACGTTGATGCTGAGCCACTCGAAACATGGAAAGCGACTGTTTCTAGTATGCTACAAATCACAGTTAACGAAAATGGAGATAAACCTGCAGTAGGACAATTCACTACTCCGTCAATGTCACCATTTACTGAGCAACTAAGAACTGCTGCTGCTTTATTTGCTGGAGAAACAGGACTTACTCTTGATGATTTAGGTTTTGTGTCTGATAATCCATCTTCAGTTGAAGCTATTAAAGCTAGTCATGAAAATTTAAGACTTGCCGGAAGAAAAGCACAACGCTCTCTAGGTAGCGGACTTTTAAACGTTGCTTACGTTGCTTGTTGTTTAAGAGATGATTTTAAATACAACAGAGGTAGATTCATTGACACTAAACCTAAGTGGGAACCTCTATTTGAGGCTGATGCTAATATGCTTACTTTAATTGGTGATGGTGTAATTAAGCTTAATCAAGCATTGCCAGGATATATTAATTCTAATGTGATTAGAGATTTAACTGGTATTAAAGGTGATATGAACGCTACTCCGAAAATTGAGGAAGTAGAACAAAAAACTACTAACTCAGAGGATAAGAAAAATAATAGAGTAATTTCTACATATGAGATTACTTCACTTTTAAGTAACTATCAAAAAGGAGTACTTTCTAAAGAAAATGCTATTTTACTTCTTACATCTACGGGAATGAGTAAACAAGAAGCAGAGGTAATGTTAAATAAAACTGAAATCTTGGAGAAAGTAAATGAGTAACGATCTATTAGGACGTATTACTCAAACGTTCGAGAAACGCTTAAAAAATGTAAGTATTAAAGCTACCTCCTATGAGGATGTAAATGATTATGCAGTGGCTTTAGGAGAAATCCTAACCACTGCTTTTAATATTCATATTACTGAAAATCCTGGAGAGATTATTGAACAAATTCTTAATGATAGATTAAAAGAAAATCATAGATTAATAACCAATTTTGGTAAAATGGTTCAAGATATTTTGAATAAACAAGCCAAAATTGGTTTAGAAACACAAATCCCTCAAATAAATCAAAGTAGAATAGATGGATTAGTAAGCAGGTTAAAAGAAGATGATTTTGAACAGTCAAAATGGTTGTTAGGTTCTCCTATAGTCAACTTTAGTCAGTCTGTAGTAGATGATATGGTGAGAAAAAATGCTGAATTTCATTATAAATCGGGCATGAGTCCTAAAATCATTAGAAAAGAAACTGGTAAGTGTTGTAAATGGTGTAAAAATTTAGTAGGTACATATAGATATCCTGATGTACCTAAAGATGTATATAGACGACATCAAAACTGCCGTTGTACCGTTGAATATATTCCTAAAAAAGGTGTTAGACAAGATGTTCATACTAAAAAAATAAAATATGAATCAAAAGAAGGTAGTAAAGAATTACCTTATACAAGTATCAAAGCAGAATGGTTGAAAAATTATAAAGAACCTAAAGTTATAGAAGCTAGGTATTGGGAGAATAATGGGACTAAGTATTTTGTTGATGGAAAAAATGTTGTCTTAGATTACTCAGTAAAAGAAAAAGAAATTGCTGAACTGATAGCAAATAAATTTGGATTAGAAGTACAGTTAAATCCTAAATTTCATAATCCTAAAAATATTTCATGTCCAGATTATTTACTAAATGGAATCGCTTATGATTTAAAAGAAATAACTAGTACAGGGAAAAATAATATAGACACGGCCATAAAAAGTGGGAAAAAACAAGCTAGTAGTTTTGTGTTGGACTATACAAAATCGGGTTTATCCCGAGAAGATATAGATAAAAGATTGAATAGATTATATAAAAATCCACATAGAACCTGGGTTAAAAATATAATATTAATAAAAGATAATAACATAGAAGATGTTATTAAAAAATAAAAAAAGAGATGTCGACCCCCCTCCAAAAATTGTGGGGGAGGAGGATAAACATCTCTTTTATTTACCTTTATTATAATATAAAAAATAAAAAAAGTCAATAAATTGCCCTACCGTATGGCATTAAACTAGGTGGATTGGAAAGGAGCAACTAAATGGGTAAATTTGGTAGACAAACTCCTACTCAATCGGTGATTTTAGACTATAACGAAAGTCGCTATCAAGAAGCTGTAAATCTATATAAAAGAACTAAGTTAGATGTGTATGATTGGCAGTTAAATCTATTAAAAGCAATCATGGCAACAGATGAAGAAGGATTGTGGACACATCAGAAATTTGGCTATTCGTTACCACGTCGTAATGGGAAGACAGAGATTGTGTATATTCTTGAAATTTGGGCGTTGCATCAAGGTATCAACATTTTACATACAGCGCACAGAATTAGTACCTCTCATTCATCTTTTGAAAAGGTTAAAAAATACCTTGAGAAGATGGGATATGTAGATGGAGAGGACTTCAATTCTATCCGGGCTAAAGGTCAAGAAAGAATTGAACTTTATTCCACTGGTGGAGTGGTTCAATTTAGAACCAGGACTAAAAATGGTGGTCTTGGTGAAGGTTTCGACTTAATGATAATTGACGAAGCACAGGAATATACGATTGAACAAGAATCTGCTTTAAAATATACAGTTACAGATAGTAAAAACCCTATGACAGTAATGTGTGGAACACCTCCTACACCAGTGTCAATAGGGACTGTATTTACTAAATATCGTGAATCTTGCTTATTCGGAAAGAGTAAATACTCTGGATGGGCGGAGTGGTCTGTTGAGGCTGAAAAAGAAATAAACGATATTGATGCTTGGTACAATTCTAATCCTTCATTAGGTTATCATTTAACTGAAAGGAAAATTGAAGCTGAGCTTGGTGAAGATAAGCTGGATCACAATGTTCAACGTCTTGGTTTTTGGCCATCGTTCTCTCAAAAATCTGTAATTAGTGAGAGAGAGTGGGATGGACTTAAAATAAACGGAAAACTTAATTTTAAAGGTAAGTTATTCGTTGGTATTAAATATGGGAACGATGGAACTAATGTAAGCATGAGTATTGCAGTTAGGACTAATGATGAACGTATTTTTATTGAAACTATTGATTGTCAAAGTTTAAGAAACGGTAATATGTGGTTGATTAATTTCTTAAAAAACGCTGACGTAGCAAACATCGTTGTTGATGGTGCTGGCGGTCAGAAATTGTTAGAAGAGGAGTTAAAAGATTATAAGATAAAGAACATTATATTGCCAACCGTTAAAGAGATAATCACAGCTAACTCAGTTTTCGAACAAGGTATATTCCAAAAGACTATTTGTCATAACGGTCAACCGTCATTAAGGAAAGTAGCTACAAATTGTGAAAAACGTAGTATCGGCACTAATGGTGGTTTCGGATATAAGTCACAGTTTGATGATATGGATATTTCGTTATTGGATAGTGCATTACTTGCACATTGGGCTTGTCACTCGATTAAGCCTAAGAAAAAACAAAGGATAAGCTATTAATTAGCTTAAATTACCGAACGGACGGGTAATCCGGATAAAGGAGAATAAAAAAATGACAGAATTTAAAGTAATTGAAACTCAAGAACAATTAGATGCAATTATAAAATCACGATTAGATCGTGAGAAGGCTAAGTACTCTGATTACGATACTTTAGTAGAAAAGATAAAAAATTTAGAGACGGAAAATACAAACTTGAAACAAGCTATCACTGATAAAGAAACAAGTGAAAGTATGAATCTAACTAGAATTACGGATCTTGAAAAAGATGTGACTGCTTGGAAAAATAAATCACTTAAGCAACAAATAGCTATGAAAAACGGTCTACCGTTTGACTTAGCTGACAGACTGCAAGGTGATACTGAAGAAAGTTTGAACGAGGATGCAGAACGTCTTGCATCATTAGTAAGTGTTAAAAATTATACACAGCCATTAGCTGATAAAGAACCTGCTTTTAAAGAAAAAGGAGTGGACTCAGCATGGCGTGATGTTGTTAAAAATTTAAGATAAAAAAAGGAGAATAAAAAAATGACAGAATCAACAGCAACAAAAAAAGGGACTTTATTTAACCCAGAATTAGTAACAGAAATTATGAGCAAAGTGCAAGGGCGTTCAACTCTTGCTAAATTATCAAACCAACAACCTATTCCATTTAACGGAACTGAACAATTTATTTTTAATTTAGAAGGTAATGCACAAATTGTAGGAGAAGGAGAATTAAAAGGAGCTGGGAAAGCTGTAATTACTTCTAAAGTTATTACACCGCTAAAATTTGTATATCAAGCACGTATGACAGATGAATTTATGCATGCTTCAGATGAGAAAAAAATGAACTTCTTAAAACATTACGCAGATGGCTTTGCTAAAAAAATCGCAGAAGCTTTTGACATTGCAGCGATTCACGGATTAGAACCGAAAGGATTAACTGATGCAAGTTTCAAAGCTACTAACTCATTTGACGGATTAGTAACAGGAAATGTTGTGACTTACAACGCTGCAACGATTGATAGCAATATCGATGATACAGTTCAAGCTATTGTTGCGACTGACAATGAAGTAACTGGGATTGCAATGTCACCAGCTGCAGGACAAGCAATGTCTAAAGTTAAAGTCAATAATGTTGTACAATTCCCAGAATTTAGATTCGGACAACGTCCAGATAATTTCTTTGGTATGGAGTTAGATATTAACAAAACTTTAACTGCACAAAGTGGAAAAGGTAAGAAAAATCATGCTATTGTTGGGGACTTCCAAAATAGATTCAAATGGGGATATGCTGAAAACATTCCTATGGAAATTATTGAATATGGAGACCCAGATGGAGCAGGTAGAGACTTAAAAGCATACAATGAAATTCTATTACGTACTGAAGCTTATATCGGATGGGGAATTCTTGACGAAAAAGCATTTGCTCGTGTAGAAGAAGCGTAGGAGGTAATTTATGTACGTTTATAAGCATAAAGAAACTGAAGTAGAGATAGTAACAGTGAGTGAGCTTTCAGGAGATTGGGAGCTTGTAAAAGAAGTTAAAGAATCTACTAAAAAAACTAAGTCAGAAGAGGAATCTGACAAAGAATAGAGGTGTAATATGAATGCACTTGAACCTTTTGCTAGCGTTGATGATTTAGAAATTTTATGGAGAAAAGTTGAGATTCATGAGTTGTGCCGTTCTGAGGAGCTTTTAAGAACAGTTTCTCACGTTCTTAGAGTTGAAGCAAAAAAAGTTAAGAAAGACTTAGATTTATTAGTTAAACAAGATGAGAGTTATTCTTATCTTGTAAAATCGGTCGTTGTTGACATTGTGGCAAGAACACTCATGACATCTACTAATCAAGAGCCTATGACTCAATATTCTGAGTCAGCTCTTGGTTACTCTGTTTCAGGCTCGTTTTTAGTACCTGGCGGAGGGCTTTTCATAAAAGATAGTGAATTGAAACGTTTAGGATTAAAAAAACAACGATACGGAGTAATTGATTTCTATGACATTACTTAAAGGTATAGAAGTAGTTTTGATAGATAAAGTAGAAAATGGAGTGGATGAATTTAATCATCCTATTTTTGTTGATAGAGAAATAGTCGTAAAAAATGTGATAGTAGCCCCTGTTAAAACTGAAGATGTCACAAATGTAGTTAATTTAACTGGTAAAAAGGCTGAATACCAACTAGGGATACCTAAAGGTGATAAAAACACTTGGGAAAATAGAGAAGTTGTATTTTTCGGAAGAAAATGGCGAACTATAGGTATTCCGCAAGAAGGTATTGAATCAATGATTCCATTAAGTTGGAATAGAAAGATTATGGTAGAGAGATATGAGTAAAAAATTTGAATTAAACTATAGCGGTGTGGCAGAACTAATGAAAAGTCCTGAAATGATTGAAGTACTTAGAGATAAGGCTAGAGGTATTCAAGAAGCCGCAGGAGATGGTTATGAAATTAATTCATTCGTAGGTAAGAATAGGGCTAATGTTAGTGTTAAAACAAAAACACGTAAGGCTATTAGAGACAACAACAAAAATAATACTTTATTAAAGGCAATGAGATAATGATTGAACTTATTGTCAAAGAATATCTATCAAAAACACTTAATATACCAATTGTTTTTGAACATCAGAAAAATTTACCTAAACAATTCATAGTAATTCAAAAAACAAGCGGAAGCAGAGAAAACTTTTTAAATTCATCAACAATAGCTATTCAAAGTTATGGAGCTTCTATGTTTGAAGCTGCTAAATTAAACGAAAAAATTAAAAATCTAATGTATGACTTGATAACCGTGTCTGAGGTTTCAAAAGTTAGTTTAAATAGTGATTATAATTATACTGATTTAGAGACTAAAGAATACCGATATCAAGCTGTATTCGATATTCATTATTATTAAAAAGGAGATTAAAAAATGGCAAATGTAAGCAATGTAACATCAGCGAAACCGAAAATAGGTGGAGCTATTTATTCAGCACCATTAGGAACGGCTCTTCCTACTGATGCAACTACAGGACTAAATGCTGCTTTTAAAGCATTAGGATATATTTCAGAAGATGGGCTAACTAACGAAAACACGGCTAGTACTGAGAATGTAAAAGCGTGGGGCGGAGATATCGTTGATACTGTACAGACTGAAAAAACAGATAAATTTTCTTATACTTTAATTGAATCATTAAATATTGACGTTTTAAAAGAAATTTACGGAAAAGATAACGTAAGCGGAGATGTTGAAACAGGTATTACAATTAAAGCGAATACTAAGGAATTATCACAACATGCGGTGGTTATTGAGATGGTTCTAAAAGGAGACATCTTAAAACGAATTGTAATTCCTAACGGGAAAATTAGTGAAGTAGGAGAAATTAAATATGCTGACTCTGAAATGGTTGGGTTCGAAACTACTCTAAATGCATTCCCAGATACTGATGGAAATACTCACTACGAATATATTAAAAAAAAATAAAGATAGGAGATAAGTAGGATGAAAAAATTAACAGGTGTAACTAAAACAGGATTCGCATATTCTATTTCAGAAAAAAATGTAAGAAACTATGAATTAGTAGAAGCGTTAGGAGAATTAGATACTAATCCTCTTGCTTTACCAAGAGTGATGAATCTTTTATTAGGAAAAGAAGGAACAAAAAAATTAAAAGATCATGTTAGAGATAAAGATGGGATTGTAGATACTGAAAAAATAACAGCAGAACTTGAAGATATCTTTAAAGCTCAAGAACGATTAAAAAAATAGTAATCCTTGCTAGTATGTTGAATACTGATGAAGATGCTGTAATTTGTGACTTAGCTGAAACTTATCGAATCTATAATTACAAAGATATGCCACCAGAAACGGTGGCTATTTTTTGTAATGGCTTAAGAGATGACTCTAGAATTAAGATGAAAATGTCAGGTCAAAAAGTTAAGCTAGATACTATGCTACTAGCTTCAACTGTGGATAGATTAAGTCTGTTAGTTTGGGCTAAAACAAAAGACGGTCAAAAAGGCAGAAATAAACCTAAGTCACTTGTAGATGGTATCAATAAACCTGTTAAAGTTAAAGAGGAATTAGCATTCACAACTGGTGAGGAGTTCGAAAGAATAAGAAATAAAATATTGAAGGAAGGAGGATAATATGGCAACAAATTTAGGTAAAGCATATGTACAAATTATGCCTTCCGCAAAAGGGATATCAGGGATGATATCAAAAGAACTAGATGGAGAAGTCTCAAGTGCTGGAAAGAGTGCTGGGAGTACTCTAGTTTCAACAATTAAAAATGCAGTAATTGCAGCTGGGATAGGTAAGTTGTTTGCAGCATCACTTACAGAAGGTGGAAAGCTCCAACAGTCTCTAGGTGGTGTTGAAACATTATTTAAAAATAATGCTGATAAGGTTAAGCAGTATGCTAATGAAGCTTACAAGACAACAGGACTCTCTGCTAATGCTTATATGGAAACTGTAACCGGATTTAGTGCTAGCTTAATTAAATCATTAGGTGGAGATACTGCAAAAGCTGCAAAAGTAGCAAACACAGCAATGGTTGATATGGCTGATAACTCTAATAAGATGGGTACATCAATGGAGCTTATCCAAAATGCTTATCAAGGATTCGCAAAACAAAACTATACAATGCTGGATAACTTAAAATTAGGTTATGGTGGTACTAAGCAAGAAATGCAACGTCTGTTAGCTGATGCACAGAAATTAACAGGTGTTAAGTATGACATTAACAACCTATCAGATGTGTATGAAGCAATTCACGTAATTCAAGGCGAATTAGGAATTACAGGAACAACAGCAAAAGAAGCAGCTACAACATTACAAGGTTCATTTGCTTCTATGAAAGCAGCATTTTTAAACTTGATAGGTAATCTATCTCTAGGTCAAGATATTAAACCAGCTCTACAACAATTAGCTAGTACAACAATGACTTTCCTTGTAGGTAACTTTCTACCAATGGTAGGAAATATTTTAAAAGGATTACCATCTCTTGTGATAGGTGCATTCTCTGGACTAGCTGAGCAATTAAGAGGTGTGTTTGGAGATGAAGTAGTAAACAAAATTCAAGGATATTTAACTAAGGTTTCTGGAGCTGTAGAGTCATTCATTAATGTGTTGACAGGGTCAATTTCTAAACAAGAAGGGATAGACTTGATAAAAGCATTAGGTATTAATGAAAGAACTGCTGATTCAATTGTTAGCATTGCTGATAATATCCGAACTGCTTTTAAAAATGTTTGGGAAGCAATAAAAAATATAGTAGCAATTGTTGGAGATTTTATCGGAGATCTATTAGGAATTAACACTGCTGAAAGTGGTGTTAGTGGTGTAGCTTTAGCATTTGAATTTTTAAGTAACGTATTAAAAGTAATATCTCAATGGATAAAAAGTTTCACTTCATATTTAAGAGAAAATCAGGTAGCACTTGCCTTAGTGAAAGTTGCACTAGGTTATATTGTTGGTAAGTTTATAGCACTAAAGATACTCGGACCTATAGTTGCTTTAATAAACGGATTCAAAACTGCTATTATGGCAGCAAAAACAGCAATGGCAATTTTTAACGCTGTAATGATTTTAAGCCCTATGACTGCACTCATTGTGGGAATAACGGCGGTGGTAGCTGCTTTAACGTGGTTTTTCACACAGACGGAAACCGGAAAACAGATATGGCAAGGTTTTGTCAACTTTTTAAAACAAGCTTGGCAAGGTGTCGTAGAATTCTTTAGTAGTATATGGAGCGGTATTTCAACAGGAGCAACAACCTTATGGTCTGGAGTTCAGGCTATTTGGGGTGCTGCTGTAGAAAAAATAAAAGCTTTATGGCAAGGTGTAACTGAATATTTCTCTAGTCTATGGTCTGGAATTCAGGAAACAACAAGTGCGGCATGGACTTTCATCACAAGCTCAATAATGGCTATAGTTCAGCCGTTTATACAAGGATTTACTAATGCTTGGAACATTTTAAGGAATGGAGTTACCTCTGTTTGGGATGGCGTTAAAACGACCATTCAAGGTGTTTGGGAATTTATTAAATCTATTGTAATGGGAGCTGTATTAATCATTCTTGATTTTGTAACTGGTAATTTTGGGAAACTTCAAGAAGATTTAAAACTTATTTGGGATGGTATTAAAACAGCTATTCAAAAAGTTTGGGAAGGTATCAAAACAGTAGTATCAACAATAGTCAGCACTCTTATAGCATTATTAATAAATGCTTGGGAAAGTTTTAAAAATGGAATGATTGCTCTTTGGAGCTTCCTACAAACAACAGCTTCAACTATTTGGAATGGTTTAAAAATAGCTGTGGTAACAATAGTAACTGGATTAATTAATGGAATAAAAGCTTTATGGGAAGGATTTAAAAATTTCTTCTCATCTCTAATAAATGGGGTGAGAAATACAGCTGTCAACACTTGGAACAGTATAAGGTCAAGTGTTGTAGGTATTATAAGTGGATTAGTGGGTGCAGCACAAAACGCTTGGTACTCATTCAGAAACGGAGTTTCCAACTTAGTAAGTAGCGTCTCTAACATATTCTACTCATTAAGAAATATCAACTTATGGAATGCAGGTAGTGCTATTATTAATGGATTCCTTAATGGGCTAAGGTCAGCTTGGGGAAGCGTTAGAAGTTTTGTAAGCGGAATAGCTGATTGGATTCGAGATAACAAAGGTCCGATTGAGTACGACAGAAAACTACTAATACCTGCTGGTAATGCAATTATGGAAAGTTTGAATAAAGGACTTTCAGATAAGTTTGAAACTGTAAAGAATACTGTTAGTGGAATGGCTAAAGATATTAACAAAGCTTTTACAAATGATATTTCAGATTTTGAAATGGGAGCTAGCGTATCTAATAATTTAAAAATTGAAGATATGAGTACAGCTGACTTTTCTTTAGAAGATAAGGATAGTAACGTGATTAAAGCGTTAGAAGTTGTACAAGACTTATTAAAAGATATTTCTAATAAAGATATTAACACTTATTTAGACGGTGAAATTTTAGCTAAAAACTCATATGATAGACAAATGACATTTGTTAGAAGGGAGGGCATTTAACAATGATTAAGATTAATGATGTGATTTTACCTCCTAAAGACTATGTGTTAGTTGACGGTGGAGAGATTCAAGTGGCAAAAAAACGTATATCAGAAGAAAATAAAATATATGGTATTAACGGAACTTATATACTTCATGATGAAGCTTTTGAAAGTCAAGAACGTGTTTTGAAAATCTCTGCTGTTAATTTTGCTAAAGTAATAGAGTTGAGTAATTTATTAAAAGATTTCGATAATACAATAGAGTTTGATTATTTAAAATCATCTAAATATTATGCTGATTTAGTTGATATTACTTTCAATAAGCAAGGTAATTTAAGGTGGTTAGTTAGTGTTAAGTTGATGTTTGACCCATTTAGATATACTAACGAAAGTACTGAAATAAGACTTACAGCTAAAGGCACTATTAATAATATCGGAAATGTATTTTCAGAGCCGATAATTGAAATAGAAGGAAGTGGAGAAGTAAGTTTGGCAATAGGCAGTCAAATTATGTTTTTAACTTTGGATAGCAAAGCTATTATAGATTGTAGGCACAGAAGACAAAATATATACGATAAAAATAATGTTTTAAAAAATTCAATCCGTAAAAAAGGTAGTTTCTTTGAAATACCACCGGGATTACAAGGAGTCGTAACTACTGGGAATGTTACAAGTATTAAAATAAAAGGCAATTGGAGGTGGCGTGTATGATCTATTTAAAAGAGGGAAAAATCCCTCTTAATTTTTCTTATAATGATGAAATAGAACACGAAGGAAACAGTAAATATCAATTAAGTTTCAAATTTCCAACAAATAATCCATTGTGGGAAGAGTTAGTAGAAGAGACACTTTTGCTAGCTGACGACTTACACGGAGAACAGGAATTCATCATATTTGAAGTAGAAAAACATCACGCTTATATAACTGTGTATGCTAACCAAGTAGCTACATTATTAAATAATTATTCTATCACCGAAATAAGTGTTAATAACGCTAGTGGAGATAGAGTGATGAGAAGCCTTACAAGTAGTATTATTCGTAACCATAAATTTACGTTCTCTTCTGATATAGCTAGCACACACAGTTTCAACTTAAAAAATGTGACAGTAGCAAATGCTTTATTTAGAGATAAACATTCTATAATAGGTCAATGGGGTGGAGATTTAATCAGAGATAAGTATGATATTAGATTATTGAGTAATGGTGGAAGTACCAAAGAAGCTTTATTTATGTACAAAAAAAATCTAAAATCATACCAACAGAAAAAATCTATAAAAGATTTAAGAACAAGAATCCACTTCACAAAAACTGTTAACTCACAAAAAGAGGGTGAAAAAGACAAAGTAATAGCCGTAACTGTCGATAGCCCGCTGATTAATAAGTATAAAAACATTTACGAGGGAAATTTAGATGTAAGTGACCAAGATGTTATAGATGAAACAACATTACGAAAATACGGTGAAAATTACTTCAAAACTACATTGTGTGATGTAATTGAGGAAAGTATAGAGATTGATGTTGTGGGTAGACCTGATGTACCTGTTGGAATATTTGACACAGTGACAATATTCCATGAGAAATTTAATCTTGATGTTAAGAAGAAAATCACAAAATACACTTACTCACCTATGGGACGTAGGTTAAAAACTATTGGTTTTGGTAAGATTCAATCTAATTTAGGTACTACACTAGCTAGCATGGTTGACAATGCAGTGGCAGAACAAGTAGAGAGTAAATTAGATGTTTTTAAAATCCAGAAAAATTTAGATCAGTTATTAAAATTCGATAAGAAAAGTATTGAAGATAAACTAGTCGAGCTAGAAGAAAAATCAAAAAGTGCAGTTGAAGTTAAAAAAGCACTATTCGAAGCTGACGGAGAAATTCCAGAGATAGTTAAGACTAGAATTCTTGATGCAGTTGAAGGGAATATCGCTAGACTAAAAACGATAATCACAGAAGCTGAAATGATTAAGGCTATTCAAGCACAATTAAATTTTGCAGAGATAAAAAATGCAATGATTGACAAAGCGTTTATTAAAACGTTAGTTTCCGATGAAAGTTTCAGACAACAATTCGAAGCTGGTGAGGTCAACACACAAAACATTTTTACTAAAATGCGTGATGCTATTCAATCTAGCATTAGAAAAGATTTCATAACTAAAGAAGAAACTAAGAGATTAATCAACGATTTAACGATTAGTGCTGACGGTATTCGTCAGATAGCTAACGAAGAAAGCGTAAAAACATACGAAAGCAAGAAAGCAGAATTAAAAGGTTCGGACGGGAAGAATGCATACGTCTTTAAGAAGTATTCGAACTTTGCTGACGGTCGAAACATGAATGATGACGCTAATTCCCAATATGTAGGGCTTTATACAGGTGGTAAATCGACAGCACCGACCGACCCGACTGAATATAGTTGGACTAAGGTGAAATTTGAAGGGAAGTTGTACAAAGGTTATGCGAACAGTACAAATGGATTAGATTTTACGTTTGTTGAACCGGACGACAATTCATTTCTACTAGCAAAAAATAGACCTCGTGTAAATATTACTAATGATGATGATATTAGTGACATTTGGCAAGCTAACATGTTTCTATCTTTGAAACCTAATACAAAATATACACTTACAGCAAGAGCAAAAGGTAATAACAACAAATTATGGGCTTACTTTAGAAACAACAAAACTTCTCAAGAGTATTCTTGGGGACAATTAGAGTTCGGAAATACCTTACAAACTAAGAATATAGTATTTACAACAGGAAATGACGTAGATGACGTGTTATTTAAATTTATATTAGTGCCGGAGGACGAAAATTGGACGGGCGTTCAGGTTGATTGGTACACAATTCACGAAGGCGACAGACCTTATACAGATTATCCAACTAACGAGCCGGCACAGTATCACAAGTATAGATATTTTGGTTATGTATTTAAAAATGGAACGCCAACAGCTAGTGACTTTGATTGGTTCGATATCCAACAAAAAGCTATTACAAGCGACAAGTATACACATCTAGTATATTCAGATAATGCTGACGGTAGCAATTTCGGACGTGAACCAAAAGCTTATATGGGAATAGCAAGGACTACATCACCGGTTACACCGACCGACAAAAAAGCTTTTAAATGGGTTAGATTGAAGGGTGATGACGGAAAATCAGCACCTAATTTCAACTTATTACTTAATACTGAAATTAAAAGTAGTGCTTCTTACACATTAAATGGTGCGGCACCTACAATTAATCAAAATGATCTTAATGGTCGTAACTCTGTAGAGATTAATAATAATGGATTAACTGGGAATGCCTGGAAAGGTATTTCTTTTATTAGCTCTAAGAAAGAGTTTAAAAGAGGAGATACTGTTGTAATTAGGCTACCTATCTACATTTACAGCGATGTACCTGTAGATAACGGAATTCATCTAGCTTTAAAATCTCACGTTGGTAATAAACAGTTGACCGGATTTAATCTTGATAGTGGAACAGCTAGGGATACATGGGTTATTAAAGAAATTGAGTACACAGTCCTACAAGATTTTACCTCTCAAAGTGATAATCTATTTTTCATCTTTTCTACTAAAAACGGACATTTTAAAATAGCTGAGCCTTATATGGCGGTTGATGGAGATATTCCAAAAGATTGGATGCCAAGCTTAGAAGATTTAAAGGCTCATTCATTATCAGCTAACGTAAGAGTCGCCGGAACTTATGAAGGTAAGAAAACTAATGACGTTAAGTTCTTTGTAGACGTGTATTATGACGGCGTTAAAGTCACTAACGGTTTCAACCTTACAGCGAGGGTTTGGGGCGGTGGTCTTAACAAAACACAAGAGAATGCAACTTATAATAGCGACGGAGAGCTTACTAATGTTTACTACTCAAATGGGGTTAAAGACGGGACAACGATTAACATCAAGTTAGATGTTGAATATCAGTTCTTGAAAACTACATGTTTCGCAAGGCTCGATAATCTTCCCGACCCTGAGTTAATAAAAGAAGTAACCAACAAATATAAAACTTTTGATACGACGCTAGAGCAATTTAAGTCTCAAATAGGTGAACTGAATGATAAACAATTTAAGGTTGCTATTAAAGGGAAATCGCTTCTAAATGTCGTTGAAAAGAAAACAGGTAATAATATAACCTATACGACCTTAGAACCAATGAAACCTAACACTACTTATACTTTAGTAGCTGACATTAGGTATTTCCCCAATAACCAAGAGTTACGAGTATTTAACGGTGAGAGAAAGCGACTTGTTGCCGGCGTTAACATGTTTACTTTCACAGTACCAACAGAGACAAGAACTATTAATTTAACGCCGTTAGGGAACACAACGGAAGTTAAAGACGTGGAAGTTTGGGAAGGAAATTACAACGAAGGTTTAGAGGATAATTCATTCGATGTTGTAACCGGTGGAGCCGGAAAAATTGTGGCGATTAAACTGAAAAATGAGTTTAAACTAGGTCGCTATTATAAAGTAATGTTCGACACAACAGCCCCTAACAATAGTGTAATGGCGATTGGTATTGACGAGTATTTTCTCACAGGTAATACGTATAAGACTATTCCCCATAACAACTATAAATCAATGACTGCAAAAGATAACGTGTTATTTACAAGAATTTCGAGTAAAGCGAATGATAATAAAGAGGCTGTGTATTTAGAATTTATAGGAGATTTTGACAAGTCACAGATTACTAATGTTAGATTTTATGAAATAAATTTAGGGTTCAGATACACGAAAAGAAACGAAGAAGTTAATATATACTCAATGCTGAACCAAGCTAAAAATGAAGTAAGTCTAAGTGTTAAAGAAACATTATCAACTAATTACTTAACTAAAACAGAAACTGAAGCAAGTATTAGAGTAATGAAAGATAAAATTGAAAATGTTGTTACTACTGACAATTTCAGCACTACTTTAACCCAAAACGCTCGAGCGTTGAGAATAGCTTGGAATGAAATTTCCGAATACGTTCAGTTCGAAGAAGGTGGACTGAATTTTTACGCCGGAACAAGCGACCAAAACAATTTAAAAGCTAGGATAGACGGTGGAGATTACACTTTTTGGCGTGACGGTAAAAGGTTAGGAAGCATGGGAACGGCGACTTATGCTAACGATAAACGATTAAAAGGTATTCAATTTTCTTTAGAAAATGGTTACGGTGGTACGTCGGCTTTCATGGGTTGGGGTTATCGAGAACATGCAACAGATGAGCATTTAATATGGAAGTGGGTGTATTCATCGGTTGAAGTTGGTGCAAATAAGACTGATTCATTAAACGCTTGGTGTACTGTAAACTTTCACGATAACTTACTTGAAAATGGTCGAACTATGAGTGATAGTCTAGTTTTTATGGACGGTGTAACAAGGCAAATACCCATCATTCATTCAATTACTAGTAGGGGCGACGGCGGAATAAATTGGGTTTACGGAAACTTGAACTTTCGAAACGGTATTTTAATTAGTTCAACGACAGGATATCTATAAGGAGGAATTTAATAATGACAATGCCGATTGAAGCTAAAATTTCAAATGTAAAAAGCGATATTTTAAAGTTTGTAGAAATATCAGCTAGAGATTACGAATTACCGCCGGTTATTATCGTCGGAATATTATCCGACATTTTAAATGAGTGGAAAAATAAAGAAATAGTTCAAATAAATGATAGTTATAACAGAATAATAACTACTTTAAACGAACAACTTTCTAACGAAAGAAAAGAAGAACAAAATTAAAAGATATAAGGGCGGGTAATAACCGCTCTTTTTTAAGGAGGTGCAATTGTGCACATAACAATGACTGAACTTGCAAATCAATATTATGAATTATTTAACGACATATATATACACGCTTTAGCTGGAATAATAGTATTTGATATTATTACTGGGCTAGCGAAAGCGTGGGTAACAAAAACGGTTAACTCCACGATTGGAAGACGTGGGTTAATAGAGCATTTGATAGTATTAGTTTTAGTCGTAACAGTTTATCCCTATTTAATCTATATAGGCTTTGAAGAAGTAGCAACAGCTTTTATATTCTTCTTCATAGCAACCTATGGAGTATCACTTATTGAGAACTTAGCAGCGGTAGGTGTGCCTTTTCCAAAAGGGATAAAAAAGAGGCTCGAAAAACTAAGAGATGCATTTAATGAAAAGGAGTGATTCTATCTTGGAAAAAATTATTAGATTGAGTATAGAAAACACAACAAAAATAAGACAAGTTGAAGATAGTTTTTGTGAACTGTATTCACATGATAAAAATAACGGAGCCTTTGAGTTTGAAATATCAAAAGGTACATTAACTAATGAGAATGTAGTAGCACTATTTAAATTCTTGAGAAGTGGTAGCTACTGGAAAACTACCGGAACTGTAGAAGATAATAAAATCAAATTTAACTTTGACACCTCTCTAATCACTCAAAATGAAGAGGTTGTTTGCTATATTTACCTGGATAAAGAAGAACGCAACAGCGACATTTTCAGATTTAAATTCAAAGTAAATTTATCTGAGATTGATAAAGCTAGTCAACTACCGGAAAAAGAACGCTTTTTTGCTAACAGCATGATAGTAGATAGAGTAGATGTGCTTACTAAAGAAGATTTTGACAAAGCTATCAAGGAAATTGAAAAAGGTAGTAAATTCTTAACAGAAACTCAAGCGAATGAAAAGTATGCACTAAAAGGAGATATCCCTAACGTATCTAATTTTGTATCAAGTACTCAATTATCAGATTATGCTTTGAAGACTGAAATACCGAATAGTGAAACTATTGTGAATAAAGCAGTTGAAAAAGTTGAGGAAAAGGGATATTTAACTGAACATCAATCACTAGCTAATTATGTTACAGAAACACAGTTAGAAGGTAAGAATTATTTAACTGAACATCAGGATATTAGCAAATTAGCTACAAAACAAGCTGTTGATGATGTTGCTGCTAAGGTTACACAATTAGAAAGTAGACCAGTGACATCAAGCTATGATGATTCTGAAATTAAACGTAAAATCAAAGAACTAGAAGATAGACCAACAACAGCTAATATCGATACAAGTAATTTTGTAACAACTACTCAATTAGAGGATAAGCATTATTTAACATCTCATCAATCATTAGCTGGATATGTTACAGAAACACAATTAGAAGGTAAGAATTACTTAACTGAACATCAAGACATATCCGGACTTGCTACAAAAGAACAGCTTAAAAAAGCTTTCTTAGACGATGAAGAACATGAGAAGTATGTTAAAAAAACTGAATTACCACAACCTTACAACGACGCAGATATTAAGAGTAGATTGACAGTTCTTGAAAATAGACCGAGTGGTAATGTTGATACGAGTAATTTTGCTACTAAAAACGGAGCGCCATATGTATCATCCGAAAATATACCTTTATCCGGGTATTTAAGTCAAAATTCTATAACAAGAAACACGAGCAATTTTGGTAAATTATATTCAGATGTTTATGGTAATCATCTAGTTGTTAGTGGTCGTGAAAAAACAGCTAAATTTGAAGCTATATTATATACAGCCGCTAGTTCATTACCTGATTATTACGAGCCAGACTTTGTTTTTTCAGAGAACGAGAACATTAAGTTCATCACAACACGAAATATTCGCGATTATATCCCAACTAGCACTGGAAACACAATCGAACTAGACAAGAGATTAAAAGTTCTAGAAGCTAAACAATGGGAAATTCACGGACGAGGATTGCCAAACGGCGTTGTAACTGCGCCTGTTGGAACGACTTATGTAGACGAAGCAGTAACAAAAGGAGCGTTGAAATGGATTAAGAAAAGCGGAACAGGTAACACAGGTTGGGAAGTTCTAGTTGGAGATACTGGGTGGAAAATAATTCCATCTGTATCAAAATTAGGTGGTTCGTATGTTAAAGTAAGACGTGTTAATAATATTGTGTCTTATCAATTCGGAGGATTATCGTGGGGTTGGTTCGGTATCGTAAGACGTGGTGGAGCAGGATATCAAGTTCAACCGTCAGACAGAGAAAGAAACTGTTTTATTCTAGGTTTGAGTGGTATACCGATAGGGTACCGTTCTGAAGCGTCACTTATTGGAGGTATATACAATGACAAGGGAACACCTTATGGAACGTGGTATTTAGGGGGAGTTGGAGACGGGAATATGTTACGTTTTCAATTTACAGACCCTGTGCCAACAGATAGAGATATTGGAGATATCAGAGTAAGTTCAATATCATATTTAACAAGCGACCCATGGCCTGCAAACTAGGAAAGGAGGTGAAACTATGATAAATTGGAAAGTTAGATTTAAGAATAAACACTTTGTTATATCTTTCGTTGCTGCGATTCTTTTATTAATTAAGCAAGTAGCGAATTTATTTGGATATAACTTAAATACTGAATTATTCAACAATAATGTTAATGGTATTGTTGACACAGTATTTTTAATGTTATCATTGCTAGGAATAGTCAATGATGCAACAACACAAGGTTTAAGCGACAGTAAGCAAGCCTTGACATATACAGAGCCAAAACAAGACTAGTGATAGTCTTTTTATTTTAGGAGGATATTAAAATGGTTAGAACAACAGATATAGTAAACGAAGCAAAAAGAATAGCAAATTTAGGAATAGGAGTAGACCAAGACGGAGCATATGGCACTCAATGTGTAGACTTACCTAATTATTTAAGTTCATACTTCTTTGGCAAAACACTTTGGGGAAATGCTATTGACTTACTTAACAGTGCTTCAGCATTAGGATATAAGGTTGAATATAACGTTGTAGGAGATCTAAATAGTAGACCAAGAGCGGGAGCAGTATTCGTAATAGACACAACTTATACAGCCGGTCATTCATATGGACATACAGGACTTGTAATTGAAGATTCTGACGGTTACACAATGAAAACTATTGAACAAAATGTTGATGGTAACTGGGATAGTTTATATGTAGGTGGTCCAGCAAGATATATAACTAGAGATTTTGAAGGAGTTGTAGGTTGGTTCTACTATCCTGTTAACGATACACCAGCAAGCAACCCAGTTACTACTGATTTATACGAACTAGACAAACCAAGAGTATTCACAGTAGGAGTACCGAACTTAAACGTTCGTTCAAACCCTTCATTAGACGCAGAAGTTGTAGCAAGCTATGAACAAAATGAAGAATTTAACTATACCGAATACTGTTATGCTAATGGTTATGAATGGTTATCTTACATCTCTAATAGTGGAGAAAGACGTTACGTTGCTAGTATGGAATTAGCTTCGGGAACTGATTACGGAACATGGAGATACTTGTAATTAAATATATTTAATGATATAATATATATGAATATTTTTCATACTTTATTCCCTAAGCCTGGCTTAATAGCTGGGCTTCTTTTTTTATGTCAAATTTCCTTTTCTATAGAAATTTTTTAAAATTTCCGTTAAAAAATTAATAATATCTATTGACACTATACCTTATATAGAGTATAATTATAGTACAAGGTAAAGAAAGAAGGTTGAAGACAATGACAGTAGACAAGTTAATTAAAGATATAGAGGAATTATTTGAAACTGATATCACCGATTATAGAATTTCTAAAGATACTGGAATTACATTAAGTGTTATTCAAAATTACAGAAATGGCAAATATGCATTAGAGAATATGACATTAAAGATAGCTAAAAAATTATACGAATACAAGGAGAAAATAAACATGACAAACTATGGAAAAATGATGGTAATAGTAAATGAGTTAGTATTAGAAGAAGGAGCTTTTGTATCATATTGGAGCGAAGATAATTTTAATGATATTACTACAGTTTATTCAGTGGATGAGTTAAAAGCTCATTTAGGAAATTTAAATGATGAAGATTTTGAAAATATAGTAATTCAAGTGAATTTTGATAATCAAGAAAAAGATTACCAAATTACATTAAATGATTTTGATGCCGTGCATAACAAAAATGAATTTATCCTGGATTTACTACACAACACAAGATAATAATTTAAGCCCTCAATAATAGGGGGCTTTTTTCTGTAGGGAAAAAATAGGGAAAAACCTTCTTAATGGTTAGAAAAATCGATTAATTTCTGTATATTTTCTAATGTGTTAAAAAATGGTTAAAATATGCTCAAATTAGTTTATTTTTATGCTTTTTTAGGCTTTTCACTTTATCAATTTTCTTTTACATGATATAATTATATATTATATTATAAAACGCTGCTAATCATTGATTTAACAGCGTTTATTTTTATTTAATTTCAGTTATAGGGAAAAAATAGGGAAAGCTTTTTCGAGTTTGTTCTGTAAGTCCACTTTCATGTTGGCAGTGACATGTGTATAAATGCTAAGTGTTATGCTAGTGTCAGAATGTCCTAACCTTTCAGATATAACTTTGATAGGTACTCCAGCTTCTATAAGTAAGGCTACGTGTGTATGTCTAAACATATGAGAGGTTATTTTATGAATGCTTAGATTATTAAGTATCGTGTTGTAGTGGATTTGAAATATAAATTCATCACTTGATATAAAATCGTAAATGATGCTCAATACATAATCAGATACTTCTATAGTTCTGATACTACTTAATGTTTTAGGGGCTGATATTTGACCATTTCTTAATTTAGTTTTATTTACTGAAATAGTTTTATTATCAAAGTCTACATCTTTAGGAGTTAGTGCTAATACTTCTCCGATTCTTAATCCCGTGTGTAATTGAACTATAGCTATATTTCTTACAGTGTTGTTTTTTATTTTTGCTAAAATATCAGGGATCTCATCTTTTTCTAGATATTTTATCTTTTGTAATTTTTCGGCTTTTTCTTCTTTGGTAAGCTTAAACTCTAAATTGATATCAAAGCTTTTAACATAGTATTTTTTTATAAACTTAAATAAGTTATTGAACAGTCTAACCATAAATTTAATGGCTTCTGGAGAATACCGCCCTCTAAACTCAATCAGCATCTTTTCATATTTAATCTTGGTAATATTTTCTAGTTTTTCGTTATCATCTAATTTTTGCAAATACGATTTATAAATTGAATATGAATGATGAGTTAGCGTAGCTTTCTTAAATTCCAGGAATTTTTCTTTATAAAATCCTAAAGGTTTGTTAACAACTTCAGGATTTAATAGTTTCTCTATCTTTTCTTGTAATTCATCATATGCCTCTTTTTCTGTGGCTCTAGTTTTATTATTTTTTACTACTGATACCCGACGTGTTTTCCCGTCGAGATCCTTGTATGATTGTATATATCTGTATTTTCCGTTGTGGGTAATTTCTCTGTACATAAAAATACACAACCTTTCCTAATTTGATTATTTTAAAAAGGTATGCTATAATAGTATTATGATGAGGGTTGAGCATACCTCGATTTAGTTCATATTTAAACGGCGTTTGAATAACCGAACTGAATTAAAGACTTTGTAAAATCGATTAGAGGACTATGTCCATCGTGAAAGTAACGATAGTCGACCGTTGCTTTTTTCTGTACCTTAAGTAATTTTGAGAATAATATTACTATGTGACGACATAGTAATACTCAAAATGGACTTACAGTCGACAAACTCACAACTCTTGGCGGGGCGGTGAGTTTTTTTTTGTATAATCTTATTTTATTATGCTCCTAATTGAGCTTTTAATTTTTTCTTATCTTCAAAATTGATAATATTTATGTTATATTCGTTCAATGCATCTTGGTATTCATCTTTCAATTCTTTATATCCATCAGAACTTATAATGATTGATAAGCTTTCATCTCTACCATAACTTTTTGTACGATTTTCTGTTGTATCTAACCAACTAGAAAGTATAAAATGTAGTTTGTCTTTTGTAATTTTATTATGAACTTGAACTAATTTGTATTTTCCTTTTGACATCGCTAAAAAATTAAATTTATGCTCTAATCTAGATTTACCAGCTATAGATAGGTCAGGGAATACATTATATTCTGTGTTTTCATGGAAATAACTTCTTACATCTTCTAGAAAATGAGATTGAACTGTTTGTGGGTGTAACAGCGATAAGTCATAAACGTTAAGAAGCACTTGTGTCATATCGTGTATTGCTTGTCCAAGATTATGTTTTTTAGTTTTTTTTATTATTTCATCACCCATTAATTCTAATCCGTTATAGTTCAAGATAGATTTTAATAAATGGTGACGTTTATTTTTTTTTGTTAAATCAATCCCATTTTGCTGCAAATCCCAAAGAGTAAAACCATCATCAGTAAGAATATAATATTTGCCATCATATTTTATTGTAAAAGAAATACCGTCTCCGTAGGTGTTGACAAAAGGTGTAATTACCTCTTGACTGTCGCCTTCCAATAGATTAACATGTGTATTCTCTTTTATGTATTCTATATAGGAATCTTTTATTTTATTGCTATCCATTGTAAGAACACCTCCTTTTACTTTATTATATAAGATTTCTTTGTATTTGTATAGAAAGATTATCGTTTTTGTCAGTATTTGAGAATTTTAATATAGAGTCTAATATTATTATAAAATCATCAGTATTTTTTATGTTTTCATAAGGTAAAGGAAAGGCTTTGTAATGAGTGTATCCGTCATTTTTATCTATATACTCTTGTTCAGAAAATATATTTATTCTATTACCACGTACTATTTCACCATCAGCATTTTTATGAAAGTTGTTATTTAAATTAATTCTGAATAGTGTATGATTATAACGAACCTCCCTAAAGTTAAATACTTTACTTCTTAATGAATACTTATAAGATAAAATAAATTTTTCACCTGTTGTGGATTGAATTTTTATATCACCACTTGTATGTTCATCTTCTTTTATTGTTTTATTATGTTTTTCAAATATAACCTTTAAAATACTCAAAAGCTTCTGAGCTTCTTTATCTGTTAGATATAATTCCATTTTACCCTCCCTTTAAAACTTCCTTCTTAACTCAACAACTCGTCCAACGATTACTACTGGTTTAGTAATAACCTCTTCATTTGAAAAGTACATAGGTGAGTATTCTGAATTATTAGATATTAGCATTATTCCATTATCAAGCTTTTCAAACTTCTTACATGTGGCATCATCACCATTTACTAGGGCGATAACCACATCTCCATTGTTAGCTGTTGATTGTTGTTTTACGATAACAGTGTCTCCATCGTTTATATCTGGTTTCATACTATCACCTTTTATCTTTAATCCAAAAAACTCCCCTTGATTTTGCCATGATTGAGGAATTTCCTCATAGTCTAATATATCTTCAACAGCTGAAATAGGTATTCCTGCTGCTACTGTTCCTAAAACTGGGATTTTTATTCCTTGTGATGTATTGTTATTTTCTTCTTTGTCTTCTAATAAATTACTTCTTTCTATATTTAAGTAATTACAAATCTTATCTATTTTATCCATTCTAGGTGTGTTGTAACCTTTAACATAGTTATTTATAGTAGTGTTACTAACTCCTATTGCTTTTGCTAAATCAAGTTGAGTTTTATTTCTTAACTTTAAATAGTATTTTAATTTTTTAGAGAAAATACTTTGAATTTCTTTTTCACTCATTTTTAACACCTCTCTTATAGTAATTATAAACTTTAACTTGAAAAAAATCAAGTAAAAGATAAAAAAAATCAAGTTTTTTTAAAAAAAATACTTGACATCAACTTAAAGTTGATTTATAATAAAGGTACATCAAGAAAAGGAGGTGCAGTTAGTGAAATTATCCTTAAAAAGTGCGAGAGTAAACGCAGGTTACACTCAAACAGATGTAGCTAAATTGTTAGGGAAACATCCAGCTACTATTCTCAACTGGGAAAAAGGAGGAGGAAAAAATATAAACTGGTATGATTTTCAAAGATTATGTGAATTATACAAAGTAGACCCTAACGTTATTTTTTTTAAAAAGTAAATCAAGTTTAAGTTGATTTATTAATAAGGAGTGATTCAATGAAGTAGAAAGGAGGAGTGAGGATGGAAATAAAAAATGAAACTATTATAAATGGAAATAATGAACTTGTAGATGTTAAATACACAGAAGTTAATACTCTTGATAAATTTTCTCTTAAAGAAGAAGAACCGATTAGAAATGAGATTATTAATGTTTTAGCAAAACATAATCTTCCTTATTGGAAAGCTAGAAAGGTTTTAGAAAGAACTACAGATTTTCTAGTTAAAGAATCTGTAGTCCAAGAGATTAAATAAGGAGGAAACAATGGAGAAACTAATATTAATTGCAGGTGCGATATTTATTGCAAAAAAATTAATAGACCACGCAAATGAGCGTAAGTCTATTAAGCTTGACTCTAATCTTCTTGGTGCAACCATTTATGGTACTCTTCAAGATAGAAGAAAGGAGGAGTGAGAAATGATAACTGAATATTATGAACTGATAAAAAGTGAATTAATGAATGTAATAACAATTGTTGGATATATTTTGATTTTGCACACATTAATAACTACTATTCTTTCAGAAATTATTGGTACTTTCAAAGGGAAAAAGGATGACAACGATTAACGAATTTATAGCATTTATTATTTTTGAGTTATGTTATTTAGGTTTACTGTTTTACATATTTTATATTACGGGCAATTTATCGTTTTTTAAACAGTTTTTGTGGAGTAGAAGGAGGAGTGGTGATGAAAAATAAAACAAAAATAGCACTAACATTAGCAACTGTCGGATTAGTCTCTAAAGTAGTACTAAGTACCAAACACTATCTAACGGTTTATGAAGAGAACAGTAAATTATATGCTGAATCTTGGTTACAGTTAGATGTGTTTGATAGAAGTTATTGTTTTTCAAAAAATAAAAAGGAAATTATAAATAATAAAAAAACATTAAAATCTGAAACAGTACTTACAGATGCAAAAAATTATTCAAGCATAAAAATTACCCCCAACTCTATTGAATTGAGGGTAGAGAAAATTAAAAGTTAATATAAACTTTATCTTCTTTTTGAATTAATTCTTTATTTGATTTAAGTGTGATTCTATCTTTATATTGCTCAAAATATAATATTACATCTTTAGGCAAAAGTTGAAGTTGAGCAATAACATCTTCATTGTTTTCGATAATAATTCTTGTAATTTTATCGTCACCAACAAAAGATGTGTCTATATTGATTTCACCATCTGTCAAAACTAAAGAATAATTTAAAGAAATATCATTCATTATAATTCACCTCCTTTGAGGTAATTATAACACAAGAGAGAGGAGGTGCAAGGATGGAAATAAAGAAATTAATTTTTTTAGATGATACATATTTAGAAAATTGTACTTTATCTCACGATATTCCAAAAGAAATAGCAGAAATATCAAATAGTTTCGTGCAAATAACAACTGATAAATCGACTATACAATATGTAAATTTAGATTACATTCAGATAATTATACCTAAGAATTTAAAAGTTGTTCCTTTAAGAGGAGGAAAAAGATGACAATGATTATTGTACTTCTTAAACAAATTGAAAGAAGGTGATTAAGATGCAGGAAATTTACGACGCTTATTCAGATAAAATGAAGAATCCAGATCATTGGGTTAAACGAACTATATTACGTAAAATTTTAGAAATGGACAAATCAAAAGATAAGTTCAATAAATTCATTAAAGAGATTGAAGGGCTTGAAGATTCTTACCTTTTCATCCAAGGGACTTTAGCAACAAATAAAACATTTAATAAAGTTAGAATTTACAACTATATCAATCAAAAAAATAGAGTGGAGGAACGACAAAATGCTCAAAAGAAAAATAAAGAAAGATAAATTAAACGTGATTTATTGGACAATCGCTGTGATTAGCATGTGTTTTTTAACATTGACAAATATCGATTGGCAATTGATAGGCGGAATAGCAACCGGATCAATAGCGATGATTCAATTCTTATTTGATAAAGATTTTGCTAAAAAATATTTTAATTAGGAGGAATGTATGAACAAGTTTAAAAAATTATTTTATAGAAGAGGGTTTGAATTAATAGAAGATTTAAACGGAGAGTTACCTGTTAAATCTACAGTCCATAGTGCAGGTGTTGATTTTATAGCTAGTCAAGATATCGTGATTCCTGCATTTAGATTTAAAGGTGAAGCAACACTAGTGCCAACTGGATTAAAAGCATTTATGCCAAAGAATGAATGTTTATTAATATTTGCAAGAAGTAGCTTGCCGGTTAATCGTGGACTAGTAATGAGTAACGGTGTAGGAGTTGTAGATTCAGATTACTATAACAACCAAAAAAATGAAGGTCATATATTGTTGGAATTCAATAATTTAACAAACAAACATTTAACAATAAAAAAAGGCGAAAGAATTGGACAAGGTATTTTTTATAAAGTACCTAAAGTAAGTTATGGAGTTAGATTAAAAGGAGATAAGCGTGGTGGAGGATTTGGAAGTACAAATAAAGAATAATTTTAGTGAAAAACAAAAGGAAATGCTCAAGCATCTAAACGATTATGGTGTTAAGGTAGAACCTTATGTTAAAGAAAAATTTCCTACAGGATTTGAAAGTTATGAATTATTTGAAGTACTAGCAGAATATTTCACTCACACAGCTAAACTATTAAAACAAAAGTATTTAGAAGAGGAGTGTTAGCTAATGAATATTCCTAATTTTAGAGCATATGTTGATAAAAAAATGTATAAAATTATCGGTTGGTATGGCGATTATATCACATTAGGAAGAAAGTATGAAAG
>FLRU01185947.1_pt1 | contig 21240 bp, 23 predicted proteins | sample 1497181 | NCBI WGS metagenome assembly FLRU01 (sample SAMEA4031752, study PRJEB14383) | metagenome | biome: human; feature: oral; material: saliva | place: Philippines | collected 2014
AATGGATCGAGTGCCACATCGGTCATCACGCCTAGTTCTGGGTATGCTGCTTTTAACGCACGTACGGCACGTTGTGCCAAGCCTTCTGGGTTGTAGGCTTCTTCTGCCATTAGTGATTTTTTCGCTTCGCCTACCACAGGGAAAAGTGCGATCATTGGTACGCCATATTTCACGAGTAAGCCTGCTTCAATTAAAAGTTGGTCGATGGTTAAGCGTTCTACACCTGGCATTGAAGGTACTGCTTCACGATGATTTTCGCCTTCAATGACGAAAACAGGATAGATTAAATCGTTGGCGGTAAGTTGGTTTTCTGCCACTAAACGACGACTGAAATCGTGTTTACGTAAGCGACGCATACGACGTTGCGGGAATACGGTGTTGAGGTATTGGGTCATTTTTTGTCCTTTTCTTGTAACTTAATTTCTTCGCTAATTACTTCTGCCAAATCTCCCCTACCCCTCTTTGCTAAAGAGGGGAATATCCTTTAGCAGGTAAGATAATATGGCTAATCTAATGATGTTGAAGTGTAGGCTCAGTAATTTAATTTTCTGTGATCTGAACCCCTCTTTAGCAAAGAGGGGTAGGGGAGATTTGGCAGAAGTAATTACCGAAGAAATAACTAAATTATTCAAACAAGTAGTAAAAATTAACCCGCTTTCGCGGGCTAAGATTAAGCGTTTTCTTCGCTCGTGGTTTCTTCTTCTCGTGGTTTGTAGAATCTGGCACAAATCACGCCAACTTCAAACAACAAGCACATTGGCACAGCCAAGAGTGTTTGTGAGAAAATATCGGGTGGAGTAAGTAACATCCCGATGATGAAAGCTGCCACGATGATATATGGGCGTTTTTCACGCAAGTCTTCTGGGGTGGTAATGCCTGCCCAGCAGAGCAAAATAATCGCCACAGGGACCTCAAAGCAGATACCAAATGCCAAGAAGATTGTGAGAACGAAGTCTAAGTAGCTACTGATGTCGGTTGCCATTTGCACCCCTTCAGGTGTGGTGCTGGTTAAAAAACCGAACACGATTGGGAACACCACATAGTAAGCAAATGCCACGCCACAGTAGAACAGCAAGGTGCTTGAAACTAACAGAGGGTAGATCAGGCGTTTTTCGTGTTTATATAATGCGGGGGCAACGAATGCCCAAATTTGGTACAAAATATAAGGTACTGAAAGGAAAATCGCCGTGACAATTGTGAGCTTAATCGGGGTAAAAAATGGCGTTGCCACGTTGGTCGCAATCATCGTTGCCCCTGCTGGCAAGTTGCTGGTCAGCGGTGTTGCCAACAAGGTGTAGATGTCATTCGCCCAATACACTAACGTACAGAAAACTACTAATACAAATACCAAGCTACGTAGTAAGCGGTTGCGTAGTTCAATCAGATGAGCGATAAGCGGTTGAGATTGATCAGCTTCTTGCATTCTCTTTCTCCTTGTCTTTTTGAAGTGCTTGCGGTGGAGGCTCGTCATCATCTGGTGGATAATAAATCGAGAGTTTTTCAGCAAGCAGGGCTTCGTCTAACTCTGCTTGTTCCGCATCTTCTGCGGTTGTCACCGTTTTTTCTTCGGTGGTAAGCGGTGGATTTTCTTCAGCGTTTTGCGCTTTTGCGTTTTCTTGCACATTTTCGACCGCTTGTTCTACGTCTTTGAGCTTACTCTCGGTTTCGATTTTCGCCTGAATTTCTACCACTTGTTCATCGGTTAATTTAGTAATTTCACCTTTGGTGGTATTTAAATCCTGCTGCATTTTATCGGCAGATTGTTTAAGTTCTGCAACGGTTTTGCTTAATTCTGGTGAAAGCGAACTTAAATTTAATTCCTCTGCTTTTTTAATGCTGTCTTTAAGCTCTTGTAGCTTAAGTTCTTGAGCCAGTTCGTTTTGCACGTTTGCCGCCAAGCCACGAATAGTTCGTACCCACCCCATCACGGTGCGGATCGCAATTGGCAAACGTTGTGGGCCTAGCACGACTAAGCCCACAATTAACACGAGTAATAGTTCGGAAAAACCAATATCAAACACGGGTTATGCCTGCTCTTTTTCGGTTGTTTTTTGTTGTTCAGCGTTGCTTGATTTTGCTTCGACTTTATCGAAAGCTGCATCTTGAGGTTTCTCATCTGCTATCGCTTTTTTGAAGCCTTTCACGGATTCACCCAAGTCTTGACCTAAAGTGCGTAATTTTTTTGTACCGAAAAGTAACACAATGATTGCGACCACGATCAGTAATTGCCAAATGCTAATTCCACCCATATTAAAATCCTCTTTTGTTAATAAAGTGTTGAAATAGTGAGAGTTCATTATACGCTGAAATCATAAAAAAGAAATCTCCCCCAAAATGAATAAATGGGAAGTATGACAATCCTCAAATTTTGTTGAATAAAACGCCACAAAACTTGACTATTTCGTACAAGATAGGTAGTATTCGCACCGCTATTTTTACTTGAGGATTACATTTTGGACAGTCATAGTCGATACTTTTCAGATTTTTATTGATTACCCGTCTTGTCCAACCTCAGGTTGCCGACAAAGTCGGTAACTTTCGTTTAGTATCTTTCCCTTTGTTCATTTTGTTCATCACCTCCTAACTCGGAGACATGAAAAATGATTCGTGCTTTTGCATTAGACCACGCACGCCTCGTAGGTCTTGACGAAACCTCTCGCGACCAATTAAATGATGCGATTTGGATTGACTTAATTGATCCAAGCGATGATGAACGTAGTGTATTAAAACTCGGCTTAGACCAAACACTCGCAGAAGAGCACGAGTTAGAAGATTTAGAAGCTTCTGCTCGCTTTTTCGAAGATGAAGACGGTTTACACCTTCATTCCTTTTTTTACTGCTTAGATGACGACGATTACGCCGATATTTCAACGGTCGCATTTACTATTCGCGATGGACGCTTGTTTACGCTGCGTGAGCGTGATTTGCCAGCATTCCGCTTATATCGTATGCGTTCGCGCCGAATGAAATTGCTTGATAGCAATGCTTATGAATTATTGCTAGACCTGTTCGAGACCAAAATCGAACAGTTGGCGGATGTAATCGAAACGGTTTATGCTGATTTAGAAAATATGAGCCACGTGATTTTGGATGGCAAACAAGAAGGTGATAGCTTAAATGAAGCTCTTTCAGATCTTACTGAATTGGAAGATGTGAGTTCAAAAGTGCGTTTGTGCTTGATGGATACGCAACGTGCGTTGAGCTTTTTGTTGCGTAAAACACGTTTGCCAAACAACCAGCTAGAACAAGCACGTGATATTATGCGAGATATTGAATCACTCCAACCGCACAATGAATCGTTGTTCCAAAAAGTGAACTTCTTAATGCAGGCGGCAATGGGTTTCATCAATATTGAACAGAACCGTATTATGAAATTCTTCTCGGTAGTTTCTGTGATGTTCCTCCCTGCAACACTGGTGGCATCTACTTACGGAATGAACTTTGAGTTTATGCCAGAGCTTCATTTCAAATATGGTTATCCAATGGCGATTTGCTTGATGATTGTTGCTGCAGCTTCTCCATATTTGTATTTTAAACGGAAAGGATGGTTGTAAAAAATGCCTCTCTTTATTGGATAAAGAGAGGCATTTTTATCATATTCTGGGATAAATCTCGAATTATTTGAAGTTACCCCACTCAAGCGGTCAATTTTTACCAATAAAATGCAAATTTAAATGCTAAAAGAAGAACCACAGCCACAGGTTGAACTTGCATTCGGATTCTGCACTACAAAACGTGAACCATCTAGCCCTTCGGTGTAATCGACTGTACCACCGATCAAATATTGTAAACTCATTGGATCCACCACTAAACCGACATTTTGGTTTTCAATGGTTAAATCTCCATCATTAACTTGATCATCAAAGGTAAAACCATATTGGAATCCGCTGCAGCCCCCACCTGTGATATAGACACGTAAACGGAGATTGGGATTATCTTCCCCTTCAATTAAACTCTTCACCTTTCTTGCTGCAGCATCTGTAAAGATGAGAGGAATTTGGATATCGCTCATATTAGCCTTATAACAAAAACAAATAGTGGTGCATTATCCCCCAATCTGAGGGTTTGAGCAAGATCATAAAAAAGTGTAAATTTTAGTAAATTTTTTCTATAAAGTATGGAAAGTTAGCTATAATAAAAAAAATTTATAAGTTATTTTTTGTTTTAAGGTGGGTTTATGGCTGAGGTTTCTTCTCAAAGAAATGATGAGATTGATTTAATTGAGCTTCTACGAGTATTGTGGATGAAAAAATTCTGGATTGTGCTTTCTGCATTTGTGTGTACGTTGGTTGCTGGTGTGTATGCATTTACGGCTAAAGAACAGTGGACGTCAACCGCAATTATTGTTGCACCACGAACTACTGATTTAGGTACATTATTGCCAGCTCGTGCAGAATATGCTCGTATTATTGGTGATGGTGATTTTTCAGCTGGGAAATTATCTGATTCTCTTTACGGACAATTCAAACATTTCTTACTTTCTAATGATTTAAAACGTCAGTTCTTAGAGCAATCTGAATGGGTAAAAAATTACACCAAAGAAATGACGGAAGAACAAAAAAGAAAATATATTGAAGAAACAGTTTCTAAATATCTTATTGTTCACGAAGTTGATCCTAAGAAAAAAGACTTAACCGAATTAGATAAAATTGGTTTAAAACTCACCTTCTCAGCAGAAACGCCAAAAGATACGCAATCTGTATTAACTGAGTATGTGAGTTTTGTGAACAAATATATCCTTAACCAAATAAACCAAGAGTTTAAACTAGGATTTAACCTTCGTTTAGATGCACTGAAATTTACTAAAGAACAAATTGAAGAGAATCTAACTGAAGCAAAAAAGGTTCAGGTTGAAAATTTAACAAATGCGTTAGATATTGCGAAAAAAGCAGGAATTAAAGATTTCTCAAGAGGAAATAATAATATTTCTGTACCAGAATATATGTTAGGAGATGCTCGTTTAAATATCTCTGATTCTAAATTAGCAGACGGTACATATTTATTTATGCTTGGTGAAAAATACCTGCAAGCTCAATTAGATATTGCTAAAAATAACCCCGTTGTTTACCCAACAAATTATTATAGTACGGAGAGACAGTTGAGTAAGCTAACTAAATTAGTCCCTCAATTAGATTCGGTTGAAAATGTAAAGGCGTATTATTATTTAAGTTCACCGGATTATCCTGTGGTTAAAGATAAGCCTAAAACATTATTAATTATTTTAGCCGCTTTTTTAATAGGTTTTATTTTGTCAATTTTATTTATATTAACTAAAGAATATTATAAGGGTAAGAAATGAATAAACTAGTCATGAATCTCTTGGATTCTGTTTCTGAAAATTTAATTAATGGAGATAAAATTAATATTTCAGAACTAAAAGAATCAACCGTAATGATTACAGGTGCTTCAGGATTTATTGGGGCAATGCTAGCTAATTTGTTTTTATATCTAAATGAAAAATTTGACTATAACATTAAGCTAATTCTCAATGTTAGAGATAAATCAAAATTGTCTTTGCTCAAAGGTAATAGTGACTACTCTGATTTTATTCAAATTCTTGAGAAGCCTGTTGAAGATCTAGAACTTGAGAATTTGAATATTGATTATATTTTTCATTTGGCTGCACCAACTCAATCCAAATATTTTGTGGATTATCCAGTTGAAACTGCTGATAGCATAGTTTTTGGTATAAAGAAAGTTTTAGAGCTATCTCGGGTTAATAATGTAAAGAAATTATTAAACTTTTCTACAATGGAAATTTATGGAGATACTGATGATTATACTACACCACAAAAAGAAGAATTTTTATGCCATTTAGATTTATATAAAGAACGCAGCTCTTATCCCGTATCTAAGAGAATGGCTGAGCATTACTGCTATTTGTATAGTAAAGAATTTGATGTAAATGTTGTTTCATTAAGATTAGTCCAGGTTATTGGTCCAGGAGTTAATGTTGATGATAATAGAGTATTTAACCAATTTGCAAAGTCTGTTATTTATAATTCTGATATAGAGTTAAATACTGATGGTTCTCAGAAGTTAGCATTTATTCATATTGCTGATTTACTTGAAGGAATTTTTTATGTTTTATTCTCAAATCTTAATGGTGAAGCTATTAATGTAATAAATAGTAGTAATTTTGGAGGGGTTGATACCATTAGAAAACTTGCTGAATATTCAGCTAACGTAATAGCCAAGAATAAGATTAAGGTATGCTTTAATATTGATAGTAAGATTAATAAGAAATATATCACCTCAAAAAGGGTTTTAAATTCTGATAAGTTTTATAGGCTAGGATTTATCCCTAAAATTACAATTGAGCAGTCTATGAAAGAACTTGTGTCTTATCTTGTTGAAGAAGGTGTGTAGTATGCAGTTATTTAATATCGAAGATGCGAGTTATCAAGAACTTAGGGTAGTACAAGAGAAATTATTAGAATTATTGAAGTTTTATGATTCTTTTTGCAAAAAGCATAATTTAAAATATTGGCTTGCTGGTGGCTCTATGATTGGAGCTATACGAGAGGAGGGAATTATTCCATGGGATGATGACATTGATGTTTTTATGCCAAGGGAGGATTATGAAAAATTTATAGAATTGTTTAAAAATAATAATGTGAATCCTCATTATGCTTTGGCTCAAACAACATCAAAAGAAAACTACCATTTTACGTGTATTGGATTACATGACCTCAGAACAACATTCATTAACGAGCACTCAAAAGATGAAGATATAATGCATGGCTTCTATTTAGATATTATGCCTATGGATTATGTCGCATCTAGTAAATTGGGGAGATTTAAACAAACTATTAGTGCAATTCTATACGATTTATTTATTGTTCAGAGACCTGCAAGAAATCAAGGGAAATTTATGTATTTTTTAACATTAGTAATTTTAGCTAGTGTACCAGGTCGAGTATTTAAATATAGAATTGCTAAATTTTTTGAAAAATTGATGATTATTAATAAGACTGATAAAACAACAAAAATGGTAGAGTTAGTTACAAACGTTAAGGCATTATTCCGATATCATGATTTATCTATTTTTGATAAAACGATTGATGTTAAATTTGAAGATAGTTTTTTCCCTGTACCCACAGGTTATGATCAGTATTTAAAATCTTGCTTTGGAGATTATATGTCTTTACCAGATAAAAATTCTAGAAAACCTAAACATAAGACAGTATTTATTGATACAGAAAATTCATATCTGAATTATAAGGGTATTTATTATTTGAAGGGGGAAAAATAATGAACATTGCGATAATTTTTGCAGGCGGAACTGGGCAGAGAATGGGGAATAAAGATATTCCTAAACAATTTCTAAAAGTTAGAAATAAAGAGATCATTATTCATACATTGGATGTATTTGAGCGTTCGAGTGATATCGACAAGATTATCTGTGTTTGTTTAGAATCATGGGTAGATTATCTTAGTCAGGCGATAGCTAATAATAATATTACTAAAGTTGTAAAAGTTATTCCTGGTGGTATTAATCCTCAACAATCCCAATATTTTGGATTACTAGAAGCTAGTAAGTATTCAAATAGTAAGAATGATGTGGTATTAATTCATGATGGTGTTCGCCCATTAATTGATGAGAAGCTTATTTGCGATAATATTGCTATGGTTAAATCAAAAGGTAGTGCAATAACGTATTCGCAAGCAATAGAGACTGTAGTTGAGATTAGAGAAGATGATAATAAAATAATTAATATTCTAGATCGCAAGAAATGTGTTATGGCTAAAGCACCTCAGTCTTTTTTATTAAAGAATATTTTGGATGCGCATACTAAAGCTATTCAAGATTCTAGATTAGATTTTATTGATAGTGCTTCAATGATGCACCATTACGGTTATCCGTTACACCTAGTATTAGGTGATACGACTAATATTAAAGTGACAACTCCTATTGACTATAAAATGCTTCAAGCAATATATGAAGATTAATTTATGCTTCCATATTATGTTTTTTTTACCTTATTAATTTTTTGTTGTTTCACAGAGGTTTACACAGAAGGTAGAGTAAATAAGCTACTCTATCCTTTTGTTTTTTTTATTTACTTGTTCTTCTTTGGCTTTAGAGGGTTTGTTGGTTGGGATGTTATTAATTATTATGCGAATTATCAATATAATGAACATGATACATTCGAAGTAGGATATTCTATACTGGTCGATTTATTTAGATATTTTGATTTTAATTATTTCTCATTTGTCTTTTTTATAACATTACTCCAATCAATAGGTTTTTTCTTCTTTTTTAGAAAGTATTCGCCATATCCTATAGTATCGTTATTAATTTGTATTTCAATGAATGCTATGCATCTACAGATAGAAACATTAAGGCATACTTTTTTATTAGTCATATTTCTAAACTCTATTGAATTTTTAAAAAATAGAAATTTTATATGCTATAGTATCAGTATGCTATTGGCTTTCTGTTTTCATAAGTTTGCTCTTGTTCTTTATCTTTTATATTTCTTATATCCGCTTTTAAGTAGAAAAAAATTTGATTTTATTATTAATTTAGTATTATTTTTAGGATTTGTTTTATTTATTTTGGGGCTATCTCCTATACATATAATATTAAATACTCTTAGCATTCTAATTCCATCACTGGAAAAATCATATATTTTAGGTAAATTATTTGAATATGCAAATAATGAATTTTACTCTGGTAATTACTCTAATTTTATTATTAAGGTTGCTTTTTTCTTCATTATTTGGACTCCTGTTCTTATATCAAGAAATAAAATACTAGAATTTTTAAAAGGAGATCTTTTTTTTATTAAGATGTTTAAACTTTCTCTAATAATATTCTTTTACACATATCATCTAAAAGTTGTTTGGTTAAGGGTTTATGTGCTAACTTTTTCTTTTCCTGTTTGGATTTTATTGGCGATTGCAATTAAGGTTAATAGAAATATATTGAAAACAGTATATTTATTATCTATCTGTTCTATTTTAATGTTTAGAATTATTCATACTGTGAATAGTTATCCTTATTTATATTATAAAAATATATTATTTCAAAATGATTCTTATGCTGAAAGAAAATATATAGTGAATGAATTTGATAAACAAGTTGGGAATGTCTATTAATATGAAAAATATTCTCTTGCTTAATTTTATTATGAGAATGATTAGAATTCTCATGGGTGGGGTATTTACCTTCTTTCTTTTAAAGTTTTCAACTAATGTTTTTTCTCCAGTTGAGATTGGAGAGGTAGATTATGCAAATACAATTATATTGTATATTTCTTCTATAGCATCATTAGGGATTAATAATTATGGTATAAGAGAGACAGCATTAGTATCAAATAATAAGGAAAGGCTATCGTATTCTACAATAGAGCTTCTCCTTATTATATTTATTACAACTCTTATTGGGTATGTTGTACTATTTCTGATGATATATGGGTTTGGTTTCTTCTCTAATATAAAGACATTGTTGCTTATTATGAGTATAAATATTTTACTTATGAATTTAGGCATAAATTGGTTTTATATTGGAATAGAAGAGCAAACTTTTATTACAATTAGATTTGTTATTGTTCGCTTTGTTGTTTCCATATTATTATTGTTGTTAGTTCATGATGAAAATGATTTTATTCTTTACGTTATACTATATACTTCTATTGAGGGGGGGATGGGCGTTTTAAATATTTTATTTTTACCTAAAAGGATTAACTTTAGAATTGATTTTAGAAAGTTAAACTTAAGGAGACATATTAGACCGCTCTTAACAATCTTTATTGGCAGCATTTCCATAATTATTTATAATCAGTTAAATGTTGTCATGCTTTCAAGTTATTATCCCGATAGAGTGGCTTTTTTTTCTATACCTAATCAAGTTATTTATTTTATTGTAGTCTTGGTTACATTATTAGTTCCTGTGTTAATGCCAAAAGTTGTTCAAGCTATAAATCAGCGAGATTATGATGTTGTGGATAAATACTCAGTTATTTCTTTACAGTATATACTATTTTTTGCATTGCCTATCATTTTTTATATTATGGCAATGTCAAAGGAAATAACTTTGATGTTATCTAGTGAGTCTTTTTTGGATGCTCAAGAACCATTTAGGTATTTTTCTGTAACTATACTACTTGTCGCTTTAAATAATTTTTTTGGTCTTCAAATACTCTATTCTTATAATAAAGAAAAAATTTATTCTTTAGTGATATTTGTTACGCTTCTAATTAATATTATATTAAATTTCCTATTTATTCCTATATATAGGGAGAATGGTGTTGTTATATCAACAATATGTTCTGAATTTTTAAAAACTTTAGCGTTGTATTATTATAGTCGCCGTTTTATTGATGGTGTTAAGCTGTTTTCATTTAAGTTTTTAAAGTATTTTATTGCTAGTTCAATTATGTTGATTCCAATATTTTTTGTGTCCAATTTAGAACTAAAATATACAATGGAGCTATTTATATCTTTTTTTATGGGAAGTCTATCCTATTTGTTCGTATTATACCTTCTTAAAGAAGAGCTTGTTTCACTTTGTATACAAAAAATTGGTTCTTTTATTTCTCGTTTTTAATATGCTAAAATGCTCTCGTAAAATAACTAAATTTATTAAAAGGATAAAAACATGAAAATTCCATTTTCTCCTCCATATGTTAATGAAGAAGTAATCAATGAAGTAGTTGATTCTTTACGTTCAGGCTGGATTACCACAGGACCTAAAGTTAAAGCTTTAGAAGAAGAAATTAAACAATTCTCAGGAGCCAAAGAAGTGCTTTGTGTAAACTCTTGGACTTCTGCAGCGATTATGATGCTTCGTTGGTTCGGCGTAAAAGAAGGTGATGAGGTAATTGTACCTGCTTATACTTATAGTGCAACAGCTTTAGCAGTGTTACATGCAGGAGCTAAACCAGTAATGGTAGATACTTCAGAAGATTTTAATATTTCTTTGGATGCGATTAAAAAAGCAATTACACCAAGAACGAAAGCTATTATGCCAGTTGATATTGCTGGGTTCCCTTGCGATTATGACGAAATTATGGATTTGGTAAAATCTTCAGAAATTCGACCTCTCTTTAAGGCTGAAAGCGAGAATCAAGAAAAACTTGGCCGTATTTTAGTATTGAATGATGCAGCACACTCTTTAGGTGCTTGGTACAAAAAGGGCATGAGAACAGGAAGTGAAACCGACATTGCTATTTTCTCATTGCATGCTGTAAAAAATGTTACAACAGCTGAAGGTGGTGCAATTTGTATTAACTTACCTGCACCTTTTGATAACGCTAAACTCTATGGGGAACTTCGCCAAATGGCATTAAACTGTCAAACTAAAGATGCTTTCTCTAAGAGTAAAGCTGGTGGTTGGCGATACGATATTACTGGCCTAGGTATGAAAATTAATATGGCAGATGTGAATGCAGCGATCGGCTTAGCACAAATTCGTATTTACGAAGATTTATTGAAAGAACGTAAACGTGTTTTTGATACTTATGGCGAAGCATTTGAACAATATGATTGGGCAATTTTACCACCATCAAAACAAGGCGAAAAAGAGACTTCATATCATTTGTATGCTTTACGTATTAAAGATTTTACTGAAGCACAACGAGATGCGATGATTGATGAGATAGCTAAGAGTGAAGTGGCTGTAAATGTTCACTTTATCCCAATGCCAATGCTTACTTTATTTAAGAACTTAGGGTATAAAATTGAAGATTACCCGCAAGCATATAATAACTATAAGTGTGAGATTTCTCTTCCTATTTATCCTCAATTAACAGATGAGCAGGTGAAATTTGTAATTGATACTGTTGTTAATGCCTATAATAAGGTTAAGTAAAAGTGATTCGTTTTTTTGATTTTATTCTAAGTTTAGTTGGGCTAGTTGTTCTAGCCCCTATTTTCATTGTATTAGCCATTTGGATTAAGATTGATTCAAAAGGCCCTGTCTTTTATAAGCAAGTTCGAGTTGGACAGAATGGTATCGATTTTGGTCTGTTTAAGTTTCGCTCGATGGTGGTTGATGCTGATAAAAAGGGGTTAATCACTGTAGGTGGTCGAGATCCTAGAATTACCCGTTCAGGGTATTTTATTCGTAAGTATAAACTTGACGAGTTACCACAGCTGATTAATGTACTAGTTGGAGATATGAGCTTGGTTGGCCCTCGTCCAGAGGTAAGAAAATATGTTGACTTGTATACTGATGAGCAACAAAAAGTACTTTCTGTAAAGCCGGGGATTACCGATTATGCTTCTATTGAGTATATGGATGAAAATGAGATTTTGGGAAAATCAAGCGATCCTGAGAAAACATATATTGAAGAGATCATGCTAGAGAAGATTAAATATAATATGAAATATATTAATAATAAAAATTTATTTGAATATTTTAAGATTATATTGTTAACAGTATTGAAAATTGTACGATAGATAATTATTTAGGTTGCTTTTTAAGGATGTTACTATGATGTATTCGTTTATATTCGGAATATCAAGATCAACAAAAAGAGTTATAAGTCTTTTTATTGATATTATCTTGCTTATTTCCTCCTTTTTCCTTGCGTATTGGACTCGATTGGGGGGGATTGTAGCTTTTGATAACACTGAAATCTGGATGACATTACTATGTACAATACTTATAACCCTTTGTACTTTTATCAAATTAGGGCTGTATCGAGCAGTACTGCGTTACATTTCTTTTAAGGCTTTAGCAATAGTGGCTGGGGGGGCTTTTGTTTCAGCTGTTAGCCTTATTTTCTTTTCTTTCTTCATCGGTTCAGATATACCTAGAACTGTACCTATTATTTATTTTTCTTATGTATTCCTGCTATGTGGTAGTGCAAGGATGTTAGTTCGCTACTATGTGAGTTTAATTTTAGATAAAGACAATGAATCAGTCTTGATTTATGGTGCAGGAACAACAGGGCGGCAGTTAGCAGTACTGCTCAAACATGCTTATCGCTATCGCATTCGTGGCTTTATTGATGACAATGCCAAATTACATGGCACTTATCTTTTAGGAAACAAAATTTTCTCACCTAAAGATATTTCAAAGCTTGTTCAAAGATATAATATTAAAGTTATTTTATTAGCGATCCCTAGTGCATCACGTAGCGAGCGTAAGACAATAATTGATAGTTTAATTCCGTTAAAAATCAAAGTGCAAACCATTCCTGATATGGAAGAAATTTTGCAAGGTAATGCAAAAATTGATGAATTGCGTGAAGTAAAAATTGAAGATTTGTTAGGTCGTGAGCCTGTTTTACCAAATCAAGAATTATTACAAAAAAATATTCTGAATAAAACGGTAATGGTAACTGGTGCAGGAGGGTCTATTGGTTCGGAATTGTGCCGTCAAATTATTTTAAATAAACCTAACATCTTAATTTTATTCGAGATTTCTGAATTTTCATTATATTCTATTCATCAGGAATTACTTGAAATTATAAAGAAAAATAATTTAAGCACAATAATTCATCCTATTTTAGGTAACGTGCAGGATATTGAACGTTTAGATCGTGTTTTAGCTCATTTTAACATTGATACCATTTATCATGCAGCGGCTTATAAACATGTTCCTTTAGTGGAATACAATATTATTGAAGGTATTCGGAATAATATTTTCGGTACATATAATGTTGCAAAATGTGCGGCTGATCATAACGTTAAATCTTTCGTTCTCATTTCAACTGATAAAGCTGTTCGTCCAACAAATACAATGGGAGCGAGTAAGCGTATGGCGGAGCTTTGTTTGCAAGCTTTATCTGAGCAACTCAAAGATTCCCAAACCTGCTTTAGTATGGTTCGTTTTGGTAATGTATTAGGATCTTCTGGGTCTGTTATTCCGCTCTTTAGAAAACAGATTCTAAAAGGCGGGCCAATTACTGTGACGCATCCCGATATTATTCGCTATTTTATGACTATTCCTGAAGCAGCACAGCTTGTTATTCAAGCGGGTAGCATGGCAAAAGGCGGCGATGTCTTTATTTTAGATATGGGTGAACCTGTTAAAATTGTTGATTTAGCGAAAAATTTAATTCAGCTTTCAGGTTTGTCCGTAAAAGATGAAAAGAATCCTAAAGGTGATATTGAAATTGCTTATACAGGTTTGCGTCCAGGGGAGAAACTTTATGAAGAGTTGTTAATTGGTGGTGATAATGTAACTAAAACAGCACATTCACGTATTATGACTGCTGAAGAAGAGTATTTGCCATTTGAACAATTATCTAATGTGTTAGTTGAATTAGAACAGGCTTGTAAAAAGGCGGATTATATGGCTATTCGTCAGATATTATTAAGTGCACCAACAGGCTTTCAGCCAACAACAGAAATTGTAGATGTGTTATACCAGGACTAATTTATGATAAATTTTGAGAAATATTGCCAGATATTTGCTAATGTCTCAATTTTCTGTTTTTTTACATTGTTGCTAGTGTTTCCTAGAGGATATAACTACGGCTCAACAGCACTTTTAGTGGTGAGTGTACTTTTCTTATTGTATACGATATATAAAAAGATAAATATCACAGGGCTTTTTAAGCAGAATAAATCTATTTTTATTGTAATTTCTTTTTATTTTCTAACTGCTCTTTTCTTTATCTTATTTCATGGTGAGAAAATGAAGCTTATTGATAATCCACTAAGAGCGTTCTTATTTCTTTCCGTAACGATCTTTATGGTTTATAGTGCAGTAAAATTGGAGGTATTGCTTTATAGCATTCCGTTAGGATCTTTTATTGCGGGGTTAGTTGCACTTTACCAATACTATATTTTGCATTTACCCGCAGCTTTTAATGAACAAATGAAAATTCAATCTGGCGATATTGCAATGTCTTTAGGTTTATTTAGCTTAGTAATTGCTTTATATCTCTTTGAAATAAAGCAAAATAAATTTGCTTTACTTGCTGTTATTGCTGGATTATTTGGTGTATTAGCAAGTGTGCTTTCATTTACACGTGGCGGATGGGTTGGCTTTCCTATAATATTAATTACAACACTTTATATTTATAGAAATATACTATCTAAAAAATTACTTGGTGCAGTTGTATTAAGTATTCTAATCGGAGGTATTTCATTAAGTACTAACGAACAACTGATCAGTCGAATATTAGATGTGAAGAATAACCTAATTCACTATTCTGAAAATTCCAAAGATGGAAGCATCGGTGCTCGTTTAGATATGTGGAAAATGGGGGGGTATGCTTTTATTGAGCATCCTATTTCTGGTTGGAGTTTGAGAGCATTAGATGAATATAAAAAAAACCTGGCGGATAAAGGCATTGTGTCTCGTGAATTTACAGTATACTCGCATCTACATAATCAATTTATTGACGAATTAGCCAAAAAAGGGATTTTAGGTGGAGTTGCAATTTTGGGCATTTTTCTAGTCCCATTATGTTCTTTTTATCGTAAACAGAAAAAATTTCTGAACAACAAAAAGATAAAATTGCTTACTACCCTTGGTATTATTCATGTGTTAGCCACAATGATCTATTGTTTAACACAAGCATTTTTTGCTCATAACTCGGGGAATGTATTTTATTTCTTTGTATTATTAGTGGTTTGGTCATTTATGATTAACGAAAAAAGTAAGGTTTAATAGTATTGAGCTTACACTTAAACCTTGCTGCCATGTTACGTTTGTAGTTTTCTTGATATTGATAAATAGTGGATTTCAATGAGATACTTAAATTAGATCATAAATAGGAAAGTATAATGGCAACAGTTTTTGGTAAAACTTATAGAGCCATTAAAAGTAAGTTATACTCGAAAAGATTAATTGAGATTGAGCAGACTGCGTTAAGCGTTTCTTTTATTTAGACTTACACCAACAAGCATTCAAATGATCATCTACCAATCCCATCGATTGCATAAAGGCATAGCAAATCGTTTCGCCTACAAATACAAAGCCTTTTTGCTTAAGTGCTTTTGATATTGCTAAGGATGTTACGGTTTTGGTGGGGATCATCGCTGAATTTGGTACATCGTTAATTCGTGGTTTTCCACCCACAAATGACCAAATAAATTGGCTAAAGTCTTCACCATTTGCTTCCATCGCAATATAAGCTTGGGCATTTCTTACAATAGCTTCTAGCTTCTTACGATGACGGATTAAGCCACTATTTTCCATTAGCGTGTCGATATCGGTCGCTTGTATTTGAGCAATTTTATGTGGGTTAAAGTTGAAAAAGGCTTGTCGATAATTTTCACGCTTTTTCAATATGGTAATCCATGAAAGCCCTGCTTGTTGCCCTTCTAAGCAAAGCTTTTCAAATAGCTTTTGGCTGTCAAATTCAGGTTTTCCCCATTCGGTATCGTGGTAGTGAGTGTAAATTTCGCTATGGTTAACCCAATCACAGCGTATTACAGGTGCATTATTCATTGCTATTACCTTTAAAAAATTGACCGCTTGGATAAGCGGTCATCTTTATAAGATTTTTTGTTACTGTTTTGGTAAATAACGCATTGGGTCGATAGACTTCCCTTTGTAACGAATTTCAAAGTGAAGTTTGTTTGAGCTTGTGCCTGTGCTGCCCATTGTTGCGATTTTTTGACCTGTTTTCACATTATCTTGCTCATCCACCAAGATGCGGTCGTTATGAGCATATGCACTTAAGAAGTCATCATTATGTTTGATGATGATTAAGTTACCGTAACCTTCCAATGCGTTACCTGCATAAACGACTTTACCATCCGCTGCTGAGCGAACATCCTGCCCTTTTTGCCCAGCAATATCGATCCCTTTATTACCACCTTCAGAGTTTGAGAAGCCTTGAACAATACGCCCTGCGGTTGGTGAAACCCATCTGATTGATGATGCTGGTGCTGCCATCGTGCTTTGCGTGCTTGCGGTAGTTGCTTTAACTTGCGGCTGAGCTTGTTGTTCAACTATTGCTGTTGTTGCTACAACAGTAGGAGCAGAGCTAGTAACATTTCCTGCAGAAGCTTGAATAGTCGGTTTTACAGCTGTATTTGCAGAGCCTACACCCGCTTTTACAGGTCCTGTAATTTCACCTTCAGAGGAATAAACTGTGCCATTTGCCCCTTGTTGGTAGGTCACTTTTGGTTGAACTGGCATGGTTACGGTTTCTTCAACAGTAATAGTTTCTGTACCTGATTTACCTGTTTTGAGCTTTTGCCCAACTGTCAATTGATATGGCTCGCTCATATTGTTAAGAGCGGCGATCTCTTTCACATCTTTACCGATTACGTAAGCAATTAAGAACATAGTATCGCCTTTGCGAACGGTATAAGTTGGGCCGTCATAAAAGCCTTTTTGAATTTGGCTGTAAATGGGGGCATTGTTCGCATCGCGTGGGATCTCAAAGTTTTGATCAACTTTTTTCTCAACTGTTTTGGTTTTCTTTACTACTTTAGTTATCGTTTGCGGTTGAACAGGCTGTTGAATAACAGGAGGTTGTGCCGTTGTTGGTTGATAACTTGGTGCTGAAACTGCTGGACTATTCATTGTGTTTGGCATACTTACTGGTTGAATATCTGCCGTTTGCCACCCCATATTATTGCTTGCTCCTGTGCCTTCGATGGGTTGCATTATCCCTGGTGAGAGTTCGCTACTACCTGAAGCATTTACCACAGGTGCGGGCGAGTTAGCTGAACAAGCGGCTAGAATACTTGCAGTAAGTGGCAAAATCAGAAAATGTTTTTTCATGATCAATCCTTTTTCTTTGTTCTTATTTATGTTTATTTTGTTGTTGCTTTCATTGAATCAGGCATAGGAGCTGTTTGAAAATCACCCCAACTAAAGCTGCTGTTTGTTGCCCCCGAACCCTCCACAGGTTGCATTAAGCCTGGCGATAATTCATTCGGATCAGCCACTTTTTCCGCACTACAAGCGGTTAAAAATGCACAAGAAAGTGCAAATAACATTACTTTTTTCATTATGAAATCCTATTAACGCACTCGTAGTGTTTGACCCACTTTTAATTTTGTCGTCGTGCTAATGTTGTTTAATGCGGCAATCTCAGCTGGAGTTTTGCCTGCAAGGAAAGAAACAAAATAGAGCGTATCTTGTGGACCAACGGTAATAGTGCTATCTGTGTAACAACCTTTAGTCATTTGAGCATAAATCGGTGTGCCCGTTTCATTGCGAATTACTTGGCAGTTGCCGATGCTGTCTGAAGAACCGTAGTTTGCGTTGTTGCTATAGCTAGTATGGTTAGAGCTTGGTGCGGTTACTGTAGGTTTTGCCGTTATAGGCATAGGTGTGTAGCTCGGTTGTGAAATCGGTTGGTTCATTCCGCTTGGCATTGAAGTAGGTTGAATATCCGCTGGTTGCCAAGTACCTCCATTTGGAAGAGTGTCTGATGAGCTTTCGGTAACTTCCGCGGAGTTGTTTGAAGTACAAGCTGTTAATGCAAAAGTCACCACAAGTGGTAATAGAAGGAATGATTTTTTCATATCGGTATCCTGTTCTTTTATTTAAAAAATTTTCTGATGTAGGAATTGAATCTGCTCGTAGGGGCAGGGTTTATCCCCGCCCTTTATATTTCAGTTTATTTAGTAAATTGATAAATTATATAAGCTACTACAGCTAAGGCAATTGTACCCCAGCCAATTAATTCGATCGAACGGCGGATTTTATCTGCATATTTTTCGCCACCCCATGCTGAGAGTTTTGCCACCAAAATAAAACGGGCAAAACGCGAAATAGCCGCAGTAATCACAAACGGGAAGAATGCCATTTGCATTACACCCGCACAAATGGTGAAGACTTTATACGGAATGGGCGAGAAACCTGCCAAGAAAACCACTGCTACGCCCCAAACTTCAAACCACGCTTTCGCTTGGTCAAAACTGGCTTGCATTCCCCAATCTGCGATTAACGATTGCACCCATTCGAATGCATAAAGTCCGATAAAGTAGCCAATTATGCCACCGAGTATTGAGGAAATGGTCGTATAAAGTGCATATTTAAACGCATTGTGCGGTTTTGCCATCGACATTGGAATCAACATCACATCAGGCGGAATCGGGAAGAAAATTGCTTCAATAAAGCTCACAAAACTGAGCCAATATGCTGCGTACGTGTGCTTCGACCAGGTCATCGTTTTGTCGTAGATTGTACCAAATAATTGCATAAACTTTATCTTCTCTTTAGAGAATTTGTTGTAAATCAGTGAGTGAATGGTGTGCTGTCATATCCACTTGTAGAGGAGTAATCGATACACAATCTTGATTGATCGCATAAAAATCTGTACCTTCGCTCTCATCAATAGCGGTACCGTTCGCTCCAAGCCAGTAAATTGTACCACCACGTGGATCTTCGGTTTTCACAATTTCTGCTGCTTGTGAACGCTTGCCTTGGCGGGTAATCATCGTGCCTTTTAGTGCCTCATACGGCAGATCGGGCACGTTGATATTTAAAATTTCACGGTGCGTAATTATTTCTGGTTTGAGTTTCGGTAAAAGTGCTAACACCACGCGAGCAGCGGTTTCAAAATGGTTTGAACCAAACAGATGCCCATAATGTTTATCCGTCCCTTTTTTACCCACAAGTGAAACTGCCAAGCAAGGAAGAGGCAGATGACGCCCCTCTAACGCAGCTGCCACTGTACCCGAATAGATAATATCATCGCCCAAATTTGCCCCGTGATTTATGCCAGAAATGACCAAGTCAAAATCGTTGGGTAACAATCCATTTAAGGCTAAATGCACGCAATCCGCAGGCGTGCCCGAAGTTACTGCATAGTTAAATTCGTCAAATTTTTGTACACGCAACGGTTCTGTCAGTGTTAAACAGTTAGAGGCTGCTGAACGGTTACGATCTGGGGCAATAATGGTGACGCGATGACCCGCTTCACGCAACATTCGTGCGAGAGTTTGAATGCCCTCTGCGTGAAAGCCATCATCGTTGCTCATTAAAATATTCATAATGTCCTTATTCTTCCTCGTTTAATGTAATAAGCTCACGTACCAATCCCGTTGCGTAACTGCCTGAATTTAAAAAGAATGTTAAACGTAATCCTTCAGGTTCAAACTGCCAACGGAGATCTTGCGGTTTACACAACATCGCACGGCGAGCAGCATTCATTCGCTCTTTTTTCATCAAGCTGATTAAATTTTTGTGCTGTGCAACGATCGCTTTTTCACACTCATTGCCATTTTGTTCGAGCGAATTTTCGCCAATCAATGGTGCGGTGAGTAAGACATCGTTTTCATCTAAACGTTGCTGTGATTGCACTAAATCTTCTGCTTTCACTTCAAAAAAGCTGTTTGAGCCAGCTAGTTGCAGATAATCGCCTAATAACACCGTTTGCATTTGATGATCGGTAATGCGCTGTGAAACCACTAAATTAAACACCTCTGAACGAGCCGCGGAAAGGTAAAAACTGCGTTTTTTGCGATCTTTTACTGAAATTTCACCGCTTGCCCAGCGTTGTGCTTGAGTTAAATTATGCCCATCACGCCCAAAACGTTGTTCGGTAAAATAATTAGGGAAACCGATCTCTTGTAATTGATTCAAGCGTTGTTTAAGCTCATCGGTTTCCACCACATCACGCAGTAAAAGCTCGAAATGGTTGCCTTCCAAAGCTCCCGTACGGATTTTACGGTTGTGACGGGTGACTTCTAGAATTTCCATACCTTCACATTCAAAGGTGGAAAAATCAGGCGTTTCTTTACCTGCTAAATGTAAACAGAACCATTGCTCGGTCACTGCGTGGCGATCTTTTAAGCCCGCATAGCTCATACTTTTCGCAGAAATGCCCACGAATTTTGCCAACTGCTCGCCTACAAAAAGGGTATTGGCATTAGTTTTACGCACTTTTACTGCGACAAATTCGCCTTCACCTGCAAGTGGATAGCCTAGCTCTTCTCGCACAATAAAATCTGCAAATTCGGCTTTTAATTTACCCGCTTGTTGAGGTTTGCCTAATAGATAATTTAGTTTCATAGTTTGTGTTTAGTATTCTAACATCGTTTAATAAGCGTAGGAGAGGAGTTTATTCCCGCCTAAATTTCATGAAATTTATTGGGAGAGGTAAATTCCTCGTCTATGCCAATGATGTAAAACAGCCGTTTGCATTGCTACAAGCGGCTGTTTTTCGTAGATTTTTTGTCATTACACGTTAAAGCGGAAGTGCATCACATCGCCATCTTGCACGATGTAATCTTTCCCTTCTAAACGCCATTTACCCGCTTCTTTCGCACCGTTTTCACCTTTGAATTGGATGAAATCATCATATGCGATTACTTCTGCACGAATAAAGCCTTTTTCGAAATCGGTGTGGATAACGGCAGCCG
>FLRU01138726.1_pt1 | contig 20748 bp, 19 predicted proteins | sample 1497181 | NCBI WGS metagenome assembly FLRU01 (sample SAMEA4031752, study PRJEB14383) | metagenome | biome: human; feature: oral; material: saliva | place: Philippines | collected 2014
GTAATTTGACCTGATGTTGGTAAGCCGCCAAGCTCTAATAAGCCTTTGATTTCGCTTTCGTGTGCACCATCAAACACTGGTGTTGCAAGCGGTAAACCTTTACGGAGATTTTCAGCTAAACGCATAATCTCTTCATCAGAGAAGGTGCTTAAATCCACTTTTTGTGAACCGTGACCTAAATCATACGCTTTTTGGATATATTCACGTAATTTCGCCACTGATTGTTGCTGTTTAATCATCGCATTGATTTGGTCACCGATACCTTTCGCCGCTAAACCTAAGTGGGTTTCTAAGATCTGACCGATGTTCATACGTGATGGAACGCCCAGAGGGTTCAACACGATTTCCACAGGCTGACCGTTTTCGTCGTATGGCATATCTTCAACTGGGTTGATTTTTGAGATAACCCCTTTGTTACCGTGACGACCCGCCATTTTATCCCCTGGTTGGATTTGGCGTTTCACAGCAAGATATACTTTCACCACTTTTAACACGCCAGGAGCTAAATCATCGCCTTGAATAATCTTGTTACGTTTCACTTCAAGTTTACGTTCGAACTCTTTGCGTAATTCATCATATTGTTCTGCAAGTTGTTCTAATTGGTTTTGTTTCACTTCATCTTCAAGCGTTTGTTCTAACCATTTTTCACGGTTTACGCCATCTAATGTTGCTTCAGCAATGCCACCTTCCACTAAAAGGCTACGTACACGTGCGAATAAGCCCGCCTCTAAGATCTCTAACTCTTCGGTTAAGTCTTTTTTCGCTTCACGAAGCTGCATTTCTTCGATTTCTAATGCACGTTTATCTTTTTGTACACCATCACGCGTGAAGACTTGAACATCAATAACCGTACCTGAAGTGCCATTTGGTACGCGTAATGAAGAGTCTTTTACATCAGATGCTTTCTCACCAAAGATTGCACGTAAAAGTTTTTCTTCTGGCGTTAATTGGGTTTCACCTTTAGGGGTAACTTTACCCACTAAGATATCTCCACCTTTTACTTCCGCACCCACATAAACGATACCTGATTCATCTAGTTTGCTTAATGCAGATTCACCCACGTTTGGAATATCCGCGGTGATTTCTTCCGCACCTAACTTGGTATCACGTGCTACACAAGATAATTCTTGAATGTGGATTGTCGTGAAGCGGTCTTCTTGAACCACACGCTCAGACACTAACATTGAGTCTTCGAAGTTATAACCATTCCAAGGCATGAACGCCACGCGAATGTTTTGACCTAACGCTAATTCACCTAAATCTGTTGAAGGACCATCCGCTAAGATCTCACCACGTGCCACTGGTTCGCCTAAGTTCACACAAGGAATTTGATTGATACAAGTGTTTTGGTTTGAACGGGTGTATTTGATTAAGTTGTAAATGTCGATACCCGCTTCGCCTGGGATCGTTTCATCTTCATTTACTTTCACCACGATACGCGATGCATCAACGTATTGAACGATACCACCACGTTTTGCAACAACCGCCACACCAGAGTCAAGTGCGATTGGTTTTTCCATACCCGTACCGACTAATGGTTTGTCCGCACGTAATGTTGGAACTGCCTGACGTTGCATGTTCGCCCCCATCAACGCACGGTTCGCATCGTCGTGCTCTAGGAACGGAATAAGTGCAGCAGCCACAGACACCACTTGTTGGGTTGAAATATCCATATAGTGAACATCTTCTGGTTTATATAAACCAGATTCGCCTTGTTCACGGCAGGTTACATAAGTATCGGTAAAGCGGAACTCTTCGTCTAAGTTTGAGTTCGCCTGTGCAATAACGTATTTACCTTCTTCAATCGCAGATAAGTACTCAATATCTTCGGTTACTTGACCATTCACCACTTTACGGAATGGGGTTTCTAAGAAGCCATAGTTATTAGTACGTGCATACACAGAAAGTGAGTTGATCAAACCGATGTTTGGACCCTCTGGGGTTTCGATTGGACATAAACGACCATAGTGGGTCGGGTGTACGTCTCGAACCTCAAAGCCTGCACGTTCACGGGTTAAACCACCTGGACCTAGTGCAGAGATACGACGTTTGTGTGTTACCTCTGAAAGCGGGTTATTTTGGTCCATAAATTGCGAAAGTTGTGATGAACCGAAGAACTCTTTCACTGCTGCAGAAATTGGTTTCGCATTGATTAAATCTTGTGGAGTAACACCGTCTAAATCGCCTAAAGATAAACGTTCACGCACTGCACGTTCTACACGTACTAAACCAATACGGAATTGGTTTTCTGCCATTTCGCCCACGCTGCGAATACGACGGTTACCTAAGTGGTCAATATCATCTACTTCACCACGACCATTACGGATTTCGATAAGTTTCTTCATCACACCGATGATGTCGTCGTTGCTTAATACGCCTGAATCTTCGCCTTCTGTAATGCCTAATGAGCGGTTAAATTTCATACGACCTACTGCTGATAAGTCATAACGCTCTGCTGAGAAGAACATATTATCGAATAAGCCTTCTGCAGCCTCTTTTGTTGGTGGCTCGCCTGGACGCATCATACGATAGATTTCCACTAACGCTGATAAACGGTCGTAAGTTGGATCTACACGTAACGTTTCAGAAATATAAGGACCGTGGTCTAAATCATTGGTGAATAATACTTCGATTTCTTTATAGCCAGCTTGTGAAAGGTTCGCCAACATTTCTAAAGAAATTTCCATATTCGCAGGACAGATGATCTCGCCTGTTTCTAAATTCACATAGTCTTTCGCAGACACTTTGCCTACGATGTATTCCACTGGCACATCAATTTTGGTCACGCCTGCTTTCACTAAATCGCGCGTGTGTTTTGCCGTGATACGACGACCTTTTTCTACGTAAACTTTGCCATCTGCTTCAATGTCGAATAACGCCGTTTCACCACGTAAACGCTCAGCCACAAGTTCCATTTGTAATTTGTTATCGCTTGAAACAGTGAACTTCACTTTTTCGAAGAACATCGAAAGGATTTCTTCAGTTGTGTAGCCTAACGCACGAAGAATGATCGTTGCTGGTAATTTACGACGACGGTCGATACGTGCATATAAGTTATCTTTCGGATCGAACTCGAAATCTAACCAAGAACCGCGGTAAGGAATGATACGTGCGTTATAAAGCACTTTACCTGAAGAGTGGGTTTTACCTTTGTCAGAATCGAAGAATACGCCTGGGCTACGGTGTAATTGTGAAACGATAACACGCTCAGTACCGTTGATGACGAAAGTACCGTTGTCGGTCATTAATGGGATTTCACCCATATACACGTTCTGTTCTTTAATATCTTTTACCGTGCCTGCTGCAGCTTCGCGGTCAAAAGTCACTAAACGTAATTTTACGCGTAATGGTGCAGCATAGGTTGTGCCACGAATTTGACATTCACGTACGTCAAAAACAGGCTCGCCAAGTTCGTAAGAAACGTATTGTAATTCTGTTGCACCGTTGTTGCTCACAATCGGGAATACAGAACGGAATGCCGCTTCTAAACCTTGTTGTCCTTCCGAATCTTGTTGAATAAATTTCTCGTAAGAATCAAGTTGGAGAGTTAATAGATAAGGTACGTTCAGAACTTGTGGACGTTTACCAAAGCTCTTACGAATACGCTTTTTCTCGGAATATGAGTATGCCATTTGTAGATAGCCTCTGATTTTTATGTATTTGGTTGAGATTTCACAATCCACACGAGAAAACTCGGCTGGAAGTGGCATTAAAATAGAGTACGATATGTCATTTTCCTTTTTCCTCTCTTGAGTCAAAAATCACTACTGCAAGCGGTTAAAAAGGGGAAGGAATTTGCAAACAAGCCCATAAAATGACAAACAGACTTACTTTTTTATAAAGCACAAAAGGCTGACGAGAAACCGTCAGCCGAATACTTATGCAAAAATGGTTGAGGATTATAAAAGATTTCTGCTTTTTTAGCAAATTTTTTGCGAAAATTTGAGCATGTTTTTAGTCTTCCAAATTCACTATATATTGCTTAGCAGCTTCTTCTAATTTCTTAAAATCGCAACTTAATGACATAAAAAATGGATTCTGATGTTCCGTCACTTCTTTATACACCGTATTTGCAATTTTATTGATTTTTTCAATCGCTTCCCTATTTGAAAGACAACGATATTGCTTAGTTAATAAGTTAGCATAGTGCTTATCACACTGATTAAAATCAATGTTGAGAGCAACATCATCAATGAGCGGAATCATATTATTTAGTAATATTACCCCTAGCATTTCAGGCGGCTTTTTCTCATACGTTTTCACAATTTTGAAAATAACCTTTTCTGCTCGATTCTCATAGCTCTCTTTATATGATGTCAATGGAGCTAAATATGGTTTACCGTTTACTTCTATAGTGATACCACTAATATAAGGTTTCTGATGAGCTGAATTATCATAATTATTCTGAACCTTATTATCCGCCAATTTCAAGAAATCAATATATTCTTTCTTAACGTGCAAAAATCTGATCTTTGACATTTCCTATCCTTATAAAAAAAGAGCAATGGATAAACATTGCTCTTCTTTATTGCTTCACTTGGGTAGTGAATCACCCGTTTTATCGTTTCACCTTTAGGGTAGCGAGACACCCGTTTTATCGTTCACCTTTAACGGTAGCGAGACACCTACTTTTAAGTACACATTTGGGGTAAAGCACCCTGTAAGAAGATATTATGCCCGCTTAGGAATAAAGTCAAGCATACATCTTCATAAAATCAATTGCATAAGTAAAAAAACTTACTATTCATTTTACTTCCTTTATTAGCTTTGTACTGTGTACAACTTAAAATGCTACAAGGAGGGAATATGCAAAATACGGAAAAGTTAATTACATTTATAGAAACACCCATTTTTGAGAATGGGTGCGATCTTGCCCTGAGCACTCTCGTAGCAGCTTATTTTACAGATCAATCTTCCCATCAAAATCCCGATTTCTTTTTATTATTAGAAAATCCCCAAACATCATCCAATCTAGATGTTTTTCTATTACCAAACATAATCTCTTCAATCTCGTGAGTTCGTCTTTTTACTGGTTTAGAAGAAGTTTCTGACTTCGTAGATATTGCAGATCCTGCTGCTGTCCCTATTACTCCACCCGTAGCACCAATTGCAGAGGTACCGCCAGTCATGCCTAATCCACCAACAACTTTCGCTCCTCCACCCAATTTAGCTAATGCAGCACTCGTTTGAGCTGCTCCACTTAAACTGCTAATTTGAGCACCTGTACTTGCCGCACCTAAAACTCCGGTTTTAGCAAGGGCTGTAGCGACTGCTGGAGCAGCTACTGTCGCTGCTGCGGCTACTGCTACACCTGCTGCAACTGTGGTTACAGCCGGATTTTCTTTAGCAAAATCGGAAACAGCGTCTGTTACATCGCTCACTGTTTCAACCGTTGCAGAAACCCCATCACCAACTAGATCAACACTTTTTTCAATGGTGTTAAGCATAACATCTAACGCTCCCATTGTAACATCGCCAACCGTTGAGGCTACACTTTCTACTACATTTGATGCGGTATCTACAGCATCTGAAAAGAAATCCGTAATATCATCAAACCACGAACCCATAATTAAGCCCTCTAATTAAACATTAATCAGTATTGTTTTAGTTGTTATGTCAATAACAACTAAAGGAAGTATACTTCCTTGCAAAATTCAACCTAAATCCCACCGCTTCTCCCTTAACAATTTTGTGATCCCCCTCCCAATTTTCGCCTTTTTTGCTCGACAAGTAGTCTAATTTCGCTCAAAATTGGCAAATTCTTTTCCGATAAACCACAGGATGTGACGATGGAAAAACGCCACGAGCTGATTTTAGATTACTTAAAAGAGTATGAAGAGGCAGGATCGGCAGAACTTGCCGAAAGTTTAGGGGTATCGATTGAAACTATCCGACGCGATTTAAACAAACTCGCTGACCAAAACAAGCTCTATCGCACGCACGGGGGAGCGATGAGTTTGCAAAGCCAGAATATTGGACAATCTTTTTCTACCCGTAAGAAATCCCATAATGACGGCAAAAAACACATTGCCGAGCTAATTCGCGAACAGATTTTTGAAGATGCGGTGATTGTACTTGATGCCAGCTCGACAGCGTGGTACATCGCCCAACGCCTGCCCAATATTCCGTGTAAAATTATCACCAGCTCTATGCGGATAATCCATTCGCTTGCCCATAAACCACATATCGAAACCATTGCCACAGGAGGGGTTTATTCCGAAAAATATGATGCTTTCTACGGCCCTTTTTCCGAGCATCTGTTCTCACGCTTACATATTGATATGGCAATTTTCTCGTGCACAGGCATTTATGAAAGAGCAATTTGGGAATCTAACCAACTTAATTTGCCATTTAAACGTAAAGTACTTGCAATGAGCAAGCAAAAATTCTTAGTTGCCGATCACTCCAAAATTGAACGAAAAGATGTGTTCAGACTTTGTAAATTGACAGAAATTGATAAACTGTTTACTGACGAACCGATTGCTGATGAGTTGTTATCGCAGTATCAAAACAGCGTAGAAGTAATTTGGTAATTTGTAAAAGAAAACCGACCGCTTGGTCGGTGTTTTTATGCCAAAAATCGCTATAAGAAAAACGAACTTACTTGGAACAATTTTTCAATTTCACTCACGTGTTTTTTATCGTTTACGAACAAAATCACACGGTCTTCAGCTTGGATTTCAGTGGATTTGTGGGCAATCATCACCTGACTATCTCGCACAATTGCCCCAACAATCGCCCCTTGCGGAAGCTTAAGCTCTCGTACTTTTCTCCCTACCACTTTGGAAGACTCCTCATCACCGTGGGCAACCACTTCAATCCCTTCAGCTAAACCTTGTTTGAGCGAAACCACTTTCACAATATCGCCTTTGCGAACATAGCTAGAAAGAGCAGAAATAGTCGATTGCTGTGGTGACATCGCAATATCAATCGTCCCGCCTTGAATTAAGTGCAAATAAGACATCCGTTGCACCAACACAATCGCTTTTTTCGCCCCTAAACGTTTTGCCAACAGTGCCGCCATAATATTTGCTTCATCATCACTTGTCAGGGCGAGAAACAAGTCGATATTTTCGATATGCTCTTCAAAAAGCAACTCTTGATCCGACGCATCGCCTTGTAACACAAGGGCTTTTTCTAGCTTAGTTGAAAGTACTTCAGCTTTTTCACGGCTTCGCTCAATGATTTTCACGCTACACTGATTTTCCAAATCTTTCGCCAAACCCAAACCGATTGTGCCACCGCCCACAATCATCACCCGCTTATGCGGGCGTTCTAAGCGCTGCAATTCGCTCATAATCGCCTTGATATTTTGCGTTTCACAGATAAAGAAAATTTCATCACCTGCTTCGATAATAGTCGAACCTTGCGGAATAATGGCACGATCTTGACGGAAAATTGCCACAATGCGAGCATCAATATAAGGTAGATGATCGTGCAGGGCAGAAATTGGGTAGCCGACCAAAGGCCCACCGTAATAGGCTTTCGTGCTAACAAGGCTGACCAAATCATCGGCAAAATGTGCCACTTGCAACGCCCCAGGATAGTTAATCAGACGTAAAATATCCTTTTGCACCAACAATTCAGGTGCAATCACGTGGTCTATCGGTAAATTATCGTTGCCGAACAGATATTCACGCTCACGCACATAGTCACTATTACGAATTCGCACAATCTTAGTCGGCACTTTGAACAAACTATACGCGACTTGACTGGCGATCATATTGATTTCATCACTATCGGTCACCGCTACTAACATATCTGCATCGTTCGCTCCCGCCTGTCGCAAAATACGAGGCGATGCCCCATTGCCTTTTAGCACGCGTAAATCGTGCTTTTCCTGCAATTTATCAAGCAAATCTTGGCGATCATCAATCAGCGTGATGTCGTTTTCGTCATTAGAAAGCGAAGCTGCCAGCGTCGAGCCCACCTGCCCCGCTCCGAGGATGATTATTTTCATAATGATTTTTTATTTTTATTGTATTACCCTCATTTGCGTAGGGATGGGGTTTATCCCGCCCCTACGCAAAACAAGATTGCTACGAATTATATTGTGCTTATAAACCCACTTTTCTCAACTTCGCATAAAAGAATCCATCCCCGCCATTGGGCTGCGGGAAGAATTGTTTTTCAGCCACTTTTTCACCGTGAAAATCCATCTCTACCGATTCGGCATCCGAGTGATTTTCAAGGAAATGTTGAATTTGCAAGCTGTTCTCTTCTGGCAAAATTGAGCACGTTGCATAAAGCAAAATGCCGTTTGGTTTTAATCTTGCCCAAAGTGCCTCTAAAATCTTGGCTTGTAAGTTGGCAAGTTCAGTAATGTCCGCTTCTTTGCGAAGCCATTTAATATCAGGATGGCGACGAATCACACCCGTTGCTGAACAAGGTGCATCGAGCAGAATGCGGTCGAACATTACGCCCTTTTCAAGCCACGTATCAGGCTGGCTGGCATCGCCACAAATCACAGTTGCGGATTGATTGAGGCGCGCTAAGTTTTCACGCACACGTTTCAAGCGATTTTCTTCAATATCCAACGCAAAAACGACCGCTTGTGGCGCTTTTTCAAGAATATGCGTGGTTTTACCACCAGGAGCGGCACAAGCATCTAAAATCGTTTCATTATTTTGAGCATCCAACAATTCTGCCGACCATTGTGCGTGAGCATCTTGCACCGTCGCCCAGCCTTGTTCGAAATTCGGCAACTGAGCCACAGGCACGGGGCGTTCGAGCAGAATCGCACAGTCTGGCACGCAAGCGGTCGAATTTTCACGTTGATTTGCCAACTCGCCCAATAAAGCCACATAATCTTTCGGCTGAATATGCTGCATGTTGGCACGAACCCACATCGGTGGACGCTGATTATTCGCCTCTACAATCTCACGCCAATGCGGATAGGCTTTTTTGATTTTATTCACAAACCATTCAGGGTGAAGCGTTTGCCAATGTTTATCGACTACAGCGAGAATTTGTTCTTGCTCACGCAGGAAACGACGCAACACGCCGTTAGTTAGAGCACGGAAGCTGTCGAGTTTCAGCGTTTTAGTCGCATTCACCACTTCATCCACTGCCGCGTGAGCTGGCACACGCATATAAAGCAGTTGATACAACCCAACCAATAGCAGGCAATGCACCAAGCGGGTTTTACCCTTAAGCGGTTTTGCCACTAATTGCTTGATGATGCTTTCCAAACGAGGCAACACACGACAGATGCCAAACGTCATCTCTTGCACCAACGGTAAATCTTTTGGCTCAAGCTGATGTTGCACTTCAGGGATGAGGGTAGAAAGCGATTTGCCCTGATCCAACACCTCTAAAATAATTTGTGCGGCAACCGCACGAGGGGATTTTTTTTTCATCATATATTTTTCTAAGAAAATTCCCTCCTTTAGCAAAGAGGGGGCAATATTAAAAACTCTCCGCATCCCTCAACAGATGCACATTCCCTTTACGACGGAGGAAACCTGTGCGATCAAAATACTCCATCAACTGCACGGTAAGTTTGCGTCCATATTGCAATTCATCGCGTAATTGATTAACAGAAATCTCACCGCGGATTTGCACAAATGCCTTAATCCAGCTTGCGAATTGTTGGATTTGTTCAGCAAGTAAGAAGCGATCTTTGACAATTGGCACGGCATAACCCAGTTTTCCTGCTTTGTAGAGCAAGTTTCGCGTATCCGTTTCATCGAGACTAAGTTCGGTAGCAATTTCGCGTACCCAGAGGGCTTGATTAGTGGCTTCAAAAAGCGGTCGAATTTGTTGCCAGATTTGCAATTCTGTTGCCGAAAATTCAATGCGATGCTCAGGCAAATGCACCCAACCACGCGTTTGAGCCAGCACGCCTTCGGCAACTAATTCATCTAGCCATTGCAACGCCAAACCTTCAGGCTGTTCAAGCACCGCCATTCGATAAAGGCGAGCTTTAGAAAGCCCTAGTTGGTCTTGATGGTTGACGTGATATTCCGTTAGTTTCTCGACCATTCTTTGCTGGATTTCTTGCTTAAATTTGCAGGAGAAAATCCACTTATCGTAAACCACCGCATCTGTATTTTTAGGTAATTGGCTAGCAAAACGCTGTTCTGTCCAAAGCAAGAAATCCAACGTTAAAGCACGATTTTGCAACATCAACGCCAGACGAGCAGTAAAATCATCGCAAGCGGTCGTTTTTGCCAAGGCATTTACCAAAACAAGGCGAGCTTCGCTGCGTTTGTGGCGTTTTGGGGAGCGAATTTCCAACACCTCTGCACTGCCAAGCGTTTGGCAGTCGTCGCCGCTGCGGATAATCAGTTTATCGTTTACCGCAATGTGTAACGGCTCATCCAGCAAGATTTCCGCAAAATAGTCGCCATTTTCTACCGCTTGTTTGGCGTTGAGCAAGCTCACTTTACCCGTGATGTGCGAAGCAAAATGGTAAAGATGGGCGACGGTGCTCTCTTTTAACGGCTGAATCACGTTGAGCCGCACGGTGATGCGATCGGTCGCAAAATGCGGAGCGAGTTCGGTAATCCAATCGCCACGCTGCACCTGCTCTTTTTCCACGTTCGCAATGTTGAGCGCCAAGCGCTGCCCCGCCAAGCCGATTTCCGACGGGCTATTTTGGGCGTGAATGCCTTTTACGCGCACTTTTTGATCGCTTGTGAGGTAAAATTCATCGCCGATTTTAACCTGCCCCGCTACTGCCGTACCTGTCACTACCAAGCCTGCGCCCTTCACGTTGAACACGCGGTCAATCGCATAGCGGAATGGTTTATCGGCCGCACTTTTGGCTTGCTCATTTAGCATAATCAGATGATTTTTTAACGCTTCGATGCCTTGCCCTGTGTGAGCGGAAGTCACAAAAACAGGTGCTTCCACCAAGAACGGATAACGGTTTTGAATGGTGTAAATCAGCTGTTCAATTCGGCTTGCTTCCGCCCGATCCGCTTTGGTAATCACCAACATAATGTGCGAAAAACGGAGCAATTTCAGAATTTCAAGATGCTCTTCGGTCTGCGGTTTAATGCCCTCTTCGGCTGAGACCGCCAGCAAGGCGTGCTGAATACCGCCCACGCCTGCAAGCATATTCGACAAAAAGCGTTGGTGCCCTGGCACGTCGATAAAGCCAAGAATGTCGTGCTTGCCATGTAGGGTTTCAATTGGCAGATAAGCGTAGCCCAAATCAATGGTCAGCCCACGTTTTTTTTCTTCAGGTAAGTGAGCCGTGTTTGTGCCTGTTAAGGCTTGCAATAGTGCGGTTTTGCCGTGATCAACGTGACCTGCGGTAACAACAATCATCTTATTCCCTTGCTGAATTTCTGTATTTATTGTGGGCAATCATACCACATCCCGCCTTTTTACGCTAAAATAGCCCCATTTTTGCAGATAAATTTATTTACCATTTTTAATAGGAAAAACAATGCGTACAAGTCAATATCTCTTTTCCACGCTCAAAGAAACCCCAAATGATGCTCAAGTGGTGAGCCATCAGTTAATGCTCCGTGCAGGGATGATTCGCCCGATGGCATCAGGTTTATATAACTGGTTGCCGACGGGGATTCGTGTGTTGAAGAAAGTGGAAAACATCATTCGCGAAGAGATGAACAAAGGTGGTGCAATCGAGGTGTTAATGCCTGTGGTACAACCTGCGGAATTATGGGAAGAGTCTGGTCGTTGGGATCAATATGGCCCTGAGCTCCTTCGTTTCGAAGACCGCGGAAACCGTAACTTTGTACTTGGTCCAACTCACGAAGAAGTGATTACGGATTTAATACGCCGAGAAGCTTCTTCATATAAACAACTTCCACTTAATTTATACCAAATTCAAACCAAATTCCGTGATGAAGTGCGCCCTCGTTTTGGTGTAATGCGTTCACGTGAATTTATTATGAAAGATGCGTACTCATTTCACACAACACAAGAAAGTTTGCAAGCAACTTATGATGTGATGTATCAAGTGTACAGCAACATTTTTAATCGTTTAGGATTAGATTTCCGTGCGGTGCAAGCGGATACAGGGTCTATCGGTGGTTCTGCTTCGCACGAGTTCCAAGTGTTGGCATCAAGCGGGGAAGATGATGTTGTGTTCTCAACAGAATCGGATTTTGCCGCGAATATTGAGCTTGCAGAAGCAATTGCTGTGGGCGAACGTCAAGCCCCAACTACTGAAATGTGTTTAGTTGATACACCAAATGCGAAAACGATCAATGAACTAGTAGAGCAATTTAGCTTGCCAATCGAGAAAACAGTAAAAACCTTGATTGTGAAAGGATCTAATGAAAATCAACCGCTTGTTGCCTTGATTATTCGTGGCGATCACGAATTAAACGAAATCAAAGCACAAAAACATCCATTAGTGGCAGATCCGCTTGAGTTTGCGGACGAAACTGAAATTCAAGCAAAAATTGGTGCGAGCGTGGGATCATTAGGCGCGGTAAATCTTAATATTCCTGCAATTATTGACCGCACTGTGGCGTTAATGTCTGATTTTAGTTGTGGTGCGAATATCGATGGAAAACATTACTTCAATGTGAACTGGGAACGCGATGTTGCAATGCCAGAAGTTTTTGATTTACGCAACGTAGTTGAAGGCGATCCAAGTCCAGATGGTAAAGGCACGCTTCAAATCAAACGTGGTATTGAAGTGGGGCATATTTTCCAACTTGGTAAAAAATACTCTGAAGCAATGAAAGCGACCGTTCAAGGCGAAGATGGTAAACCGCTTGTGATGACAATGGGTTGCTACGGTATTGGGGTAACTCGTGTGGTGGCTTCAGCCATTGAACAACATCACGATGAGCGCGGTATTATCTGGCCTTCAGATGAAATCGCCCCATTCACTGTGGCGATTGTCCCGATGAATATGCACAAATCTGAAACCGTACAAAAATATGCTGAAGAACTTTACCGCACTTTACAATCACAAGGCGTTGATGTGATTTTTGACGACCGTAAAGAACGCCCAGGCGTGATGTTCGCCGATATGGAACTTATCGGCGTACCGCATATGGTGGTAATCGGCGAGAAAAACCTAGACAATGGCGAAATTGAATACAAAAACCGCCGCACAGGCGGAAAACAGATGATTGCGAAAGATCAACTGTTAGCGTTTTTGAAAGAAAATGTGAAAGCGTAATACTACTTCAATGCAAAGAATCCAATGGCTAGGTAATCCCTAGCCATTTTTTATACTTGCAAGCGGTCAGAATTTCATTATAATTCACAAAGTTTTGAATCGAAACTTAATGGTTTATAAATTATGTCAAAACGAAATACGCAACAACGCCGTCAGCTGATTGTTTCTATGCTGATGGAGCAGAATGAATTAAGCGTTGATTACCTTGCTCAGTTTTTTGATACCTCAGAAGTCACCATTCGCAAGGATTTACGGGTGTTAGAAGAAGGCGGTTTTTTATTACGTCGCTATGGTGGAGCAATCAAGATACCATCGGAATTGATGGAAGAAGAAAACAACGAAGAACAGCTTTCGAAACAAAAGTTAGCTATTGCCAAAGCGGCTTGTGAAATTATTTCTGATCACAATCGCATCATTATTGATAGTGGCAGCACCACTGGGGCGTTGGTAAAAGCCTTGAACCAAAAAGGCTTGGTAATTATGACCAATTCTCTTTCACTTGCCAGCGAACTAACGACCTTGGAATGTGAACCGACAGTGTTAATGACAGGTGGAACTTGGGACTCACGTTCGGAATCCTTTCAAGGCAAAGTGGCAGAAAATGCCCTTCGTTCTTATGATTTTGACCAGCTTTTTATTGGGGCTGATGGATTAGATTTAGAACGCGGCACAACGACATTCAATGAGTTAGTCAGGTTAAGCCAAGTGATGGCAGAAGTAAGCCGTGAAGTAATTGTGTTAATCGAATCACAAAAGATCGGAAGAAAAATGCCCAATGTGGAACTTGATTGGTCGAAGATTGACAAAATCATCACTGATAGCCAATTAAGTTACGAAACGAAAGTTTTGATTGAACAAAACGGCGTAGAAGTGATTGTGGCGAAATAGTACTTATTTTATCGTGTATTTTCTCCGTTAATTACTACTGCCAAATCTCCCCTACCCCTCTTTGCTAAAGAGGGAGATTATATCTAAGGCATTTTAATATCACTTGAGATATTCACTTATCTAAAAGTGTTTCGATATTAGTTTTAGGTTTGAATAGGTTCCCCTCTTTATCAAAGAGGGGTAGGGGAGATTTGGCAGAAAAAAACGAAGAAATCTATAAATTTAAACTCAAATTAAACAAACATTAGGAAATAAAATTTATGTGTGGAATTGTCGGTGCGGTAGCACAACGTGATGTAGCAGCAATTTTAGTCGATGGATTACACCGCTTAGAGTATCGTGGTTACGACTCTGCGGGCGTTGCCGTATTAGGTGCAGATAAACAAATGAATATTTTACGTCGCGTGGGTAAAGTAAAAGCCTTAGATGATGCATTAGAAGCTAAACCATTATTAGGTGGAACAGGGATAGCACACACCCGCTGGGCAACCCACGGTGAACCATCTGAAGCCAATGCACACCCTCACCGCTCAGGCAAAATTGCGGTGGTTCACAACGGTATTATCGAAAACTACGAAGAGTTGCGTGCAGAGTTACAAGCACGCGGTTATGTGTTCCAATCACAAACTGACACCGAAGTGATCGCCCATTTAGTGGAATGGGAATTCCGCACATCAAATTCATTATTAGAAGCAGTACAAAAAACCGTGAAACAACTTCGCGGTGCATACGGTACCGTAGTATTAAATGAAGAAGAACCAGAGCATTTAATCGTAGCACGTTCAGGTTCTCCATTAGTTATCGGTTACGGCATCGATGAAAACTTCCTCGCTTCTGATCCGCTTGCACTATTAAGTGTAACCCGCCGTTTTGCTTACTTAGAAGAAGGCGATGTGGCAGAAATCACACGTACTTCAGTTGATATTTACGACCGCGATGGCAACAAAGTAGAACGTGAAATTCACGAAGGCAACTTCGAGCAAGATGCAGCAGATAAAGGACAATATCACCACTATATGCAGAAAGAAATTTTCGAGCAACCTGTGGCAATTATGAATACCTTAGATGGTCGCATCAAAGAAGGCAAAGTGAATTTAGAAGCTATTGCACCAAATGCTGCGGAAATTTTATCGAAAGTGGAACATATCCAAATCGTCGCGTGTGGTACTTCTTACAACGCAGGTATGGTGGCACGCTATTGGTTAGAATCCATCGCAGGTGTAGCGTGTGATGTAGAAATCGCCTCTGAATTCCGCTACCGCAAATTCGTAACTCGCCCAAATAGCTTGTTAGTGACTATCTCACAATCTGGCGAAACAGCAGATACTTTAGCGGCATTACGCTTGGCAAAAGAGTCAAGTTTTATGGCAGCAATGACGATTTGTAACGTAGCTACCTCATCATTAGTGCGTGAATCCGACTTTGCCTTTATGACCCGTGCGGGTGTAGAAGTAGGCGTAGCATCAACTAAAGCTTTCACGACCCAATTAACCTGTTTATTACTTTTAACAGCAGCATTAGGTCGCTTAAAAGGCAATGTTTCAGCGGAGCAAGAAGCGGATATCGTTCACGCATTACAACGTTTGCCAGCGTTAATTGAGGCAGCATTAACGCACGAAAAAGAGATCGAAAAACTCTCTGAAGACTTTGCAGATAAACAACACAGCTTATTCTTAGGTCGTGGCGAATTCTATCCAATCGCAATGGAATCGGCGTTGAAATTAAAAGAGATTTCATACATTCATGCGGAAGCCTACGCAGCTGGCGAATTAAAACACGGGCCACTCGCATTAATCGACAACGAAATGCCTGTAATTGTCGTTGCCCCTGAAAATGATTTACTTGAAAAAGTGAAATCGAACATTGAAGAAGTGAAAGCACGCGGCGGTCAATTATTCATCTTCGCCGACCACGATGCAGGCTTAGGCTACAAAACTTTGGTATTCCCGAAAGTTGATGAAGTAACTGCTCCAATTTTCTACACCGTACCACTTCAACTACTCTCATACCACGTTGCGTTAATTAAAGGGACTGATGTGGATCAACCACGTAACCTCGCGAAATCAGTGACAGTTGAGTAATTTAAAAAAATAAAACAAGCGGTCATTTTCCTGATGCGATTTGCAAATTAATGTGGAGAAATGTTCGCTTGTTTCTAGTTTCTATAAACACAGGAATAGTAGACAAAATAATTACAAATCTACTTAAAAATTTTTATATATTCTTATTTCTCCTTATATATTTATATGCAAATTTCTCTCCATGAAAATCAAGAAAAATTAGACTAACATCTATTAGAATAGTCAACCACATAGAAACAAATATTGACATGCCTAGGCTTAATATAAGCAAACCAGAAAATCTTAATATATGAATTCCCCATTCAAATTTCTGCATAATAATTTTTGTAACTAAACATAACGCCACACAACATACAATCAACAAACCCCAAGTCAATATAGAAGCATTATTCACTAGATGATATATCGTGGGAACAAACAAAAAAATAGCGATAATAGTATAAAACATAGGAATACTTTCTCTCAAGAAAGATATTGTCACCTCTTTTTGATTATCTTCAATCATATTACGAACTTCATTAGAGAAAGAATTGAGTTTTATTAGATACTCATTCCCCCATTTATATATCTCCTGCTCTAAAAAATCAATATAAAGAGAATCAAATTCTTTGGATTCTTGAATTAAATTAGGAAACTCAGAATTAAAATCTCTAGACAACAACATAAGCTCTTTTTGAATATTTTTATCTTGTATTACTTTATTTTCAAATTTGTTATTTAATAAACATAATCTATCATTAAAAATATCTTTCTTAGATAAAACATTCTCTTTCTTTCTTTCCTTACTTTCTTTTCCTGTTCTTTATTTTCTCGCTCTAATCGTTTTCTTTCATTTTCTAATAGAATTTTTTTATTTTGAGAATGCTTTTCCTCTTCTAATTTACATTCTATATTATTAATAATCTCATTCAACTCACCATTAATACTATTAAACCAACTTGGGTTCTTATAAATTGATCTTAAAAATTTAAATCTTTTATCACTTTCAATCAGACTAATATCTTCTTCACATTCTAAGATTAATTTTTCTATATACTCCCTAGCATATTCAGTATAACCACCATATTCAGACACTATATCAAATTTATATTGCATCGTTCTAATTGAATAATTAATGCTATCTATAAGGTTAGGAATGATATCTTTAACAACCCTAATATCATTAATTAAGGAAGAATAGTCATTCAATTGTTTTTGTCTAACCTTTAACTTTGATAATAAATTATATATCTCTTCTTTTAATTCAGAATTTTCTTCTTTATTTTTCAATTTTATATTATTATTGATAATTACATACGGTTCTAAATTTAAATAAAGTGATAATAATTCAATATCTCTACCTGAAAGATCGGAATTATTATGGAAACTATCAATAGTATCATGAAAATGAACCATATCAGAAACTTTAAAACTTTTTCTAATACTTAAATCTAGCATAGTTTCATTAATATAATCCAATTGCATTATTGGCTGTGTAAATAAAACACAACCAAATATTTTTGTGAAAGCAAAGTTTATGTTTTTAATATTACCAATTTTTCTATCCATTAATAGATTCACCAACCCAATTTTGTTCCTAAGGATTTGTTTATATGGATTCTTTTGGCTTCCTCCCTTTCCTTTACGTTGCTCTTTATCATCAGCGAATGCCCACTCATCATCTTTTCCACATTTTATCAATGCACCGCCATAGCCCTTTACATCAACGACAGTGAGTGTTCCATTTATATAAATAAGAATATCAATATTATAAAGTTCATCTCTTCCTTTTTTAGCATTATATGCACTAAAATCCACCCCTCCAAGAACATAGACTTCATCTTTTTTATTATGATAAATACCATGTAATTGTTTACATATTTTTATAAATGTATCATTTTCTGAAGTATGAATTGCTTTAGAACGATATGCACAAAATGCCATTATTTTATTCCTTATATAAAAATAGGTGTTATAAATAACACCTATTATTTTTACTTAGCTTACTTTATTATCCTATTAAATAATAAAATTTCATCTAATATAATCTCAAATTAAATTTTTATTTAGTGCGTTTTTGATCACCAGCTTTTTGCGCCGGTGTTCTATCAGCTCCCTTATTTGTTCGATGATCATGACTACCATCTTTTTTAGAACCACCATAAGCAACCATCCCTACAGTATCCTTAACTGGCGGACGGCTACTGAAAAAATCGAAAATTCCCATTTACATTCTCCTATTTTTTCTCATCTTTCCCGAATAAAGCGAACAAAGTTACACCTAATGTAGCCACTGAAGCAACTCTGCCATCAAGAGAATTTGTGCAGCTTGGGCAAAGTTCATCGTCCCAAATTTCTCCACCCTTTGCATAATTATTACATCCAGGCATTCTACAAATATAAATAAAATTCTTACATTCTGGACACTTACATTTATCCCGACGCAAATAATTAGTTTCTATTGTGCTTGCTTTAATAAATTCATTACAAAATGGACATAATCCTTTTGCTTTAATTGCCATAAATAATCTCACTTAAATGATTTAGATTAAATTTCTTGACATTCAAAAATATATTTCTAGCCATTCTAGCCTCTAGCCTGTCAATAGGCTATCTCAAACATATTAAAAGCAATAAAAAAGCCCTCCAGCATTGCTGCTAGAGGGCTTAATTATTTATTTGCTGATTAAGCTACTGCTTTCTCAACAACACGAACTAAAGTGTGTGCTTTTGTTTTTGAAACAGGACGACATTCCTTGATTTCAACTACATCACCTAATTTAGCTTCGTTGTTTTCATCGTGTACGTGTAATTTAGTCGTACGACGGATAAATTTACCGTATAACGGGTGTTTAACCGTGCGTTCGATTGCAACAACAAATGATTTATCCATTTTGTCGCTGATTACTTTACCTTGTACTGTACGAATTTTATCAGTCATTACTCACCCGCCTTTTCGGTTAATACAGTTTTAACTTGTGCAATACTACGACGCACTTGTTTTAACTGGTGGGTTTGTTGAAGCTGACCGGTGGCTGCTTGCATACGCAATTTGAATTGTTCACCTAAAAGGTTTACTAACTCAGCATTCAGCTCTTCAACATTTTTGTTACGTAGTTCTTGAGCTTTCATTACATCACCGTCTTAGTTACAAATGTGGTTTTCATTGGTAATTTCGCTGCCGCTAATGCAAATGCTTGACGTGCGATTTCTTCAGAAACACCATCCATTTCATATAATACTTTACCCGGTTGGATTAAAGCTACCCAGTACTCAACGTTACCTTTACCTTTACCCATACGGACTTCTAATGGTTTTTCAGTAATTGGTTTGTCTGGGAACACACGGATCCAGATTTTACCTTGACGTTTAACTGCACGAGTCATCGCACGACGTGCTGCTTCAATTTGACGCGCTGTTAAACGACCACGACCAACTGCTTTTAAACCGAATGTACCGAAGCTCACTTCAGTACCGCCCGCAATACCACGGTTACGGCCTTTGTGTACTTTACGGAATTTTGTGCGTTTTGGTTGTAACATTCAGTGATTCTCCTTATTTACGACCTTTGCCACGTGGCGCCTTTTTAGGCTGTGCCGCTGGTTCTTTTTCAGATTCGATCACTGCCGCCATACCACCAAGAATTTCACCTTTGAAGATCCACACTTTAACGCCAATTACGCCGTAAGTTGTGTGAGCTTCTGCAGTGTTATAATCGATGTCTGCACGAAGAGTATGTAGAGGTACACGACCTTCACGATACCATTCTGAGCGAGCAATTTCTGCACCACCTAAACGACCGCTAACTTCAACTTTGATACCTTTAGCACCTAATTTCATTGCGTTTTGTACTGCACGTTTCATTGCACGGCGGAACATAACACGACGCTCAAGTTGAGAAGCGATGCTATCTGCTACTAATTTTGCATCTAGCTCTGGTTTTTTCACTTCAGCGATGTTGATTTGTGCTGGAACGCCTGCGATTTTCGCTACTGCGTTACGTAATTTTTCAACATCTTCGCCTTTTTTACCGATAACGATACCAGGGCGAGCTGTGTGGATAGTTACACGAATGCTTTTCGCAGGACGTTCAATAGTGATACGTGATACTGAAGCGTTCGCTAACTCTTTGTTTAAGAATTTACGTACTTTGAAGTCGCCGTCTAAGTTATCAGCGAAATCTTGTGTATTCGCGAACCAAGTAGAGTTCCAAGGTTTAACAATACCAAGGCGAATACCATTAGGATGTACTTTCTGACCCATTGTTATTCTCCTACTGATTAACGATCTGATACAACCACAGTGATGTGGCTAGTACGTTTTAAAATACGATCTGCACGACCTTTTGCACGTGGCATAACACGTTTCATGCTTGGACCTTCATCAACGAAAATCTTAGCAACTTTAAGATCGTCTACATCTGCACCGTCATTGTGCTCTGCGTTCGCGATAGCTGATTCTAATACTTTCTTCACTAAAGTCGCTGCTTTTTTGTTAGTGAAAGTTAAGATTTCTAATGCTGCAGAAACTTTTTTACCGCGAATTAAATCAGCAACTAAGCGAGCTTTTTGGGCAGAAGTACGAGCGTAACGATGTTTAGCAATAGTTTCCATCTTTTACCTCTTATTTCTTAGCTTTCTTATCTGCGGCGTGACCGCGGTATGTACGAGTCGGTGCAAATTCACC
>FLRU01108373.1_pt1 | contig 19951 bp, 33 predicted proteins | sample 1497181 | NCBI WGS metagenome assembly FLRU01 (sample SAMEA4031752, study PRJEB14383) | metagenome | biome: human; feature: oral; material: saliva | place: Philippines | collected 2014
CCCAAAACCGATAGATTTTAGCTTTTTAGCCATTGGTGAGTAGGTATATTTCGTGATTTTCTTACGGACGTCAAGCCCAAAACCTTCATGGTAGATACTTACCACATCGAACATTTGAACTGCTACATCACTCTGGCCTACAACCGAAATCTCAAGGCTATCTTCCATCATGTCACACATGCTGGTACGATAATATTGTTTACCGTACTTGATTAAGCTATCTTGGTCTTTGACGTCTTGATCATTAACCTCAACAACAGCTTCATAGATTTGACTATACTTGCTAAGCAAAGGGCTATCAATTACGACTTTTAAATCTTGGTCAACTGCATTTTCTCCTTCACCTTTAACAGTTGTTTTAAAGGTTATCCGAGTTTTCAGCGACTTAGTAGAAGTCTTATGTTGGTAGCTAGACAGGTTTTTTTTGTACATAAAAAGCGATTCATTCTCTGAACCGCCATTCTTCAACAAGCGTAAGTTATAGCCATTTCGCACCATATCTCCGCCCCACTGGCCAAGAATAGAGTGTTTATCTTTAGCTAAGACCTCCATAGCGTTCGTCTCTTTAATATTAAAGGTGTGTCTATCCTCAATATCGCAAAAGAAAGAGAACGGGTGTTCTCTGGTAATACTACCTGCAAATAAACTTACTGCTCTCGAACCAGTCACTTGATCTGCATTAACTGCACTAACAAGATAATTGTTTAAGAGACTTAAGACTTGATTGGCATATACTTGGATATAGCCATTTTGCTTTTCAATTTCAAAAATCACAAAATCCTGCTCACCGTGTAGGTCATCTGCAGTCAGGAATGTTTCTTCTTTCAGTAATTCCCATTTAGGGTCTGATGTAGGAAATCGAAAGGTCAGTTGATACGTATTATTGCGTTCCTGAACGATTTCGTCATTGTATGCCTCGTTCAGAGGCGTGTTGCCATTGGTAAGGTAAATCATATGATATACCTCCAATTCGGCCTCACAGTCACCTTACGAATGTTTCCAGTAAACACTAGACCGTTATTTCCAACTGCCAATTCAAAGAACCCTCCACGTTTTCGCAATGTGTTTTGAATCGCACCTTCAGCATTATAGATATTTTGTTTTTTATGCCTGCAATCAATCGTGACTTTCTGTCTAACCGTCAAGTGCATGGTTGTACGTCCAATTGTCAGAGAGATATCTTCATCACCTTCAATCTCAATCACTGGCTCGCTATAGACAGAACCTGGATTGTTAATGTTTCCACTTGATGTGAAAATTAAAGGTTCAACAGATTTTTGATAACGGAATGGTTGCATACTCAACTTGATTTCTAGTTTCCATCCGTGCATACCTTGAGGTTTGTATTTTGCACTGACGAAATCAGCATAAAATAAAGATCCTAGTTGGTAGCTAAACTCTAGCGTATTATCATTTGGTTGGAATCTCTCAATGATTTTAGACGGGTCTACCGTCCTTGGAAGGTAAAATGCAAACGTTCGTTCATAACTCTCATAAGCACCATCCAGTACCCGATAACTTCCGTTAACCCCAAAAAGGTTAGCAGTTTCAGATACTTTTGGTTTTGCTGCTTCCACATCACCAAAATCTGTCACCACACAATTTGGGAGGGTTGAAGTATTGAATCCGTTAATAATCATATAATTCATTAAATTCCCTCCCTCGCATAGATGGCACCTTGTCGTTGATAGCTATTCAAGGCTATCTTTTCGCCGTCCAGGTAAGTATCTGACGGCTTTTCAAGGATAGCCGTAAGGATTTTTTCCATACTTGCTCTCAGAATCGCTATCTCAGACACGGTTTGACTGTCTTTTGCCTCGATTTCAGCCTTTGGCATAGCCAAACTTGCTTCAAGGTTTTTAGCAACAGTCGTTGACATATTTGTGTCAATTGAGTCGCCTGAAAAAACATCGTTAATTTCACCAGCCATCCCACTGACTGATTTCTTTACATCTTTAAAACGATCTTGCAAACCTCTATTAAGACCTTGCATAATCGCATTACCTGCTGGAATCAAGAGTTTTCGGTCATACTCAATTGGACCTTTGTGGTCACGAATCCAGCTAGCAATACCGCCAACAAAGTCAGTTACTGCACTCCATGCAGATTTCAAACCATTTAAAAATCCATCCATAATAGCACGACCAGCACCGCTTAAATCAATATTCCATAATTGATCAAAGAAGCCTGTAACGTTACTTATCAAAGTTGATACAGCATTTGACATTGTATCCCATGCAGATTGGGCACCAGATACCAAGTTATCGATAATACTTAGCACACTAGACTTGAGTGCTTCCCAAGCATTACTTGCTACACTCTTGATTGTTTCCCAAATATTAGATAATATCTGAGCAAATCCATCAAATATTGCTTGACCAGCAGCTGACAATCCATTCCAAATTGTACTAAGAGTGGTGGAAAAGTTTTCAAAAATAGCAATACCATACCCTACGATAACATCCACGACTCCAGAGAAGTATGTTTTAATACCTTCCCAAATCATAGAAACACTATTTTTAATACCTTCCCAAATTAGAGAAAGATCAGCCCCCAGCTGGTTGAAATTCCCTGTCACAATATCGATGATGATGAGAATAGCACCCAAGAAAATAGACTTAATGAATTCCCAAGCGCCTTGGAAAATCATCTTAATCCCTTCCCAAATTTGAGTAAGACCATCTGAAATATTGTTCCAAATATTCATGAATCCATCAATGAACGGCTGAACAACTGTTATGATTGCTGTAGTGATTGCTGTCCAAGCAGTAGATGCAGTTTCTTGAATACTTGCCCACGAGTCAGAAAAGAATGTTACAACTGTAGTCCACAACGTGCTTGCACCTTCAGAGATACCAGACCAAATGCCGACAAAGAAATCGGAAATTCCCTGCCAAGCCTGTTTAACCCAATCTACAAAAGCTGACAAAATTTGTCTGCCCGTTTCGGTTTGGGTAAAGAACCACGCTAGAGCCGCAACTGCAATCGCAATCCACCCTACAATTGGTATTGAAGAAATGGCTGTTGTTGCACTTGTCGCGAAAGTCATTACTGCCGTTTTTGCTGTTTCAAAAGCTCCGCCAATGCCACCGATATCTTTCATAAACGATACGATTTTTATTGTTGTAAATGCAAAGCCTAGGGCAATGATAGCTGTTTTCAACAAGTCAGCCGCGATTTGATTATCCTTGAAAAATTGTGTTATGTCTTTAATAATTCCTGAAACTCCGCTTATGGCTGAGGTCAGAATTTCAAAAGCTGTCCCTAGAAGGGTCACACCTTGCTCTCCGCCTTCAATGCCTAGAAGGTCTCCTACGAAATCTCCAACAAAGCCTATAACATTCCCAATGATTGTCCCGATATTCTCGAATGTTGTTCGGATATTCTCTCCGATATTAACAATTTGGGTTGCGGCATCTTCGCTGAACCCTAACGTGTTAAGGATATCTATGTTTCCTTGTTTATCCATTGACCCGAAGATCATGTCAAAAAAGGTCTGGAAAATCCCTGTTACACGCCCGATTTGGTCATATACTGCACTTCCAAAAGCGTCTCCAAAAAGTTGAGAAGCTAAAGAGCTGAGCCCTTCGGTCAAAACTACTCCCAAGCCAGATAGGATATTCCCAATCATAGGGAAGAAGTTATTAAAAAGGAATGTTCTAGTTGTTTCCAGCAATGCCTGCAAAGCTGGAGTAACATTTTCGCCAATCGCAATTTTACCAAGTACGTTTTGAGCAGCTGATTTCATAGATTCAAATGAACCTGTAAAAGTGGTTGCCGCCTCTCTCGCTGTTGTACCAGTGATGTCCAAATTCTCTTGGATAGCGTGAATGGCGCTATAAACGTCTGATAAGTTATTTAGGTCATATTTAACACCTGTCAATTTTTCTGCGTCAGCTAAGAGCCGTTGCATTTCTTGTTTCGTACCACCATACCCTAATTTTAGATTATCCAGCATTGTGTAGTTTTGTTTGGCAAATCCTTGATAAGCTAATTGAATGCTTCCCATAGATGTTCCCATCTTGTTCGCATTATCTGACATATCAATCATTGCCATATTAGCTATGTCAGCTGCTTTATCTGTATCTCCTCCAAGAGATTGTAGCAAGCTTGCTGAGAAGCCTGTAACATTTTCCATATAGGCATTAGCTGAAAGACCTGTTGTCTTGTAGGCCTCGTTTGCAAATCCTTTGACCTTATCAGCTGAGCCTTTAAATAAGGTTTCGATACCACCAAGAGATTGTTGAAGTGCCGCCCCTTCATTCAATGTAGCGCTAAAGGCCTTCCCAATTCCTGCAGCTGCAATTACCTTTTTAAACGTTCCAACTAAGTTGGAACCTAATGACTCTCCAGCAAGGTTTCCTGCTGATGCAACTTCGCCACCAAGTTCTTTCTGAATCATTCCGCTAATTCCTTGAGCGGACGGAATGATTTGTACATAAGCTTTTCCAAGCTGAGTTGCCACTAGCTCTCACCTCCATTTCCAGAAAATAGTTGTTTTCTATAGGTTTCGTAATCTTCAGGACTTTCAAAAGTCATGAACTCTCTTGTATCTTCTTTTTCTTTCTTGATAAAGAAGTCGGTCAAAGATGTCGGTCTGTTTACTCCTTTCTGCCCATCTTTTGACTGAATCCACAAAAGCATGGATAGTCTGTCAACCATACTTGCCAGCAAAAGTCTTTCTACTGGCGCTATCTGATCCGATAGAAGTTGCTTGATACGTGAATCATCTTTCAAGCCATAAGCAAAAACAGCTACCGTTGATAGTGGTAACTGTTTGTAGTCATATACTTGATATGTTTCCGCTAAATCACATATCAAAGCGTCTTCATCTAGGTCTATCATATGCGCCAGTATCGTTATTTTTTTAACTTTTCTACCTGTGCAAATACGCTCTTGATTTCTCCAAAAAGTTTTTCATTTGGAAGGATTCCATCTTCTTCAACCAAAAAATCAATGAATTTTTCAGCTTGCTCTGTACCAAAAAGAAGGTCTAGAACTTTATCTACGGCTTGCACGTCACCACTATCTGCTTTACCGATATAGCGCAACAAAAAGTAGTTGTCTAGTTTTCTCGTTTCAATCGAAAAGGCAAAACCACCATCTGTTTTGCCCTCAATTTTGTCATTCATTTTTGGAAACTCAATCTGCTTCGTCATCTATTACGCTCCTTGGATGTATTCGTAGTGGGTGTTTTCGTTTGAATCTGGCAATGCTGTGATAGTCAACTCATAACCGATAGGCTCACCGTCTTTGTAGCTGATTTCACCGATTTCACTGACTTTACCACGAGGAATAACGATACGTTTAACATATCCGCTCTTTAACAACGTTTCAATTACAAGGCAATGCTCTGGCAACTCTTTACCATTTGCCTTGATAATGATACCAGTTTCAAGAGTTCCAGTAACGTTTTCTGGGCCATAGGTCTCTTTCAAAACCTCGATGTTCAAACTTTCAATCAATTTGTATTTGAAGGTGTCTTTCTTTTCAGTTTGAGAAGACAAGACAGTTTGTCCGCCCCACGCTTTGACTTCTTCTGACTCTGGAGAGTTTTCATTTGTCAAACCATCTTCTGAAATGTAGCCTAGCTTTTTAAATGCAACGTTAAGTTCTTCTTTTGCGTTTGTAGGCAAAGTTGTGCCTGCTGGGGCTGTTGCGACTGCTCCGCCAATCTTTGGTTTTGCAGCGGTTACGTTTGATGCTGTTGCAGTACTCATTTTATTTCCTCCTGTTGTACTTTCTGTAGCTGTTCGTACTTCTGTTACGCTATCTTCCTGCGCCATTCAGTACCTCCTTAAAAATAGTTAATATCATATACCGCTTGGTAGCGATATTTCTTGGTTTCTGTGTCCGTAAAATTGTAGTCGCTATTGTGATGGACGCCACAAATCTCATCAAGTGTGATGAGATTTTCTACAGCCTTCTTTACAACTTCATTTAATTCAGCGGCCTTCTGCAAAGATGGCGCATAACTCTGAAAAGCAAATGTGGCTGAGTGCGTGAAATCACTTCCACCAGCTCCTGTCTTTTCAATCATCACGTAGCTCTCTGGCAAGTCTTTTCGGTGCTCCAAATAGCAAGGCACTTGCAGCTCCTTGCTCAAGAACTTCCTTACGATTAACTCAATCATTTAGCGCCTCCTAGTGCATTCAATAAAATATTGTGCTTGTTGTTTCTAGCCATGCTCCTGATATCCGTCGTACTAATCGTTGCACTTGCACGCGTTTGACCTGGAGACATCTTAAGCTCAAAGCCCTCTCCTGCACCATCTGCAACCACTTTCCCTTTCTCTTCAAGGATAGCTTGCATTTCTGGCGACCTTAAAAGCTCCGAAACGCCTGCCCCGTTAAGTTTAAATTTCATATTACTCAAATGCTTCCACCATAACCTTTCTATTCCAAGCCAAAGGAATCATGGATTCAATCCCCTCTTCTGGCAAACCAATGGTGCGCCATTTCCGTCCTAAAAACTTGACTTCACGGTTTTCCCAGTTGTTTTGGTCGCCTTTTGGAATGGCAATTGTGTAGACAGCCTTTTTGCCTGTAATACTCAACTTATTCAAAACGTCCTGCGTTGAAGTAGGTGCGACTAAAACATTTTCAATCACAATTTCTTTATCTTCAAAAATAGGGTGCCCAAAATCATCTTCACCAGTTTCTACCTTGTCCACTAATGTGACAGTAATTCCCTTTAGGTACGTCATAGATTTCAATCGCTCCATATCTCTGCTTCTTCTTCAAGCCTAGCCGTTTTAGCTCTGTGTCTTTAATAAAAAGGCCACCGCCTGGCACTAGGTATGAACCACTAAATGTATAACCCAATGCGCTTTCAGATACCTGTGTCATCGGTTCGTGGTCTGTTGAAGTCATGAGAGTCCTAGCCACGATGTCCACGGTAACCGACTTTGCGACACTAGCGAATGACACGCTCTCAGCTACCATATCATCAAGGTCTTTACCGACTTTTTCGGCCTCAACTCGCAAAGAATTAGATACAACTTCTAACAGAGCCTCAGCCCTTGCACGCTCATCAAATTTTAACGAACGCCACAACAATTCCAAGTCTTCAATCTTTGCAAAATTTCCCATAACTTAACCCTTGTTTTCCTCGTACAAGGCTACCAAATCGGATTTTTTTGAACTCTTATCGTAATCAATGCCCAATTCATCCAAACTAGACTTCAATTCCGCTACAGTCATATCTCCTCCGCTTGGTGCCGTATCTTCCACAGGCACCCAATCTCCGCCAAGAACACTCTCGGCGGAGATAATCACGCCCGTTTTCGTATCACGGTATAAAGCCATAAAATTTACGCTTTCACACGAGCGAAGGCTTCTTCGTCAAGAATACCCCAACCGATAAACGCTTCTGCACGTAAGCAGATTTCATTGTAGGCTTTAAGGTCGCGACCTGCACCATCTGGATCACCAAATTCAATGATTTCCATTGGAATGTTTTCAGCATAACCCCATTTGAAGCGATTTTGGAAATCTCCTACAATAGCGTGGTCTGTTTCAGCAGTACCACCAGTTACAGTAAGGTTCTTGTTGATATCTGATTTCATACCATAGAATGAATCAGGATTTTGACCAAAGCGGAACTCAGGATATTGAACAACACCGTTAACCTTAATTTTAGCCAAGTTTTGACCTGCCGTTGGTGACAAGGCGATACCTGTCACTTCCCCACCTTTTGCTACAATTGTTTGAACTGCAGTATCAATGTTGTCATCAATATGCGCTTCATCATAATTTACAATATTCCCAGTAATCAATCCGTCAAATGAGTTAGTTGCACGGAAAGAAGCATCTGTCATTGTTTTGGGTTCCAAACCATGAAGAGCAGCAAGGTCAAAGGCTTCTGCAATCTTCTTAGCAAAGCCATCCATGTAAGCTGACAAGAAGTTCATTTGCTTTTCTTCTGAAGCATACTTGAACTCATCTGTGATACGAGCTTGATAAACAAATTTAAGAGGTTTAATTACTTTTGAAGTGATTTTAGCTTTACCAGCCTGTTTTTGTTCGCCTTCTCCGACGATTTGAGCATTTCCTTCAAGGTTGAAGATAAATTGCTCCACACCGTTAAATGGAATTGGCGTCTGAGATGAGAGTTTTGCAAGAACAGAATGTCCTTGCACCTTGCTAATCAATTCTTTTACTAGTTCTGGTTTAAAAAGTGTTCCAGCTTTCATTGCATTATCTGCCATAATTTTTCTATTCTCCTTTTGGTTGTAGATCTCGAAGCATCTGCTTCATTTGCATGGTTTTGTCATCACCGATAGGGGGCTCCGTATCTCTTAGAGGTGCTTGAGGTGTTGCTGGACGCATAAAGCCAGCTAGGCGCTCAGCGTCAGCCCTCAATGCCTCTTCGTCAGCACCTTGAAGACGGTCAGCCAAGTCATAAGGCAAGCCATTTTGTAAAGCGATACGAGTTCGTAAGCTAGCAGTTTCATAATTGCTCACTTGCCCCTGCAATTCAGTAATTTGAGCATCTGATTTGGCGATTGTCTGTTTTGTTTCCTCGACAGTAGCTTTCAAAGCGCCATTTTCAGACTCTAGTTCTGAAACACGTTTCTTGAGATCATCATAATCACCGAATTTTTCACGCTCACGTCTGAGACGTTCCTTCACGATGTTATCTAGCTCTTCTTGTGTTTCAATCGTTTTAAATTCAGACATCTTCATGTCTCCTTTCTCCTGCTTTCCCGGCAGTTCGGTAATTTTTTAGGCATCAAAAAAAGCAGTCTCTCAACTGCTTCTCTTAATAACTGATTTTTTGCTTTTTCTTAGGCTTAGTTGTCAAACAAGCCCAATGCGCAAGCAAGGCGCTATCCATCAAAGAAATATCCATATCTGCAAAATGAGAGCGATAGCCAAAGCCACCGTTTGAACCGATGTTCCGCTTCTCACAGTTGGTTGTGATTTTCTTCAAAGACGGTTGACCAGCATGGCACAAGGTCTTTTGATAAATCCCTTGTTCCCACATAGAGTTAGCCACGATGATTTCCTTGACCGTAGGCAATATCACGCTCTTCATGCGTTCCTTTTTCAACTCTTCATCAAGGATTTTCTGACCGCTTGCCCCATCAACTACGATAGTAGCCACATCGGCACGCTTGACAAAATCCAAGATCCAGTCATTCCCTTTACGGACTGACTGACAGTCAATCGTCTCAACAAAAATCCTCTCATCTACCGTGCGAACAGCAATACTTAACGCCACGTTTGCGCCATCTTGACCATATTTAACTCCGACAAACAACTTACCTGATAAATCAGGCATAGAGTCCACACACAACTCAGTCCATTCCGTTTCCGAAATAGCAGATTTCTGGTTGTATTCAGGCCAATAACCCAAACGTTGAACATTATGGTCTAGCTTATCATCACCAAGTTCAGCTTCTATCTTCCGCTCATTCAAATGGTAACCCATTGAGGGATTGGAGTTATACCAGGCTTCGACATCATCAATCTCTTTTTCCTCAGAAACCGACCATTCTGCCCAACCTGAGTATTTTCCTTTCCCAAACAGGCAAGTCTTACGGTAATTTGTGAATACCGTCCCATTTGAAACAGGTGTAGGAGGCGTCCCACACATGATTGTGATTGGATTGCTACTATCCGTTACCGTGTATTTCAAGGCCGACTCCTGCTCAGTCGTGTATTCCTGTGCCTCATCGATTACAAGAAGGTCAAAACCTTCCCCCAAACCACCGTTTGAGGTTCTGGTACGAAATTGTACAATCCCACCGCCGTCAAACAGTTCAATCCGCTCTTGTCCCTTGGCTCGTATAGAGCTAAAGTGCTCACCGTCCACATATCCCATTTTTTCAAGGTAACGTTTCACCTTTTCAAAAGAGGAATGAGAGGTGGATATTCTATGAGCCGTGTGTAGGATGTTTAGTCCATTATGCAGGCCCCAAAGTTCAAAAAGGTACAAGAGTTCGGACTTCCCATTACGACGAGGAATAGAGTAGCCAAATTTTTGATGCACCCACAAACCATCCTTGTCAACAGCCATAATGGATGTCAACAAGTTGATTTGCCAAGCGTAGCAAGAAAGACCAGTCCGCTCGTAGATTTCTATCGCTTCTTTCGCCTTAGAATTTTTCTTGACGTACTTTAAAATTACCGATTGAGTAGGATTCTGATTGCCAAGTTTCTTTCTAGCCATCCACTGCTCCTTTCAATCGTACCGCATGATAACCCTATCGCTGGGATAATTTAATTGATTACGTTCAAAATATAGTTTTTAGCAACATCTAGCATTCCCAATGCCTGCAAACTACTATCCCAGCTATAGCCAAGATTTATCTCACCATCTTTATCCAAAGAAACTACCAATACCGAAGTATAGTCATGACTAGCTTCAAGATTCTCCTTCAAAATTTCTTTCACGGAAGCACCACGCTCCAAGCTAGACTTTTTCTCTGAAAAATCAATCGTATTTGCCATTGTTACTCCTTTCTAAGCATAATAAAAGCACTTAGATTTCTCTAGGTGCTTAATACCAAGCAACTTGCCCTGATTCTTTCAAGCTGCCGTCTTCATTTTTTAGATTTATGATGCATTTTGACACATAATCAAAACCATATCTTGGGGGATCATTTCGCTTTAGCTCACGGGTAGAGGGATTAAATTCAAAAATCTCCCTTCTGCTTACATCGCCTTCAGGAAAGACCTCGTAATGGTAAAAACCGTTCACAACTTCAATCAAATTAAATTTTAACATTATTCTTCCTTTCCAAATATCGAGTCAAAGCATTACCATAATTATATGTTTCATCTGTTTTAGCATGAGCAGTATCATAATCCATATTCCCTCTGACATACATATAATCATGCTCCAATCGCTCGTGTTTCAATAATATCAAATCATGTGATTGGATATCATTACCAGTAATCAGACGCTCCCACGACTCTGCCATATTGACTTCTGGATGAAATAAGCTTTCCCCGTCTTTTAAAATATGGATATCATTAAAAACATGATTAAAAGCAATATCAACATCTTCCTTGGTAAAGTCTTTCATTTCCTTAAACTTTCCAATGTTCGAGTAAATTTTTCGCTTCTCTAATTCTTGATTACTATTTTTTATTTTGTCATACGTAAGATAAGCGTGCTTTTCTGCTTTAATAAAATCTTTTGGCAAAATATCATCATTCGATTCATCACGAAAATAATTTCTTGCACCAGATTGAACAGGTAAGCCTACACCTTTTAATACTTCTATTTTAGCACTTTTTTGAGATTCTGCCCAACGTTTAGTATGAACATTCTGTTTCTTCCCATTACCAGGATGATAGTCAACAGTACACCGACATTTGCCATGCCGTCTATATATATCCTTAGGAACTTCTGGATAATTGTATGAACCCTCTAAACTCTTGCACCATTTACATGGATGACCGACAACTCTTCGAACGATTTTCGGACTCAACCCCACTTTATGATGGAATTCCACATTTTTTCGAATGCTATCATCCACAATACTCTGACTAAAATTTACAATCGGATCAGCAAGCAACCATTTTACATCATCAAAACTTTCCTCACTTGCTAAACGATTGACCAGCCCATCAATTCGGTCTTGATTCAATTCAGGAACCTGAGCAGTTAACCCAATTTTAGCCTCAGAGTTCAAATTCTTCTGAACTTGCTCAGTATAATCACTCACAAGCTCGTAATTTCGCCCCAAAACGTCCGTCAGCACACGTTGAGCGATATTGTAATACATTTTACCGTCTGGTAGCGTTTCGTTCGTTAGAGAGGCTCCCAGAGCCTTAGAAAGTATCTCCCCAATTTCAATAGCATATTGATTAGCATCCAAATAACTTGCCTTGCTATGCTGCAATTTAGACAGCAAGTCTTTCAAGACCTCGTTGTCTAGCCTAGCACCTTCAAACTCAGACTTGATTTTCTTGAGCAGGCTCGGAACGATATCCTCCACCATCTGTACCCTCCCTCACTACTGGAGCAGGCTTGTCTGACCCTTTAATTCCAGTCAAATCACGGATGGTTTCAGCATCCATATAACCAGGCACCGCTTGATTCAGTTTGATAACACCATCACCAATCATTGTCAACATGTTAGCGTCTGCCTCAAACAAAGGCTCCCACTTCACGACCGTCTTATTGAACTGCTTTCTCAAATATGGAAACTCATCACGTAAACAAGTAGCCACATAAGCCACATTCAGCAAACCAGAGCCTAGAGATCGTTGGGCCTTACGACCAGCTAACCTCAAGTTCTCATGACTAGCCTTGATAGCTTCAACAGATGACGGATTGTCAGACACAAAACCAAGATCATCCAAGGTCAAACCCATCTCCCCAGCAAAGCCAGCAGCTGCAGTCCGTAACTGCTCAGTAAAGGGAGACATGCTGGATGTGGTGAATTGACCCACGCTCGGCTTTTCCCCCTCGTCATCTTTCGTAAATGTGAGTAAGCTAGACACAGTCGCTTTCCAAGTATCAATCGCCTCAGCATCTTGACTCAATCCCAACACATACTTCTGAGGAAATGAATAAAACTCAGCAGTAACATCTGACCGCTCAAGCGTTCGTTTAGCATATCTCTGATAGTACATCCCAGCCCGAGTAATTCGTGACCGACCAAACGGACGAACTGCATCAGGTCTATGAATGACTGGCACCAGCAAAGGAACCTTAGTTGGATTTCCGATTGCAAACGGCTTACCATCTTTCGGATAGAACCAAGTCACATCACTAGTAAAATAAGCCTCAAGCACGGCATAGCCATTTTCATCTCGCTTCAGTACTGCATATCCCTCAGTCAGCAAGCCAGTGATAGGATCCAGAACACCAGTTGCATTGCTTGCCTCGATAACCTGCAACCTAGGAGCGTCATCATCGTCCCCTTGCGAAATGTAAACAAAACAACACGACCCAATCAGAGCTGAAAGGATCGCGCTATCAAAAAATACATCAGGATTATTCTGGGAAAAAATTTCATTCGCCCTAAAATCATCATTGGCAAATTCACGAAAGACCAAACGGTCTGCAAGACTGTCAACACCCTTAGCAGCCCAACCTAAGACTGCTCGATATTGTTGCCTGATTTGAGGTGGTATCGTAATACCAACATCCATCTCATTATGTTGCATAGCATACTGATTGTATCTAGTATCTACACCCATTTTATAGTTGGCCAACTTCTTCCTGAGATAGCCCATACCTTTCAATGTCATTTTATACAACTACCTTTCATTTCCCGCGAGAAAAAATGTACAGTGACGGTTTGAAGCCCCGGAGCCTCGAGGGGGAGGGGGTCACCCCCCATACCTTCAGCTGGTCAACTCATCATCATTGTACATTTATCTGTTGTTTTTTTAAAAAATAATAATAAACAAGTTTTATTTTTATTTTATCTATTTTTTTAAATCAGCTCTTATACTTAAACCAATCTGTACTTTGTGGCAAGTTCCTATTACCAATCACCTTTGTTCCATTTGTCTTCTCATCAGCATATAGCTTGTCAGACTTCTGTCTATTGCATTGCCAATGCGCCAACTGCAAGTTAGCAATGTCGGATGGATGTCCATTCTTATTCACTGGAACAATGTGGTCAATGACTGGGCTTAATGGATGAGGATATCTCAGGTCTTTGTCTACAGGCTGGCCACATATCCCACAAGTGTTTCTTGTCTTTAAGATAATCTTCTTGTTCTTCTCAAAGGCTACTCTATGTGGTCCGCTACGGTCTGCACGGAGGGGGTTGGTATTCATCTAGGGAGGGGTCCTTTCTTTTTAGGGGAGGGGGTTGGTATTCTCAAATGCACCCCCTCGGTATCTTTCAAAGCAGGGGTGTTTTTAGTGCACCCACCCCCTCTTATATTTAACATATCTTATATTCTGTTAAATAAAATTAAACAACTTCAAAACCAAGAGTGCCATGGCTTTAACTATATTTTTCTAAAAACTAATTTACATTTTCTCATTATGTAAAATAGATAGGTTATTTAATAGTCAAATGATAGTATACTCTGATCTAATTCATCCTGACTATAACCAATATATCCTAGCGTGATGTCTGGTGTGGAGTGATTGAATATCTTTTGGAGTATAGCTACGTTGCTATTCTTTTTGTAATGATGATATCCAAATGTCTTCCTCATTGAATGAGTTCCTATGTGATTCAATCCTACATACTTAGCTGCATCTTGTAGTATTTGATAGACCGCTACCCTTCCAATGTGTGTGATACGAACACCATCTGTTCTCTTTTTCTTTTTACTTGGAAAGAGATAATCATACTCTGCTAACTGATTATCTTTAATGTATCGATTGATTTCCTTTCTGAGAAGGGGGTTGATTGGAAAATACCTTATCTTCCCAGTCTTCTTCTCTTTTAGTTCAATCCTATCAGCAATTACTTGCTTGACTTGAAGAGGTACTATGTCGCTGACTCTTAGACCTGAATAGATTCCAAACATAAACAAAACATAGTTTCTATCACTTTTATTTTTCAAGTAATCTTTGATTCGTTCGATATCATCTAGATCACGAATTGGTTCTACTTTCTTCATGTACCTCTCCTTTCTACAGAAAAAGCCACTGGCCGTGGCATTGAATATGACAGTAGCTGGAATTGAACCAGCTGGTCTAGCAGTAAAACGCACGTTTGGTAAAAGTTTCAAGGAGACCCAAACAACCTGCTATCCTGTCCTTACTGCCTAAGAGGCCAAAGCCTCTGTATTTTTAGGAGTCCTCATGACTGTTCGTTGCCCAATCATTGGATAATACTATTTTAGCACCTTTTTCTGTCCCAATTCTCCCAAGATTTTCCCAGTTTTTTCCCAAGATTTTCCCAGAAATCACTTGTAAACCAAAAGGTTACTTGCTTGATAGGACTCCGCAAACTCTAATAGAGCTTTGTTCAATATCCGATAATACTCACTGGATGAGTAACCTAGTTCTGAATAAATACTGTAGTCTTCCCTCCTCTTTTTCCTGCAATATCGTTCGATTAGTATACGTGTGTATTCCAAATCCGAAAGATTATTAATTGCCTCAGCAATTAACTCTAAATCCTGCTGAGCTGATACTCTACGCACGACCATGCTTTCTACCTGCTTGCTTGTCTTACCACTTGATGATCTTGGCTCAAGCGAGTAGGATATTGTTATTTTTGGAGCGTATTCTTCTCCAGCAATCCGTCTCAGACGACTGTATTTTTTAAGGACTTTGATAGCTTCCTTTCTGGTCTTCTTTTCATCGATGATATCCAATAATTCTATTTGCACACGAACTCCTCCTCATGATATAATAGTCTTAGTGATTTTGTTGTTTGAGGGTCAGCCGTGTGCTGGCTCTTTTTTTATATCTCAATCCCAAAGAAAGTACAAATATCTTCTTTAGCACATTCAGATATCGCTCTCCCTCGTTCCCAATTAAATACTGATATATTAGTGTACCCAATCTTCTCTGCCACATCCTTGGTAGACATCCCACGTTTTAATCTCTCTGATTTTATTCGTGCAGCGAAAGCATTTTCTTTATTCGCAAAGAAATCAGAAACACTTATTCCTAAGACTTCGCAGATATGCGACTTATATTTATCTTTCGGAACGACTCCTCTTTCCCAACGACCAACCGTCTGCGCTGTTACTCCGAAGATATTTCCAACTTCGTCTCGTCTCAATCCTTTGGCTTTTCGCCAAAGTTTTATTTGATTTCCGAATTTATTATCATTCATCATCCGCCTCAATCTTAATCAACATACGTCCGTAATGCAAGCTAATGCATATAGCGCGTCATCTGAATCATAACAATCATATACTTCGTTCTCGTATTCAATTTTATTGAATTCAAACATATAACCGTTATACATTACCAATGTTATAGTAGGATCGATAAGTGTTCCGCTTTCCCTAAAAAGAAATATTTTATCGATATCTACTAATCTTTTTAGACTTCTCTTATCTTCTATCGGATAAGACACCTCTCTTTTAAACAGAACGAACTTCATTAAGTAAATCCTCCTCTTTCACAAACGTGCCATCAATCCAACGACCTTTTCGGTCTTTAATTTCTTGGTAAGCCAGTTCAAAACATTCTTCGAAGCTATAACCTAGCGATTTGCTGATTGATTTTAGATGACCAATCAATAGAGTCAATGATTTTATACGTAAGGTCATAAGTTTCAGATGTTGTTCTGTTTGAATGTTGCTAATACATGTATTTGCGTACGCGAATGATGTCATAATATCGTTCTTTCTAACATTCTTCGACTCTTCAAAAATGCTGTCCACATCTACTTTGCTCAACAACGCCAGACCGACAATCACGACTGCACAGTCTCCGATACTGTCCTTGGTCAGCTTCTCATTCTTCTTGAGATAGCCTGCACATAGTTCTCCGAACTCTTCGCTAAGTTTTAGTGACTGCTTATCCAGTCGTCCACCGTTCTCTAAATCACGGTCTATAAACCATTGTTTTACTTTCTCTATTGTGTTCATGATAATTCCTCATCATCTTCTATTCTTATCAAAGTTTTTCTATTTAGGAAATGTGTTTGGTGCCATTTTCTTGAATACATTTTCAAGGCATCTAAGCTTATACCCGTATATTCGCTTATCTCATATAATGTTCCCATTGTGACAAACCTATCTCCTTGATATAGTGCCCAATCGTGATTCCATTTATCGTTAACTACCATTCAATCCCCCTTTCTACTCTTTTGACCAAACATTCACTACAAATGCCATTTTGAAATACACAATCATAATCTAACTTATCTTTCAAAAAGAAAAACTTTTTACAATCTTCACAATCTAGCTTGTTATCCATTTGTTTCTCTTTCTAAAACTGTTCCGATTTTTTCATTGTAGTAACTTAAAACTTTGCTTTGGTTCATTTTCGTTTGTGTGATGTTGTCTATAAAAAATTCCAAATTTGCACTCATTTCATCCAACAACTTAACAACTTTCGACTGATATTCCATATCAGGGATGTCAATCTTTATCTTTGACAATCTAGCTAGTGATAAGCCTGGTTGATTATCTCCATCCGCACAATGCTCTATTTCTTCACGTTTCATCAACAACCAATGAAATAGATATCGCTTATCTATAATTTCTTTCGGCTCGACTCTGAAGCTATCATCGTCCATCCAAAAAGGGTCAATATGGAAATAGACTGCCCCGACCGTCCCTTTTTTAGTTAATCGAATAGTATTGCAATCGCAATTAAATTTATCTGTCTTTCCTTTTGTATTTTTCCCGGCTCCATAAATATAATATGCACCTTCGTTAACTTTACCACGCTTGCCTGGAATGAAGTCGCAAACTTCTAGCAATTTGTGCGTTGTTATCTTATCTGGTTTCATTCTAATCCTACTGCAAAATTATAAGCCAATAAATAATCATCTAAGACCTTGTGGCATCTCGTTATGAAAGATTTTAAATCAATATCTGCGTTGAAAATCTGAATCAATATCAATTGACTAGCTAAATGTTTTTCAAGGTGGTCGATTGCCATTTGGTCTAGTTCTGCATTTACTTGGTCAATGTCTATTTCTTCTTTCTCTGCCGGTTTTTTAGGTATTACCCAGTTGAAATCTGAATTTAATTTATCAGATTCTTGATATTCAATTTTTTGAGTTTTACAGTCATAAATCTCTTTTGAAATTTCAGAAACATTCTTCTCTTTATCGATTACTAAAAAAATCACATTGATAGAGGTGTCTTCAAATCCATTTTGAATCTCATTCAATTCAACAAGGTTATTTCCTATCAACTCTCTCATTTTCTTCTCAGATTGACGGTAAGCAATACCAGGAAACATGATATAGAATCCGTACCGTTTTGTGTAAGTTAGTGACTTCAACAGAAAAATATCATCAACAACACCAGATTTTTTCCACGGATATATTTTTTTAATAGCTTCTTGATCTTCTTCTGGTAAATCTTTCAATTTCAAAGAATAAGGCGGATTCATTGCAATTGCATCAACTTGCACATCTGATTGATAAGTGAAAAAACTCTGATTATGTACGATTGCATGAGGGAAATTTGTCTTCAATGCTTCACAACTTTCCTGCTGAATTTCTACTGCATGAAAATCGGTCATACTGATAAACTGCTCCAACTGTCCAGAGCCTGCTGCACCATCAAAGACAGATACATTCTCACCGCAATACTGTTTCACTTTTTTGGCCAAGTATTCACGCAACGGCTTCCCTGTCACATACTCAGCGAATTTATTGGCCTTCTCGCGGTTATTGTGCTCTACGAACGTCATAACATCACCTCATCTCCAACTTTCACTTTCTCAAACACGTCCTTCGTAACCACGAACACGCCATAGTCACGAATGGTAAGCGTGTATAGCTTGCCATGTCGTCCTTTCTCAACGACTTTACCAAATATCTCAGCGCCTGCGTTATCTGCCTTGTAGATAACCATCGGCTTCTTCTCTTCCAAATCTCTAATCCTGTCCATCTGCCAGATGTTCAATCCAGCAGATAGCAGAATCCAGATAGCTATGAATCGTTTCAATCTACTTCAACTCCTAACTCTATCAACTGCTCTTTTAAATCCTCGATTGTTCGCGTCAAAGCAACCTTAATCGCATCTGATAAAATCTCAGATGTAATAAACATCGTTGTCTCAGAATAAAATGTACAATTTTTAATTGACAGCCTAAATTTTGGATCTTGTCTCAATATTAACTTTTCTTCAAGAACCGACGGTTTGTGATTAATAAACTTTTCAAGTTCTTTAATCTGCTGCCTGATCTCTCCTGCTTTTTCTAACTCTTTTATATCCATTTAATCTGTGACCTCCTTTTCAACCGTGATAGTAAAATCATGATCATTTATGTTTAAGGGCAAAACTACCCCTGTTTTTGAATCGTTTTTTAGCAAATCCAATACAATTTCTAAAACTTGTTTACCTAAAATCAATTGTGTCTCTAAAATGTTTTGCTCATCCATCACTACACCTCCTTTAATTCGCCCTCCCAATCGCTGGCAGGGTGGACGCATAATTCCGTCCCATTGTAATAAACAAATTCCTTTTCACCATAATTATTTACTAAAACCCAGCCTTTTATAGTTTTCACTCCGTCAAAAGACTTGTGTGTATACTTTGCAACTTTCATCACTCAACCTCCTCAATCCCAATTCCTTGGCAATCGAACACCCAGCCGAAGTCCGCTTCTTCTAGTTGTTTGCGAGTAACTTTATAATTTCCAGCTGTTATATTTTGATTGAAATAAAAAGTGTTCCCTGATTGCGATTTAACCAAAGGTTGTCCATTCTTTAGACTAACCAGATACCGCTTCTCTTCCTCGACCTCGTAGCCGTCAAGCCAAGCTCGAGCGACTTTGTTGTAAGCATCCTGTTCATTCATCAACCACTCATTGTATTGTTTATTAAAATTCTTTTCTCTGAGCGCATCATACAACGTAGCGTTCTGTTTCTTGTAATACTCGATAATTTCCGCCACACACTGCGGTACTTTGACTGGTTTTTGTTCGTCTAGTTGTTCGATTGATGTAATTGCAATTTCGGTCGGGATGGCTTTTATTTCAGTACCAAAAATGTTCAAACTGTAAATCCCAACTTCTCTAAACTCTTTAATCAATTCCTGCTTGTTCATCTTCCAACTCCATAATTTTTTTAATAACATTAAGTAAATCTTTGATATCAGAAATAGGCATCACATCTTCATACCAATCTTTAAAATAATCTGTTGTGACAAAGAATTCATCAAGCCCCAATACTGCTATCTCTAACTTCCCGTTAATACTAGCAATAGATAATGTACGCCCCGCTCTGATAGGTATATGGATATTATCTAAACTCATAATTCTGTGACCTTTCTATTCATCTTCTAACTCCTCAACTCACCTTGTGGCTTTCCAGATTTCCAAATTCTTGGCCATGGTTTACAAAATATGAACCAATCAGGATAGCGTCAGC
>FLRU01186920.1_pt1 | contig 14512 bp, 14 predicted proteins | sample 1497181 | NCBI WGS metagenome assembly FLRU01 (sample SAMEA4031752, study PRJEB14383) | metagenome | biome: human; feature: oral; material: saliva | place: Philippines | collected 2014
TGTTGCATTTTTTGCATCATATATACTCCTAAATTATGGCATTCGCGATGCTCTAAATCAGATTTAATATGATGCTCAACGGCACTCTGATGATTTTTTAGTTACTGAATGAATTGATGTTTTTACAGCGTGCACATTTGATTTGCACGCATCCGCTGCCTTTGGCAAGCAGTTTGCCACAGTATTTGCAGCGCATTTCGCGGTAGATTTGCATTTGCACTCACTCCCATATCACGGATAGAATGCCTCGGTCTCTAGAGACTAAGGCGGCCTAGAAGTCAATGCAGGGTTGCTCTGCTTGGCTGGCGTAGCGGTGTTGCTGCACCGCTACGTCGCCGTCCCACTTTGAGTTGTTGTATCTTTTCCTCTTTAATCCTTTCTTCATCGGACATCTGAACTTCACTGTCCATCTTTGCGGTAAATCCCTGTCATCAATGCCGCGCCTTTGTCGGCGGCTTTTGACACATCTCCTTGTACGATTTCAAACCCTGCACCGATTCGAACTGTACGGCCTGTATTGGCAACGTGGCTGGTACCGATACGGATTTTGTCGAAAGCGGTATTCCAAGGTACAACGGCTATATGCCATTCACCGTAGGAATAGGTATTGCCTGCTCGGTTGACTTTGCCATCCACTGTGGCATTTTCCGGCATGCGTAGGGTAAAACCGTTTTCGCCATGAGTAGCGGTTACGCCGCCAACGGCAGAACTTTCGCCCGTCATCGGCAGCAGGATAAACGCTGCCCCTGGTGTGCCTCCTTTTTCAAGTTTGAACGGCATAATAACTGTGGTCGGAGTACCGGTTGCGGCACTAACTCCGCTACTTTCGATATAGCGGTGGCCTCTACCGTTTTCGCCTGCCTGTGCCTTCATGTAACGGATGTTGCCTTCTTCTCCAAATGCACCTACCCATCCTTCCGGCTCTCCTGCACGTAGTGCATTGATGATGCTCTTCAGACGAGCCTCACTATTGCTGCCAACGGCTTCGGTGGAGCTGGATTCGAGGCCGTTAAATGTGAATTTAATAGATGTTTCTGGGGCGGCAGGTGCAGGCTGTTCATTAGTGGGTGCCGGCCGTTCAGGTTCTTCTTTAGGCGTTGCTGAATCAGCTTTTGGTACTACCGTTTCTGGTGTCGGCTGTGTGACTGTCTCTGACGCTTTGCCTGCTGTCGATGCTTTGAGTTTAGTAATTTCGGCCTCTAAATCTGTCAGCTTCGCCTGCATCAGGGTGGCGGCATAGTCAGTAGTTTGCGTGTTTTTGTGGTTACGCGCTCCGGTCCATACTTCTACTGTATCGGTCAGTTGGTTGTGCATGTAATTCTCGGCAACGGTGCAGTTGTCTAATTCGCCGATAGGGTAGAAACCTGCACTTAGTAGGCCGTTTCGGTATTTAACTGTGTCAACTGTATAGGGTTGTCCCACTTCGGTTTTGCCCTGCTCGGCATTCTTGTACGGGGTAATATCGCAGTGATTGCCGACAATGGACGAGCCGCGCAACTTGCCAATTATCATTTGGCGCATGAAGTTGCCGTCGGGGGAGTTTTGAATATAGTTTCCGCGGATTTGTGCAGCCAACATTGTGCCGTAACGCGCTTCTGCGCCCACGCTCATGCCGTATGTCGATGTGTTGACGGTTGCGGTAGCCGTTGCACCCGTACCACCGCCTCCTTCGAGGGTTACGGTTGGCGGTGTGTCGTAGCGGCTGCCGATGCGGCGCAGCTTGATTTCGGTAACTTTTCCGTCTTTCACTACTGCTTCGCCTTCTGCACCGAAGGCTTCCGCACCGCCTCCTGTGATGATGACTTTGGGGGCGGTGGTATAGCCGCTGCCGCCATTGGTAACGGCAAATCCTGAAACGTAGCGCATGCCGTAAAAATCGCCGAACGGCAGGGCAAATGTAAACTGGTTGCGTTCAATCAGAAAGTGGTTGTGCCCGTAGTTACATTGCAAACCGCGCGGGGCATAGACCGTATTGTCGTTAATCAGTTGACGGCAACGCAGCCACCATTTCTTCTGATTGCGGCGAGAAAGCACTCCCAATGCACCATTAATCGGATGAATGCCGATGTTGCCGCTGACAATGGTATTCCCCGTAATTTCGATATTGCTGTCTTGGTAATAGAAACTGTACGGGTCTGCAATTTTGGAGGCGCGTCCGTCCGTCGCGGCAAATACTTCTTCGATCACGGTGGAAATGCCGTAGTACATGGCACGGCCACTGTTGTTTACGATTTTGACGTTGTTGCCGGTATGAATATCCATTACCTTGCGCTTGCCAAAACCGAACACGTTGTCGTGGATGAATAGGTTGTCCATTGGCAGGTATCGGGATGTGCATTGCTGATAACCCGGATCGAGGCTGACGGTGGAATTATTCCAGCCACGCACATGTTCCAGATGTGCATCGGGGTGTCCGACTACAGAATCAGGGGCGAAGATGCCGCAAAGTTCGTAGCCTGATGCGCGGACTGCTTCCACACCGCAGGTATAGTTGTGGGTAAAGTATCCGCCCGTGATGCGGGTATTGACGGCAACCATGCCTTTTTCGTAGGCCTTGGCGACTTCGCCGGCGCCTACATCCTCTCCGGACGGAGAACCATGTAAACCTGCAATCACTGCGCCGCCAGTAAATCCCCGTACGTCGAAGTAGCGTATTTCTGTGCCTCTGCAGTCGAACAGTCGCCAACCGTAACCGCGACTCCATACCTGACCACCGCGCCAGAGGCCGAATGTGGGCGCAACCGTGCCGTCATCTTGCGGGAATTGCGACAGGCCGTCTGAATTCCAGTAGCCGCCGACGCTGCGGTAGCGTTGGCTCGATTCGTCAATGTGCAGTTGGCGGATTTTTTCGCGTGTATATCCTTCAGGTTGTTGTACGCCTGATGTATCAGCCGAATTGTTCATGTAACGGGCAACATCGTGGGACAGTGTGGTGGTATTGAAACCTGCCTCCGCCGTACCTTTCAGCGCCATACCCGTGCCGATGTGCGGTTTTTCGCGCGTCCAGCCGTCGATATGCGGAATCCAGCGTTTGTCAGGGTCGGCCATGCCCGATGTGTAGCCATAGTCTTTATAGGCACGGGTGGTAATTTTGCCGCCGTGCAGAATGGTGTTGCCCTCGGATTTGCCGCACAAGTGGAACACGTCCTGCCCCATTTCTTCCACGCAAAATTCTGCCAACGAGAAGTCGTACACATTAAAAACGGAATGATGAAAGGTAATACAGGGTTGTTGGCCGTTGACTGTCAGCATCATGCCGCCGACGGAAATTTGCCGTCCGTCCGCGCCGTAGTATTCCGGCTTGTAACCTGTGCTCTTCGTTACTGGGAAAAAGCCACCGCGCGAAGAAATAAAGACGTTAGACGGCAGACGGTCGTACCATGCCTGAATCAGACGGACGATATTCAATGCGTCTTTTTTGGAAGGATTGTTTTTGTACCAACCGTCGTAAACTTTTTTGCGCAGTTCGGGCGTCAAGGCGTCTTCGATGTAGAACTTGCCTTTTTCAATGGCAATCTTGGCGGCAGCCTCGATTTGTTTGCCCTCGAACTTGGCCTGCTCGGTAATAATCAGCGATGGTGTTTTGACATCGGCAAAGGCATTGCCTACTGCTTCTGATACCTTGGCGGGTGTAATGAGGTGGATGTCAGACGCTGTGCCATTGAGGGTCAGACGGCCTTCAGTATCGATAGTGGCAACTACGGCAGGAGATTCGGCCAGCTTTTTGGCGGCAGCCGCATCTTTTTGAGCGGCATCGGTCGCGCGGGCGATGATTAGGGTTGCCTGGTCAAGGTTGGATTGTGTCATTCTTTGTTTCCTAACAATTTTTTGATTTCTGCGAGTGTGGCGTCTGATATATCTCCGGCGGGTTGGCTATCCGTAGGTTTGTTTAAATCCAACATACTGATTGCTGCTGCAACTGCCGTATTGACAGTCTTTTCCAGATTTTCGGCAACAGCGGATTTGACAACTTTGTCCAATTCGGAAGGTTTAACCGCCAAAAGGTTGATAAATTGCTCGTAGCTCTCGTCTTTATCGATTAATCCTTGTTCAATTGCCTCTTCATATAGGCTTTTTCTGCCGTCAAGGATAACCGGCATACTGTCGACGCTGCCGCCGCTGACGGTAATACCGCCTTTTATCTCTGCCATTACTAAGCTCCCAACTCTGTTTCGAGTGTCAAATTACCCTCGTAAATCACGGCGGCGACGCCTTTGACGGTAACGCGCACGCTGTACCGCGCCCACCGCCATCTCCATCCGCGTGTCTGCTCTGCCGTCAAAACCGTACCGACGCCGCCCGGCTTGGTGGAGAGGGGCAAGGTAAACGCCTCTGCGGCGGTTGGAACGATGGTCAAAACCGCGCTGTCCAGATGTTTGAGCGACGGATGCGGCTTGCCCTTGCCGTCAAGTACGGCAAAGGTCAGCGGCACGGTGGCACCTTGTTTGACGGCAAAATCAGCGCGGGCGGTCATTGCAGCTCATCCGGTAAATGTGCACGTTGCTTTTCGCGAAGATAGGCCGCACGGCAATGGTCGTCCTGCCAAAAAAACAGTGTATTTATTACGCGATACGCCATTCGGGCGACGCGGGTCGGATGTGTTGCCAACACTGCACCTCGGTAGACATGGCTGCTGACGGTTTCGTCCGGACTGCCTGCAATCATGGCGTTTGCGAGCTGGTCGGCAGCAATGGCGATATTTCTCATATAGTTTTTGATACTTTGTTTCATGATCAGACGACCTTAAAAGCTGATTTCGGTATTGATAGTGTTTAATTCGTCTAGGTTTTTTGCGGCTTCGATTTGTTTCTCGATTGCCTGTCTTTTGCCTGCGACGGTGGCGCAAAGGGATTCATAGGCCAGGGTTTTTTTGAGGGCAGCCGCTTTGAGTTTGTCAGGACTGATGCCTCTTGCTTGGGCAATTTGGTCAAGGACAGGAGTTTGAGTGGAATTGTCCGCCTGCCATGCGCGTGCTTCAGATGCTTGTACTGGCCAGCTCTGCACTTCAAAGGCAGGGAGGTCATCCATGCCGCTTTGTTCGTTGACGATGGCTTGGGCGAGTTGATTGAGGCGAGACATGGCGATGACTTTTGCGGTGGCGAGTTTAGTCTCTTCTGCTTTTGTTTTTTTGATTTGATTTTCCGTCCATTTTTTTCCGTCCCATTCGCAATATTCTGACGGCGGGGCAATCATGGTCAGATCGTCTGAAAGGCTGCCGATTTGGTCGATGGTAACGGCTGTACCATCAGTTTTTCGGTAAGCGACTTTCCCGCGATGGTCTTCGAGGAAATCCCAACCTTCGCCGTTCCATCGGGCGGCGCGGTCTTCGGTAATTTCGGGCGGGTTGGTATCGATGCAGCCGGCGGGAATCAGATAGCTGCCGTCGCGTGCCATGATGTCTAGATCGGCTGTGGTTTGGCCGATGTAGAGATGGTCGGCATCAAGTTGGCAAACGGATTTTGTCCATTGGATGTTTTGGGTCATTTTTTTTACCTTTCTAAACGGTTTAAGGCGGTTTTATGCCTTGATGCATGCCAGCAGGGCGATATTTCTGGGACGGGTTTCAATGCCGCCAGCCGGGTCGGTTTGGCCGACAGTGTCGACCGATACGGTTGACGAACTGCTACCCCTGTCGGTGTCGGACATGCGGTTGACACCAATGCCGTGGCTGTGGCTGCGGAATTCATCTGCCTGCCATGAGCCTATGACACGTCCGTTGTCGACAGTTCGCCCGTCGTCCCAACTCCTGATAAATTCACCGCGCAAATCCGGGAGATTAAAGGTAGTACGTCCGTCGCCTGCGCCATAATTGGTGCCGATGAGGGCGAATAAGTTGGCATAGACGGTGCGCGACACTGCCGCGCCGTTTGCTTTGAGCCAGCCGTAGGGGACTGTGGTATGGGCAAAATAGGCGATTGCGCCTGTCGGGACACCGACGTTCACGGTTTGGGTGTCGACTTTGGCGACCAGCCCGGGCGTGTCCCAGCCAATAGCAATCTGATGCGCCGCGCCGCCTAGCCCGATTGCGCCTCCGCGCTTGATTGAGTTGTCAAACGCCTTATTGAGCGCAAACGATGAAGGGACGGTTGCAACCGTGTAGTCATCGGGGTTGTGGCTTACTTTGCGGGCGGTAATAATGTCTGACCCGTCGTATAACAGGCTGCCGTTGTTGGCGAGCCGCAATTCCTTACCTGATTTCTTATTGAGCAGGTAACCACCATCAGCGTTTGCGCCAAAATTAAGCATATTCCCGCTGTCCAATAAGGCTTTGGTGTCAGAAACAGACAAGCCCTTGGCGGCGTTCATTTGAGAAAGGAACGTTTTCGTGCCATTAACGTTTTGACTTCCTGTCGTTTTGACATTACCGCCGTCAGCCTGATTGTTTGCTTCTTGGATTTTGCCGACTTCGTCGCCGATCAGTTTCTCGATGGCTCGACGAACTTGACTCTGATTGTTTTTCTCAGGTGACAGTTTCGCAGCTTCCAAAATGCCTATTAATTCTGCCTGAACTTGGTTTAACCACCATGCAGGCAGAACTGTTCCCAGTTCGCTGGCGCCGTTGCCATCACGAAACAGCTTGTCTGATGTCTCTATTGGATACATCGCTACCTCTCATAAGTGAAGTGCACATCAGTATGCGCAGGTTTTAAATCTTGGATAACACGCTCAATAAAAGCATCACCATAGCCACTCAACCGCTCGCCAGCCGTCGACACACCAGCGCGGAATTGATAGATGCGGTTATTGCCGTTCTTAATATTTACGCGCCATACATACATCACATCTTCGTTGGCGAGCCGGTCGCCGACCCTGTTTACCCCCGCACGGAATGGCTGTGGCTCGGTAATCTGTATTTGATAGCCCGCCGCAGCCGCGAGCCTGACGAAATAAGGAATCGACAGTCCGCCTGTCTCATTAAGCTTTGTAATCACGGCAAGTACTCGCTCTTGCCGTGCTTTGCCGTCTGGGATCACTTCCAATACACGCTCCCAATCCAGCAACATATCGCCCGATGTCGCTGGACTGATTGCATTGGTAACCGTCAAGCTGTGTCCCTGCACCTCATCCAAAGCCTTTCCGTCAATCTGCGCCTGCGCACGAATACGCGGAGCGGTGCGGGCGTATGAAACAGGAGGTAACAGCCCTAATAAGGTCTCTCTATATCCCATGTCACACCATCTTTGTGATAACTAAATTGCCGAGCTTGTACCATTCGACCTTGTTTAATGTGTCTGCTGCCAAATTCGCAGCCGGAGAGACCAGTTCTCGGTCAATCACGCCATCAGTATTGCTGATTGCTGCCTCAATCCTCGACACAATCACGCTGTCGCCCGGTATCAAACTGTCGAAATACTCTGTCAGAGCGACTTTGATTCGTTCTTTAACTAATTCCAATGCTACGCCATCAACCTTGACCTGCATTTCTACCGTCAATGCAGTGATATCAGGCTTGAGTACAGCCACATTCTTAGCCGTGACTGGGCGCACATCGTCGATGTAGTCCTGTACCTTCTTAATGGTTTCATCGGACGGCAGACCGTTTTCAGATGTAATGACCACGTCTACCGTACCCAAACCTCGGCGCAATGGATGCACATAAGCGGCGGTCACTCCATCAACACTCAATGCCCAGTTGCGGTAATCGTATTTATTGCCACCGGCAGGCGGTCGTCGCAGGATTTCAAGCAATCTTGCCAACAGAGATGCGTCACTTTCACCGTCTGTCCCTCCCTCAGCTGAAACGATACAGTCGGATGACACGCCAATCGGCGCAGCCATCATTTCGGCAGTGGTTTCGGTCGCATTCGCCGCTGCACCTGGCTCCAAGGCCATGATTCTGACCCTGCCCACACCATTTGCACTAATTTCGCCTGCGAATCTGACTTGATAGAGCCTGCTTCCTGCTCTGATTTGCAGGCCAGCAGCGATTTTGCTGCCTGCAATACCCGTCAGTTTTGCTTCGCCTGTCGATGTTGTCGGGTTTCGACGATAAATACCGCGCATGGCAGCATGCCGTTCCAAATAATCGCTGTCTGCCGTATCTGGAAATATTTGCCGGGCTATCCAATGTTGATGTGCGTATTGCCCCATCGCGCAGCTTGCAAGACGGCTGGCGTGGACAAAGTGGTCACTGTCCTCGCTGACATCTGCCGACGGCCAAATACTCTTGGTATCGCGCAGAATCGCGTCACGTATCTGTTCGAATGTAGGGGTTTTAAACACTTGATAATTGCCTTTTAAATCGGTTTTAAATCAGAGGGACTTTATGGCTGTAATCAAACGCACCTGTTGCAGTCTCTACACGGATGCTCAGTATCAGGCTGCCGTTTCGCGGCTGCTCTGCTTTGACGGTAATGTTGTCTGCTCTGCCGCTATCCACAATAGGCTGCAACGCTTCCGATGCGTACTGTTCTGCCAACAGACTGACCCGTTCCAAGTCTTTCTCGCGTTGCAACAGATGCAACAATGAGCCGACCGTTTTATCCGCCCACCAGCTGCCCAACGGCGTAAGTAGGCGGATGTAAACTGCGTTTTGCAGGTTATCGGTCGTTCGGCCTGTGTAGTCGCCGCTGTTTGGGTCTAGTTGTTTGTCCATGCTGTCATTTTCTCTTTTTTGACCGTATTTAAAGAGCGTAAGTGTTTCAAACCCTTAAACAAAAAGGTCGTCTGAAAATGTTTCAGACGACCTTTTGAATGCCGTAAAGATTTAAAGCGGTTCGGATGTCGTGCCGTTGCTGTCACCACGGTGTTTGTGTTCTGAGCCGATGTTTTTTCCGTTATTGGTAACATTACCTGTACTCTCAAAGTCTCCCTCAAGGTTGATATTTCCTTTAAACCGCGCTCCGCTACCTCCTTCAACTGCCATCCCTCCATTGCCGTTGAATTGCCCCTGAGCAGTCAATATTGCGCTGGTTTCCAGCTTCGGCGTCACGAAATCCGCGCTACCTTTAGCGTTTACCTCGTATTTTGTACAATTAACCCTAAAAATATCGCAGTCAGCCTCAATGATTTTCCCGCGCTTAATCACGATTTTCGCACCGTCCTGACTGAAAATCGCCGTTTCGCCCGGATTCAGATTCTTAATCCGGAAACTGCCGTGCTGTGTAGCCACAACCACACCGTGGGTCGTATCGCCGCCCAACGGAATGACCACCGCTTCCGAACCTTCAGGCGGGTTACTGGCAAAACCAAACTCCTGCAAATGCTCCAACTCCTGCAGCACTTCGTCAGCCAATCCGTTAAGCTGTACACGCTGGATAGGCTCGGACGACACCACCAGTGTGATTTTCCCGCGAAACGCCGCGCGCATAGTATCACCGATTTGCTGCACCACCTGCGCCGTCTTTCTTGCCATTTTTACCAAACTCATTGAAATACCGCCGTTTCTGTTGCCTGTTTTCCTGTTTTACCTTTTCTTGCGCCTGTTTTCGGGGCTTGTTTCTGTTTGTCGGTAACGCCTTTTTTCTTGCCTGAACGCTTGCGCGCCGATTCGGATTTCGTAGCATAAGCGTCAGGCACCCATACACCATCCTCCTTGAGTCGCAATTCCGTTGCCGTCCCGTCCATACGGTTGAGCATAAACCGCCGCCCCATCAGATAAAAGACAGCATCGATACCGTGTTCTTCATCAATGACGTGGACACGCTGCCCCGGCTGCCAGAGTGTGCCGTTCTCGGTCGTATGTCCGCCGACCGTTATCGTCAAGGTAAACCCTTCAAGCCGCCAGTCGGCAAGCTGCTTTTTAGCCTGCCGTTTAAGAGCTTCAAGGTTTTCAGCGTCAGATACCACTACTGTCTTTGGTCTGTGCAACGTCATGGTCGGGTCTTTGTACTGCCATTTCAGGTCATGCTTCGCGCTATCGCCCTTCTTGGCATGGGATTGCCCTAAAAAGGTAACCTCAGAAAACCTGTTCTCAATACTACGCTCAATACTGACACGTTCGGTATTTCGGCGTTTATCGTTCCTGCTCCAACAAAGTGTAGCTACAGGCGGGCTGGCATAATCTGCCCCGCCGACAACTAAAGTCCCGTCCGGCTCCATCCAAGGATGCAATCCCACCGAGTTGGCAATATGGGTCAAAGCCTGCCAAACCGTCTCACCCGGTTCGATGTCTATTTTGTCTAAGGTCGGGTTTTTCTCAGCCTTCAGCATCACTTTTTGTATTTGCGACCATGGCGCGACCAGCTTTTGAGCAGCGGCCAATACCGTCATGCCTTTAACGTTTAACTGAGGGGCGGCGCAGTCGACCAACAATCCCGCGAAGTCACGCCCGGACAAGCGCAGACTGCGGTGGCCTTTTTCTTTATCGTGCATTTGCGTGTCGATAATGCCAGTTAAGACAGTTTGCCCGTTTATTACAACCGAGCAGGCTTCACCTGACAAATCGGGAATTTCAGATTCCCCGTAAGGTAATCCGACCATGAATTCGAACCCGTCGGCAGGAATCAGGAAGTCCCCGTCGATGTCGTAACTTTCCCAATGCCGGTGTTCTTTTCCGGCAATTCGGACGGCGATTTCGTAGTTATATGAATTATTTTGCATACAAATTAACCAAAGTATCACATTTTACAAAGGCAGGATGAACGATATGCGGGTTAAGCCGTATCAGCTCGTCAGCCCTATTTAAGTCGCCGTAAAATTCATGGGCGATTTGGTGCATCGTTCCATTTATGGGCGCAGGACGCACCAAGAGCGGAGGTTTTTGGTTGATTGCCGCGGCAATCATGACATTCAGACGACCGGCAATTTCTCGTACCGCCTCGATAGCCGTGTAACTGGCATCCTCCATACCTGCTCCGTCTGCCTGTCGAAGAGCCGTCAAGGTCGCTTGAAACCGCAAACGCATATCACGGTTGATGTGCATTAATTCTGGCGCAGTCATCGTCTCGCCGTCGGCATCGACCAAATCCGCCACAACAGCAGTCAAAGCCGTATCTGACATCAGTCTAACCATCAAACCTACCGTCTCAACTTGCCGCTTTACGCTGTCTTTCAGACGGCCTTTGCCCAAATCAGCCACTAAGGTTGCCACCGTATCAGCCCGAGCCGCCGCCGCGTCATAACATTGCCGCGCACCGGCACCGCCTTTGTCCTGCCTGTCCAAATAAGCAGCCTGCCGCAGCCCCTCCGTAGTCATTGAGGATACATCTGCAATGAGGCGCGGGAACCCTGCTTTAAAAGCCTTTTGGCTATATCCGCCACGCGACGGAAAACGGATTGAATCCAAATCAAACAACGAACGAACCGCTTCAAACACTCCCGATGCAACACTCCATAAACCCGCAGCACTGCCGCGCAGAGCCTGCCCTGCCGCCACCTGGGCAGTAAGTGCATCGATAAACCCCTCTCCTGCAGCACGGTAGGTATCAATCTGCGCAATCAACCGCTCAACGCCCATCAGAAAACTGTTTTCAAAGACAAAAATCGGCTGTGCCTCAGTCGCTTCACGAAATGTCACATCCAAACGGGCAAAATCCGAGTAATCCGCCTCATGACGGTAACTCCAACTCGCCCCAATCATGTTTTGCATTCGTCCCCATACGGGATGTACCAAAACTCCACCGCCACGCTCTTCCAGCTTATCCAACAAGGATTTCAGACGGCCTGCATAACCTTTACCCCAAAAGACCGCGCTCAATTGCACTTCACGGCCAGTCGTCCCCATGTCTTCGAGGTCGATACCGTTTACAAAAGGCCGTGCGTGTTCGGCGAGAGCCTTGCCGTTGCGCTCGTCCATATTCTCAATTTCAAAGCCCACGCCCTTGTAGGACGCGGGTTGTAGGATGGTGTGCCACATTATTGTCCTGCTCCCCGACCGAAGATTTGTACTTGCTGTCTAGATACCTCATTCGCGATAACACGTCCGTCGATATTCAGGCTCACGTTGGTATTGATGGTCTGACTTGCCGACGCCATCGCACTTTGCACTTGTGCCAAACCTGTTGTAACTGCAGCCGTATCCTGCGCCAATGCAGCCTGATACGCCGCTGTCTGCTGCTGAATGGCTACCTGATACGCCGCCGTCTGCGTTGAAAACAACGGAGACAACATCTTATCGGTAGGCTGCGCTGACGGAGCAGCCAAATACTGAGGGACACCACCCCGCGCCTGTTCCCGCTTCGGCGCAGGTTCAAATCGGATACCGTTGTTTTTCAGGCGATTAATCATTTCAGGAGCTGTCTTGGTACCACGTAAACCCTTTGGCAATGTGCCGTCACCCAAAGACTCGGAATACAACAACATGCCCAACAATCCTGCCCGTTTAACCAACGCAGGATTATTCATCAATCCGCTACCGGCAGATTTACCCCATGACAGCAACTTACCGCCTGCCGCTGTGGAACCTGCTGCCACGCCGCCTGCCGCAGCCTTACCCCATCCCAACGCTTTACTACCTACATCTTTCAGAAAGCCGCCACCTTTACCGCCACCGGCGGTTAATAACATTGCGGCAGATGCCGCTGTTGCTGCCGTCGTCAATGCTTGCAGGGCTAGAGTGGCATTAGGGTATTCTGCTGCCAGCTTTTTAAATGAGGTTTCCATATCCACCAATGTCCCCGTCAGACTTTCCCGTAACATCGCCAGCGATTCCTGTTGTTCTTGTTGCGCCGCTGCCGACAACATTCGCGCCTCGTTGTTCTTAGCAATTTTTCCGTTATCCAACGTCACACCAGCCAACGAAGCCATATATTCACGGATTTGCGTCATATCCGTTGCAGCCAGCAAGCCTTGTTTTGCCTGCAAATCAGGCAGCAGTTGCGCCAAAAGCGCGCCCTTAAGCATATTTGCCTGCTCCGCCGCCGTCTTATCGCCTGCAGCCGCGCGTGCCTGATAATCTTGGTATTGCTTATCCTTTGCCAGCATGGCATCGGCAAGACGGGACAACACCTGCACTGCGTTTTCGCCGTTTTGCTTGCCCTGAACAACCGAGCCTATCCAATCGACACCTTTCTTCGGGTCATTCGGATTTGCCATCTTCTTCAAACGACCTATCGTGTCAGGCGACAGAGTTTTACTCAAAAGATTTTGCACATTAGTCGCTGCTTCGGCAGGGCTGCCCGATTTATTCGCCGCAGATTGTAAGAGTGAGAGCAGGTAGTCCAAACCCCCAACACCATTCATCCCTGCCTGTTGCGCGGCAGGGAGCAGGCTCGGCAGCTCACGAACCATATCCCGCACCTCGAAAGTGCCGTCTAAACCCGATTGCAAGACATGCTCAAGCCCGAGTTGCAGGTCTTTACCGCTCATACCGCCATCTTTCAGGGTTTTAATCAGTTTTGCCGTATCCTCGCCACTGCCTTCTGAGGCAAGTGCAAAAGCATATGCCGCCTGCGCCTCATTCTTGGTTTGGGCAAAATTCAGACCGGTGGTCATCATGCCGCTGATTAAATCCAAAGCCTTATCGTGGTTCCCTCCATTTTTCTCGACAAGTTCAAGTGCCAAATCCTTGATCTGTTGCGCACCTTCGGTTGCAATCCACGCTGCCGATTTACTGTTATCCTCAATAAATGCCTGTCTGGACACGCGGTTGATGTTCTCATCAAGCTGCTTCCTGTTGTCCATAGCAGGCTTAAGCACCGTATACGCTGCCGCGCCACCAGCCACCGCAGCCGCACCGAATCTTCCGATTTTTCCCATCTTGTCCGCGAATCCTGCACCCTGTTCCAGTTCCGCGTTCAGCTCGCGGATTCGGTTACGCGTGGCGACCGCCGCCCGTGCCAAATCATTTTGTGACGCCTTGCCACTGCGCGCCAAGCGGTTAAACGCAGCCTGTGTCAGCATGATTTCGCGTTGAATCTGTTTTTCCGAGCGGATGCCAGTCAACGCATAAGTGTGGCTTTGCCGTTCAAGTTGCGCCCGCGATTTCGCGGTGCGATCTAATTGTCGTTGAGTATCAGCCAGTAGCCGTCTCGCTCCGTCATCTCGGGCGGTTAACACCAACGACAGTTTCATATTCCCGTTTGCCATAAAAAAGCAGCCTTTAAACGTATTAACTCAAGGTCAATTATCGTTTAAAGGCTGTTTAAGAGAGGGCGGTACGGATTTCAGCCCCTCCTACGTCTTTAATCGCTGATTTCTTTTTTACAACAAGGGCATAATGTAACAGTTTTGCATTTCCCGTCCTTTAACCCTGCAATAATCAAAGCTGTAACAAACACAACTGCAAACATAACCCAAACTGAAAAATAGATATAAACCACTAAGCCGATGGCAAATAAAATCAGAAAACTAAGGGACACATACCAAGGCTCTTCAGTTTTTATAACCCCCATTAAACCGTGATACCCACATTCCAGGCACAATCGCTCGATATGTGCCTTATACGGACGTAGGTTTTCCAATATCTCCGGCGGGACATTCATATGCTGTTTATTATCCATCACTTCACTAAAACAAAAGCCGTGCGACATTGCACGGCTTTATTATAACTATGGTAAATCTACCTGTCTTCAGGCTTCTTCTGCCGCCGAGAGATAATCACACCGTCGTCTTTAGGCGTTTTAATACCCAA
>FLRU01175836.1_pt1 | contig 12866 bp, 20 predicted proteins | sample 1497181 | NCBI WGS metagenome assembly FLRU01 (sample SAMEA4031752, study PRJEB14383) | metagenome | biome: human; feature: oral; material: saliva | place: Philippines | collected 2014
CAAAGATTTATTAGACCAAGAGTTAAGGAAATAATTCAAGCGACAATAGCAAAATACACTATTGAAGAGTTTGTAAGTAAAAGAGCAGAGATATCAAGATTAATATTTGAAGATTTAAAAGATGATTTCGCTCAATATGGTCTGTCTGTAAGTAATGTATCTATAGTTAATCATGATTTCAGTGATGAATATGAAAAAGCGATAGAAAGTAAGAAAGTAGCAGAACAATCAGTAGAAAAAGCTAGGGCAGAACAAGAAAAATTAAAAGTTGAAGCAGAAAACAAAGTAAGATTAGCAGAATATTCTTTACAAGAAAAAGAATTACAAGCAAAGGCTAATGCTGTTGAAAGTAATTCATTGACTCCTCAACTTTTAAGAAAGATGGCTATTGAAAAATGGGACGGGAAACTACCTCAAGTTCAAGGTAATAATGGAAACACATTAATTAATTTAGATTAGGAGGATTTTATGTTGCCTATAGGAAAAAAAATAAAAAATTTTAGAGATAAAAATAAAATATCCCAAACAGAATTCGCTACAAAAATTGGAGTTACACAAGGCTTTTTATCACATTTAGAAAATGGAAGACTTAATGTAGAGAGTCCTACTCTCGAAAAGAAAATACTAGTTGCTATTGGAGAAACTCCAGATGGAGATTTAAAAAAGGACTTTGAAAAAGATATAGAACTTGCTAGTGATAATGTTCACTCGCCAAAGCATTACATGATTCCAGGTTGTAATTTTGAATGTAAAGACTTATCTGATGTTATTGTTAGAGACATGCCTAACCCTTTAGGAACTAGAATTTGGAATGTGATTAAATACCAGGTTCGTGCTGAAAAAAAGAATGGGAAAGAGGATTACAACAAGGCAGTTGAATATCTGTCTTGGATAGAAAAAGGGAATGAAGCAGATGAATATGATAACGAAAATACTTTAGACAGTGTTGCAAATAAATTAGATACAGACTGGACAACTATAATATTTGGAATTTGTGGAGAAATGCCAACTAAAAAAGCTCTACTAATGAATGAAACTTTTAGAAATATAATTGCTCTAAAAATTCCTGATGCAATTAATTGTGTAAATAAAATAATAGAACTTGGATAAAAGGAGATAGCAGATGGAGAACTCGAGAAAATTAATAATATCTGAAGCAAATAACAGACACTCTAAGCAATGGGTAACAACTGAAATTACCTGGTCTGAATTTGTTGAAAGGTTAGGAAAACCTAAAATAACAGCTGAAACACTAGATGAGTTCTTATCTTATTCTAAAGCTAAGCAAGACGATATTAAGGACGTTGGAGGCTTTGTTGGTGGAAAATTAAAAGGTAATCTTAGAAGAAGTGAAGCGGTTGAAAGCAGGAGTTTAATTACTCTTGACTTAGATAACTTAGCTTATGAAGATGACACTAAGATTATAAAAACTCTTAATAGTTTAGGCTGTGCTTATGCGGTGTACAGCACTCGTAAGCACCAAACTACTAAGCCAAGAATAAGAGTTATATTACCTCTAGCTGAAGATGTGTCTGCTGATGAGTATGAACCAATAGCAAGGAAGGTAGCAGAGTCTATAGGATTACGTTATTGTGATCCTACTACCTTTCAAGCTGTTAGGTTAATGTATTGGCCAAGCCATTCTACTGATAGTGATTATGTATTTACCTATGCAGACAAGCCTATGTTAGACGGTAAGGCAGTTCTTAATATGTATGCTGATTGGAGAGATGTAACAACATGGCCAGAAGTTCCAGATGCTCAAAAACACCATTTAACTTTGCTGAAGCAACAAGAAAATCCATTAGAAAAAGAGGGAATGGTAGGGGCATTCTGTAGAAGGTTTAATATTTACCAAGCAATAGATGAGTTTTTACCAGGAGTATATGAACCCTGTGATATATCTGATAGATTAACCTTTGTGGGTGGAAGTACTACTGCTGGAGCTATTGTGTATCAAGACGGTCTTTTCTTATACTCACATCATGCCACTGACCCTTGTAGTCAAAAATTAGTAAATGCTTTTGACTTAGTAAGATTACATAAATTCGGTCATTTGGATATCCAAGCAGATATTAAAACTCCTGTGGCCAAACTACCTTCTTGGCTGGCTATGAAAGAATGGGTATTCGCTAAGACTCCTGTTAATTCAGATTTACTTAAAGAGAGAATGCAAAAATCAATAGCTGAATTCTCAGTTTCTAATAATCCTGATGTAGATGCTGTTGATGGTGTATTAGTTGAAGAAGACGATTCTTGGACAGCAGGACTTGTATATAATGCTAAAGATAGTTCTAAAGTACTTAATACCCTTGCTAATATAATGCTGATTTTAAGAAATGATAGAGAACTAAAATTTAAGATTTTCAAGGATATTTTCTCTTCGAGAATACTTGTAAGAAAAGATGTGCCCTGGGATAGAAAATTTGAAGCTGATGATAGGTTATGGACCGATACAGATGATGCTGGTCTCAGATGGTATTTAGAGAGTACTTATGGTATCACTTCTACAAATAAAATTATAGATGGAGTTAATCTGATTGCAGAAGAAAATTCAGAAAATAAGGTTGCTACTAGAATTCAATCTACACAGTGGGATGGAGAAAAAAGACTAGAAACTTTATTTATAGATTACCTAGGCTGTGAAGATGATGTATACACTAGAGAAGTTTCAGAAAAATCATTAGTTGCCGCAGCTAAAAGAGCTATCTATGGTGGAATTAAATGGGATAATATGCCTATTCTAATCGGACCACAAGGTGTAGGTAAGAGTACATTTTTAAAAATATTAGGTATGGACTGGTATAACGATAGTTTGGTTAATGTGGAAGGTAAAGATGCTTGTGAGTTAATCCAGGGAAGTTGGATTCTGGAAATGGGAGAACTTAGTTCTTTAAGAAAATCTGAAATGAACCTAGTTAAAAACTTTTTAAGTAGAACAGATGATGTCTTTAGAGCATCGTATGGGCGTAGAGCCCAAAAATATCCAAGAAGATGTGCATTCTTTGGAACTGCAAATGATACTAACTTTTTAAGAGATGAAACAGGGAATAGAAGATTTTGGCCAATAGATTGTTTTATATTAAAACCTAAAAAATCTATCTTTGATGATTTGAAAGATGAGTTAGATCAGATATGGGCGGAGGCTTGTGAACTTGCAAAAGATAAATCTTATAATTTAGTTCTATCAAAAGAAGCTTTAGAATTAGCTGTAAAAGAGCAAGAAGCACACTCTGAAGATAACGTATTTAAAGGAATTATATTAGATTACTTAGATAAGAAAATACCAAAAAATTGGAGCTCTATGGATGCTTTTGCAAAAAGGACTTTTTTAGATGAATATGATTCTACAATTCTACAATATGATGAGAGTGATTTAATATTAAGAGATAAGGTTTGTGCAGCTGAAATTTGGGAAGAAGCCCTGAAAAACAGCGTTAGATTTATGAAAAAGAGTGATAGCATTGAGATTAATAAAATATTATCAACCCTATTTCAATGGGAAAAAATGAAAACATCGTCTAAGTTTGGAAAATATGGAGTTCAAAGAGGATACAAGAGAAGAAATTTCTATTAAAAAAATGTCGACATTCTAGGGCCAACATTATTAAAAGGTCAACATTCTCAAAAAAGACAAAATCAACATTCTTTTTTTTGTTGACGAGAATGTTACCTAGAATGTTGACCGAAAAAGCATTGGTATTACTATAATTAATATATATATTCAACATAACAACATTCTTTTATATATAAATATAAAGAAATAAAGAATTAAAGAGTGAATATACTCTATAAAATCTATAAATCCTATATTTATATATATATATAAGAAAAAAAAGAAAGTTTGTTGCATATCAGATTGGAGAAAATTCATGAAAAAAAGTGAAAGAGAGATTGAAGCGTATTTAGTCAAAAGTATAAAAAATAAAAATGGCTTGTGTATGAAGTGGACCTCTCCAGGAAATGCGGGAGTCCCAGATAGGATAGTTATTGTTCCTGGAGGAGATGTTTATTTTGTGGAATTAAAAGCAGAAGGTAAAAGAGAAGATTTATCCCCTTTACAGCGAAATTTCATAAATAAACTAAAAAACTTAAATTGTGATGCAAGAGTTATAGCATCTTTCAAAGAAGTGGATAATTTTATTAAAGAGGTGATACATGATGAAGTTTCATCCACATGAATACCAAAAATACTGTATTGATAGAATGATAAGCGATGATAAATTGGGGCTTATGCTTGATATGGGTTTAGGAAAAACTATAATAACTTTATCTGCAATAGTAGATTTAAAATTTAATAGATTTGAAGTAGGAAAGGTATTAATAATAGCCCCAAAAAAAGTCGCAGAGGCTACCTGGACTGATGAGATAGCAAAGTGGGACCATTTATCCCTACTAAAAACATCTCTTGTTTTAGGGGGCTTACAGAAGCGTATAAAGGCACTTGCAAAAACAGCAGATATTTATGTGATAAATAGAGAGAATGTTACCTGGTTAGTCGATTACTATAAAAATGCTTGGCCATTCGATATGGTGGTACTTGATGAATGGTCTAGCTTTAAGAACCATCAATCTAAAAGGTTCAAAAGTTTGAAAGTTATTAGACATAAAATAAACAGAATCGTTGGACTTACAGGGACACCTGCACCTAATGGGTTGATAGACTTATGGGCTCAATTGTATCTACTGGATCAGGGAGAAAGACTAGAAAAGACTATTGGGAAATTTAGAGAAAGATATTTTGAACCAGGGCAAAGAAATAGAACAGTAATTTTTAATTATGATGCCAAAGAGGGTTCAAATGAGGCTATACATGAAAAGATATCTGATATCTGCATTTCCATGAAAGCAGAAGATTATTTGGAACTGCCAGACATAATTTATGAGCAAGTTCCAGTAGTTTTGGACAGTAAAGCCAAAAAGTCTTATGATGAACTAGAAAAGAAAGCAATACTTGAACTTGAAGACACTGAAATTACAGTTGCAAATGCTGCTGCACTATCTAACAAGTTATTACAGTTAGCGAATGGAGCGATTTATGATGAGAATAGAAAAGTCTTTGAAGTCCATGATTGTAAGATTGAAAGATTTTTAGAGCTGATAGAGCAATTAAATGGGAAACCTGCATTAGTATTCTATAATTTTCAACATGATAAGGATAGAATAATTGAAGCTTTGAAAGACTCGAAATTAAGAATAAGGCTATTGAAAACTCCACAAGACCAACTAGATTGGAACAAGGGAGAAATTGATATACTACTAGCCCACCCAGCGAGTGCGGCTTATGGACTTAACTTACAAGCTGGAGGTAATCATGTAATATGGTTTGGACTTAACTGGAGCTTGGAATTATATCAACAAGCTAACAAAAGACTACACAGACAAGGGCAGACAGAAAAAGTAATAATTCATCATTTGGTTTGTAAAGAAACTAGAGATGAAGATGTAATGGAAGCTTTACAAAACAAAGGAGATGTACAAGATGCACTTGTTGAGAGTTTGAAAGTTAGAATTAAGAAAGTTAAAGAAGCAAATAAGAAGTGATGCATATGAGAAAAATAAGAGTAGTACACAAAGACGGGGATATGCAAGGAATTACATTGATGTACTTAATTAATAAATACTTGAAAATTAACAGAGAGCTTTGGGATAAAGAAAATATGGCTTTAAATAGATATTACAAAGCTATTTTAACAAGAACTATAAAAGCTTCTGACAAGATTGTAGATAAGTTCAAAAAGAATATAAACTACAATGCAGAAAAAGAAATTTTGAAAGTCTTGAATGAGGTATTTGTAGCTTGTGAGCATAAAGAAACTGGAGAAGATCTTGAGTTACTTAGAACTATGTTTCTTGTAATCATGATGTTTGGAACAATTAACTTTCATAAGAAAAAGATGATAGGAGTAGTTCTAAAATCTATGATAACAGATGTAGTTAAGGCTTTTGAGAATTTTAAAACTATGTGGCTTAGAGAAATTGATGATAGTGTTGTGAGACTGGAGGAAGCTGGTGCATGCTGATGATAAAGAATTGATTGAAAACGGATTGAGGGAAATAAAATGAAAATAAAACAAATAAATTGTAGTCACAAAAATACTAAGTGGATAAGAGAAAAATTAACTTTTAATTTTTTGAATGGGGATAGAGTTTATTTAGTATGCAAAGATTGTTACAAAATATTAGCTTCTTCAATTACAAAAAATAACAAAATAGGAGGATAAGATGTTATTAAAAAAAAATAATAATGCTTTTATTAGTAATGCCTATTGCGGCGTTAGTAGCGACAGGACTTACAATAATATGGGCTATAATTGTACAATGGTTTTTAAATAAATTTAGGAGGAGAAAATGTGGAAGTGTAAAGAATGTGGAGAAAAAATACAAGGATATTATATTGGATATGTTGACATAGATAAAAAAGGTTGTGCAATAGATGGAACACAAGAGGAAGAGGAGCTTATAAGATACACTTGTGCTTGTTGTAGAATTATAAAATTTGGTGATATAAAAGAGCTTAAAAGAGTAGCTGATTGGGTAGATGATGAAGATGTGGAGATGTAAATTTTGTGGATGTACAAAATTTGATATGCAGATAAAAATCATTGATAGAAATTTTGACTGTAAAAAAAATACATTAAATATTAATGACATTAAGAGAAGTGTAATGTGTAGTAATTGCTATAATTGGGGTAAATATATAGAAGATATAGCAACTTGGGAGGATGAAAATGTGGAGAGATAAACAAAGTAAAAAGATAGTTTATTTACAAAAAGTTGAATTTTGTGTTACAGATAAAAATGGAAATATTAAAAAAGTTTTTAGAGAAGAAAAATTTTATAACTGTGAGTCTTGGTTATATGGAAAAGAAATGACATTAGATGAATTGAAAAGAATTGCAGAATGGGTGGAGGATGAATAATGGAAAATAAAATAGATAATGTAAACAAACCAAGCCACTATCAATTAGATTGTGGTGTTGAAAGTATAAAGATAATAGAAAAAATATTAGGTAAAGAGGGTTTTGTAGCTTTCTGTTTAGGAAATATTTTAAAGTATCTTATAAGAGCAGAAAAGAAAAATAAATTAGAGGACTATAAGAAAGCAGCTAAGTATTTGGAATGGATTATAGAAAGAGATCATGGAATTGAGCATCATATAAATATAAAGGAAATGGAACAAGAACTAGGAATTACGTGGAATAAAATTATAACAGAGATTGCTAAAGATTTAAATGTAGATGATGCTGTTGAGTTAGATGCTATTTTTAGAAATATTTTTGATGAAAACTATGAAATAGCTAGGGATATACTTGATGACTTTATAAAAGAATATGGAGTTGATTCTAATGACTGAAGAAGATAGAAAATTCTATAAGTGGGCTTTGGAGAAAGTATTAAATTTTGAAGCTAATGATTTGAAATTACAAGAATTTAACAGATTTAAGATTTTACTTAAAAAGAATGATACATTTGTCTTTAAGAAAGTAAGGGAGGCAGTTATATGATAAAAGCTAAACCTCGTAAGAAAAATACTATTAAAATAAATGAGAAGCAAGAAATTAAAATTACTAGACAACCAACCGAAGAGCAACTAGAAGAGTCTAAACTTGCTTATACATTGTTAAATATTTCTTTAATTTGTAAAAATCATAAAGACATATGGGATAAGGAACTTAGAGAAAAGGATGGAATTATACCATTTAAAAGCTATATGGAAATATGTAAGAGTAGAGTTTTAGCTGATAGATTATTTAGTGAAAATTTTGAAACAGAGAAAGAGGCAGAAGATGTTAGGGAAAATTTTTTTTACAATAATCTTTTAATAAAATCTATTGAAAAATCTATTGCTGGATGTGGAGAGAAACCACTTACAACTATAGATGATAAAATTCAAAGACTTCCAGATGGTTTTATTGGAACATTAAGTTCATGGGCTAGGATGATAAAAGATTTATTTAGGTTAAAAAAGACAGTTAAGATTTTAAATATAGAAAAAGAAGTGAATAGACTTATAGATATGTCTAATAAATATTTTTATTGGGTACATAGTGAAATAACTTTTAATGATGTACTATGAGAAAAGGAGTAAAAATGATTGATATAGATGAAAGATATAAAAAAGATTGGGAATTCTTAAAGGATAATTTTTCAAAAGAAATGGAATATTATGATAAAAATATAGGTACAAAAGAAAATTTTAACAAAATTATAGAAGAAGTTAAAAAAGTGAAAAATTTTAGAGTAGTTTTAGATAATTTTTATTCAGACGAAGATAAAATATTAGGCTTAACTCATTTTGTTACTGATTCAGCTGAAATAAGTTTTTGTTTCTATGATTTTTATGGGATTGATGGAAGAGTAAATATGAGCGACTATTTAAAAGGAATTAATTATAATCTCGATTTATGGGTAACTTATGATACCATACCATTTGATGAATTGGAAGCTGCTTATAAGGATATAAAAAAGATTAAAAAGATAATAGATAAAGTTATAGGAGTTGATAAAAATGAATGAAATTGTAACTATAAACAATGTAAGAGGATATATAGATAAAAAAGGGACTGCTTGGTTAAATCTTGAAGATGTTGCAAGAGGTTTAGGATTTACTCAAATTAAAAATAAAAAGGAATATATAAGATGGGAAAGAGTAATACAATACTTAAAAGAAATGGCTTTCCCCACTTGTGGGGAAAATGATTATATCCCTGAAAATATTTTTTATAAGTTATGTATGAAAGCTGATAACGAAGTAGCAAGACTATTTCAAGACTTAGTTTGTGATGAAATATTGCCTAGCATTAGAAAATATGGTGGATATATAGTTACTCAAGAAAATGATACTCCAGAAATGATAATGGCTAGAGCAGTTTTAATAGCTGAAAAAACAATAAATGATCAAAAGCAAAAAATAAAAAATTTGGTAGAAGAAAATAAAACTCAAAAACAAATAATAACTGAGTTAAAGCCAGCAAAAGAATATTTGGATAAAATTTTATCTACTGAGGATACAATGGCAATAACACAGATTGCAGCAGATTATGGACTATCAGGAATTAGATTAAATAAAATATTACATGATGAAAGATTTATTAGGAATGTGAATGGTCAATGGCTTCTTTATTCTGAACATATGAATAAAGGCTATACGAAATCTGAAACAACTCCAGTTAAAACGAAAGATGGAAGAGATAAAACAGTTGTTCTAACAAAATGGACACAAAAAGGTAGATTAAAAATTCATAATATTTTAACTAATCTAGGATTTTTAGCTAATATTGACAAAGAAAAGAAAATTTCTTGAAGTCAGTATGTAAATATTTTTTGAATTTTTTAAATGAGGTGATAGAATGGAAATACCAAAAGACAAAATATTAATAAACCCACAAGAAGTTATGGCATTAACTGGGCTAGAATATGACTGTGCTTGTAAGATTATAAGAGAACTTAACGAAGAATTAAAAGCAAAAGGATATAGGACCATAAGAGGAAAAATCTTAAAAGACTATTTATTTGAAAGGCTTGGTGGTAATTATGCCAGCATATAAAGATGATAAAACAGGGAAGTGGGAAGCCCTGTTTTATTATACAGATTACAAAAATGAAAGGAGGAAGAAACATAGGAGAGGTTTTAACACCAAAAAAGAAGCTCTTGAATTTGAAAGAGAATTTTTAGCACAGAGTCAATTTTCTATTGAAATGACATTTAAATCTTTATATTCACTTTATCATAATGACATGGAAAGTAGAATTAAAAAAACTACTATGGAGACAAAGGAATATATAGTTAAGAAAAGGATACTTCCATTCTTTGAAAATATGAAAGTTAAAGAAATAAAACCAATTCATATTAGAAAATGGCAGTCTGACTTACTTAAAACAGACTATTCAAAAACATATTTAAAATCTATTTATAATCAATTGACAGCTATATTTAATTATGCAGTAAGATTCCATAACTTAGATAAAAACCCTTGTCATGTTGCTGGAAGTATAGGAAAAAAAGATGCTGATGAAATGCAGATATTAACTTTACAAGAATTTAATAAAATGATAGACTATGTTACAGACAAAGAAAATAAATTTTTCTATATAGTTTTATTTTGGACAGGAATGAGAAAAGGGGAACTTTTAGCGCTGACTTATGAAGATGTAGACTTTGAAAATAAAACAATCTCAATAAATAAAAATTTTCAAATTGTAAGGGGCGAAAAAGTAATAACTGATCCAAAGACTCCAAAAAGTAAAAGAGTTATAGCTGTAAATGATATAGTTTTAAATTGTATAAAAGAAATGTGGGATACAACCTATAAACCTAATAAAACAGATACTATCTTTTATGTATCCAAATATTCTTTAAAAAGACAGTTAGATACAGCTTGTAAAAGAGCTAAAGTTCCTCAGATAAGAATTCATGATTTGAGGCATAGTCATGCAAGTTATTTATTATCTAACGGAATTAATATTGTGATTCTTAGTAGAAGGTTAGGACATGAAAAAGTACAAACAACTTTAAATATTTATTGCCATATTTGTCCTAGTTCAGAAGATAGATTAAATGATGTCTTGAATGGTTAGAATGGTTCTAATTTGGTTCTAAAAAAATATAAAGACAAAATTTTTGATTATTTTTTTTAAACTGAATAAAGTAAAAACAAAAGAAAACAAGGTATTAAAAAACTTATAAAATAGAGTGGGAATAAAACAAGTACATACAATATTCTATTGATTTTAAAAGATAATCAATATTAATATCTTGTCTTTGGTTCTAAAATGGTTCTATATCTAAAATTTAATAAATAGTTATAAAATTTGAATAACAAAAAAGCAGGAAATTAATCCTGCTTTATTTTTTTTATAACTATACATTCTTTTTCTTCATCAAAAATAATTTCAGCTTCTCTTTTATCTTGAGAAAATCCTAATTTATCTGCCCAAGACTTAGGGATGCTTATTCTAGTAGATAAAGAACCATGTCCATCTTTGTTAAATATCATTTTTACTGTTCTAATTTCTTTTCCCATTCCTTCCACCTCTTTTTTTTAAGAGGCTATCAAATTTTTTCAAGTAAGTCAACTATTATTTTTTCATCTTCTGAAATAAGATGAGTGTATGTTGCTATTGTAAGAGCTGGATCAGCATGCCCTAATCTTTTTTGAACTAATTGGATTGGAACTAAATTCCTTATTAGCATCGTTGCATGACTGTGTCTTAATCCATGTGCAGATATCTTTACACCCAAAAGATTTGCACTTTTCTTTAGTAAATCTTTAGCAAAAACAGTTGTTCTTGGACTTCCATCTTCATAAGAAAATAAAAAATCATCTCTATTTTTATACTTTATCTCGATAAAATTTTTTAATTTTTGTGCTAAATTCTTATCTATTTTTATAGTTCTATTAGAGCATGGAGTTTTTGTTGGAGCTAATTCCCATTTCCCTTTTATATCGCAGTATAGAGATTGATTTATTCTAATCTCTGCACTATCAAAATTAATTTTATAAACCTGCAAAGCTTTAGCTTCTGAATGCCTTAGCCCTGTTTTAAATAAAAGTTCTAAGAATAATATTTTCTCATCTAAGTCTTTATGTCTAGTTTGAGTTTTTGCTATTGTTAGTAGCATCTTAAACTGATTTTCTGTAATAACATTAATAGAATATGTTTGTTTAACTTTTATATGGATTATATTTTTGTAAAAATCTGAATCTATATAATTATTTTTAAAAGCGTATTCTAAAATATTCTTACATTTAGCATTCCAATGTGCAACAGTGCTCTGTGAAAGTCTAGATAGCATTTTAGCTAAATGGTTTTCTATAATTTCTTTATTAATCTCTTTTATATCTAAATCTAATAGCTCTTCACTTTGATATAAAAAAGATTTTTTATGAGCTTGTTTTGTCCTTTTTCTTACAGATAATCCCCAACTCTTGAAATATTCAACAGATATTTCTTTGAAAGTCATCTTAACCACGACCTAATTTTTTAAGAATTTCTTTTTTATAATTTTCAAGTTTTTTTATCTCTTCTTCTATTTTTGATAATTCTGCTTCTAAATCTCTATCCAAGTCAACTTGAATTAATTTTACTCCTTGTGCATTTTCTATTTTTTTATAAAGAATTTCTGGAACATCAACTCTTAAGACAGTATTTTCACAAGCATTTAGTCTTGGAGTTTTTGTTGAGCCCCCAGAACTTGGAAAACCTCCTGAAATTATTATTGCTCCTTCTTTCACAGTAACATCTCTATCTCTATATCTTCTTATTGCTATAACTAAGTCTCCTATTTTTACCCCTTGACTATCGCTATATTCAAATTTATCAAGATTTAATTCTACAGTAACATTTTTAGAATAAGTTTCTCCATCAGTCCCATATATATCTTTTAAAACTTCTTTTACTAAATTTTCAACCTTTTCATCAAACACCCAACAATCACCATTCCATTTACCTTTAAGATTTTTAGCTTTTGTCACAAAAGTGCTATTATAAGATGTTGTTACATAAATTTTTCCCTCTTTTTTTTCTAATTTTACCATTATTAATCACTCCTTGTATTTTTTTATTAGAAGTGATATAATTATCTTGCTGAAGGAGTAACTATATCACTTCTTGAATTGGATTTGCTATTTATTTAGTAGATCCTTTTTTAGTTATTTCTTTCACATGTTTCTACAAAATTTTCTACTTCTTTCAAAGTATTAAATCTTTGAGCTATACCCATATTTTGAGGATACATTAATTTATATTTCGCTTTATCCCCCACATAAAGCACATAATTAATTAGTATATATCCTTTCTTATTTGCTTTTTCTTTTACATTTAAAAATCTTTTCATTTCCTGTCCTCCTAATTTTATTTTT
>FLRU01198470.1_pt1 | contig 12707 bp, 24 predicted proteins | sample 1497181 | NCBI WGS metagenome assembly FLRU01 (sample SAMEA4031752, study PRJEB14383) | metagenome | biome: human; feature: oral; material: saliva | place: Philippines | collected 2014
TGGAAAACATGGGAGAGCTGCTGTAGTCCATGACTGGCTATACTCTAGTCAGTGTACTTTAGATGTAACTAGAGAAGAAGCTGATGAAGTATTCTTAGAAATTATGAAAGAATGTGGAGTTGGGACATTAAAGAGACAGTTTATGTACAGAATGGTTAGAATGTTTGGAGCTAGTCATTTTAGAAGAGGTGACTAAGGATTAGGTGATGTTATGGAAAAAACTTTACTTGAATATGGTGTAGTAGGGTCTATTTTATTGTACTTTCTTTGGAAAGATAAGAGTACGTTTGAAATGTATAAAAACACTATGCAAAGAATGGCAGATTTATTAGAAGCTATTCAGAAAGAACAATCAGAATTAAAAAAAGACATGGAAGAGATTAAAAAGTTCATAAAGTAATGGGGTAGGATTTTGTCCTACCCCTCTTTTTTATTGCTTGAAAGTATGATTTTATCGATAATTAAAAAAATTTAAAAAATATTAAAAAAAACTTGACATCTGTAATTACATATGATATTATATACACATAGAAAGAAAGATAAATAAAAATATGGAGCTGGATGAAACACTCCAGCTCCACAAATCAAAAAATTAGGAGGAATCAAAATGACAACAAGAGTATTTAAAAAAGAAGGAAAAGTAATGACTGAAACAAATTACAATAAGGATTTTGTAGATTTTGCAAGAAGTAAAAAAGCAAAATGGGATGGAAAATATTGGGCTTTCAGCGAAGAGATTGAAGAAGAAGTAATGACTAAGGTAGAAGAAATTTATGGAGAAACTAAAACTAGCAAATATGATAGTGATGTAGCATTTGACACTCTTATAAAAGAAAAAGCAACTTGGGGAGAAATCCCCAAAGAGCTACAAGAAAAAATGTTAAAAGGAAATGGAAAAAATAAATTTACTGAAAGAAAAGGAAAATTATGGTATAAATGGAGTGCCTTAGCATTTGAAAGTGGGTATAAAATTAATGCTGATGGGACTGTTGAAATAGATGATAATGCAGTTTTTGTAGAATTTAAAAAATAAAAATATGGAGCTGGATGAAACACTCCAGCTCCACAAATCAAAAAATTAGGAGGATAAAATGGAAAGATTAGAGTATGAAATTACGAGAGATTTTATAGTAGATTTGGGAAATTTTTTAGAAGATAAGAATCCAAAAAACTTTAATTGGGAATTTATTAGAGAAAAATATTATTTATTTCAAGGAGAAATTTTCTCTAATATTAGAGAATTAGAGGGGAATGCTAGCTTTATTAAAAAAGCAATTATAGAAAAAACAACTAATCCACACTCTTATGAATTTAAGCAAATTAATATAAAATACTTAATTAGTATTTATCAAAACATAAAAAACACAGAATTTATTAAAGATTTTGATGAAGTTGTAAGTGATTGTTATTTTAAAATATTTAAAAATATAGTAGATTTTAAAGAAATCGAAAACACTCTTTACATAAAAAATTGCGATATTTTTGATTTTTTAGAAAAAGAAAATTATAAAAATCAACTATTTGAAATAGTTAATTTAATACGTGGAGAAGATGAAACTTTTAATCTAATAATTGTTCCGCCTAAATATTAAAAAAAGAGCCAGCTAAAACTGGCTCAAATAGAAAGAAAGATAATCCCTAAAATTTTTAGGAGTTACCCTTCTTTCATTATATCAAAAAGGAGAAAAAATGGCAAGAAATGGATTTAGTAATCCTGAACAAAGGAAAAAAGCACAAGATACATATGAAAAAACAGAAAAGGGGAAATTAGCAAGAGCAAGAACTAATTCAAAAAATGGGGCTAAACGCTTCATAGAAGAGTTTGCGACAAAAGAAGAATTAGAAGCTTTATTAATAAAAATAGAAGAAAAATTAAAAGCAGGAAATTAATCCTGCTTTTTTTCTAATATAGTAATACTTCATTTTGTGGCTAATATAACCTCAAATTAATCTGAGTTTAAATTCCAATCTGGAAAAACATAAAGACTTTAAAATAAACCATTATTAATTTTAAATTCCAATATGATAATATATTTAAAGTATATCATAAACTAAAAATATTTTCAATTTAAATCTGTTATGTAACATCTGTTATAAATGTTATAAAAGAAACAGATGACGGATATGATACAATTGATGTGTTCTATCCCAAACTAAGAAAATAGAAAAAATAAAAGCAGTTGAAATATATCGCTTTTTTCTTACAACAGACAAAAAACAGACAATTCAAAATACATTACGGTATAATCTCTAGTAGAATGCCATTATCTTATTATCCATTCCTAGGCACCATTTTATTTAATAAGATTTTATAAAATTTGAAAAGTGCTAAAAATCGTAAGTTTTAAAAGCTAAAAACATAATAAAGTTTTATAAATATCTATAAAATATAAAAATTACAACAGACAAAAAACAGACAAAGTTAAAAGAGATTCAATTAAGAATCTCTTATTTTTTTACAAGTTATTTAGTTTATCCAAAACCTCTAATTTCTTTTCTTTCATAACATGTGTATAAATATCCATAGTAGTAGCTATATCTCCGTGTCCTAGCAAGACTTGAACTGTTTTAATTGGGATATCCATCTCAAATAATCTCGTAGCATAGCTATGTCTTATTGAGTGAAAACTTCTATGCGGGATATTAAGTTTTTTACATATAGAGGCAATTCTTCTCTGAGGCTTTTTTGGTTCGATAGGTTTACCAAGATTAGAAAAAATCAGTTGGCCTTGGCGTGGGATATCTTTTAGTAGCTCCTGGACCTTATCGGGTAATGGAATTTCTCTTGCACTATTTTTGGTTTTCAATTCCTTAAATGTATAAGTTAATTTCCTATCATCTACCTTATCCACATCTACATTTCTTCTATACTGTCTAGTAATCTTAACCATATTATCTTTAATATCATCCCATTGTAATCCCAAAACTTCTCCAAGCCTTAGCCCTGTGTAAAATGTAAAGTAAATTAAGCAGTCAACGATATCTCTTTTGTCTAAAGTTTTAAGAACCATTTCCTGCTCTTGCTTAGAAAACACATTTATATTTTCTTTTTTAGTTATTTTCTGTAAGGTTACACCAGGACAAAAGTCTTTCATCATAATTCCTTGTATAATAGCGAATTTTATACAAGAGTGAATTTGGATATAAGTCTTTTTAATTGTATTAGCTGTAAAACCTTTTTGTAACTCATTGAAGTATTGCTGCAAGTCCTTTAAAGTTATTTGATTAGCCTTTTTTCTAGCGATAGAATAGTTCATTAATCTTAATCTATAGCTTGCTTCATATTCATAAAAAGTATTGGGGCTAACCTCTATCTTTTTAAAATTAAAGATCCAGTCTTTAAAAAGTTCTCCAAAACTAATATCAGAATTAGATAAAGAATTAGTCTTAGCTTGATACTTAGCAGTATTCATTTTATCGAGTACCACAGACTTTTTATAGCTACCAAAACTTTTTCTTATTTGTTTACCGTTACTATCCCAACCAACAGTAATGTTAGCTTTATAGTAAGTCTTGCCATTCCTTATAACAGTTGAGATAGTACCTTCTCCATTGGCTTTTCTACCAGCCATACAAAATCACACTCCTTTCAAATTGCATAATAAAATTGAGTGTGATATAATCTAAATTGATAGGATGTAGAAGAGTACCACACTCTTGAGCCTTTTAGTTGTTGGTAGCAACTGAGGGGCTTTTTTGTTATTTCTTTATTATTTTTTTAGCTTTATTTTCAAGCTTTTTCTTTTCTTTCTTTAATATTTTTATACTTTTTTCAGGTGTAGGAAGTTCTTCAGGAACTGTTTCACTTATTTCTTCCATTGTTTCTCTAACTTTTTTACCGATATTAAAATGAGTTTTGTCAGCTAGAATTTGTCCTACTATGTCTCCTTTTTTTAATCTTTCTTCTGTTTGTGTTATTCTAAAGAGATTAGCAGCTAATTCGGTTGACCCCATATTATCTAAAATATCTTCATTTTTACCTAATTTCTTTCTTTTCTTTATATCAGCAGCAGTTTCTCCTCCATATAATCCCATATATCCTGCATTATTAAATCTTCCATAATTCTCAACTCCACAATCTTTAGCAGCTTTAAAAAGTTTTTTGTTAAATCCAGTAACATCATCTCTCAGAACTAATCTTCTTTCATCTTCAGATAGTTCGTTGAATTGTTTCTCAGATAACTCTTGTTTTCTTGTTTGAATAGCAAAGTACTGTTGCCCTAGGGCTATCATTTTTTTTCTTGGATCTCCATTTTGAACTATTAAATAGCAGGCATATCTCGTTAACATAAAATCATTAATAACTTTAGAAGTTATCCCAGCTTCAACGATTTTGCCGACGTCGGCAAAATGGTCTGACAACACAATATCTGTACTTTCCATTGAATTTTTAGCTTTATTTATAACTTTAATAAAATTTCCCCATTTACTATAGCCTAAAGCAGTCATCAATTCTCTAGCATACCAATACTCTACTCCATCTTCTGTAAGATGTTTTAAGTCCTCAAAAGTTTTTTGATTGTATAATTCTAGTTCTTCCATTTACTCACCTCTCATTAGAATATATAGTTTATTTTTTAGCCCCTATAGTGATAGTGCCAATATCACTGTTGGGGTGTTTTTTTATTTATAAATCTATCATTACTTTCACAACTTTTCCATATTCTTTAAATTCATCATACTCTCCAACCAACTTATCATCGTATGCAAGGTTGAATGAATGCAAAACAAGTTTATCTTTTATTAATTTTTTCTGCTTAACAAAATTTTCATCATTTAGATTAAATGCACCTATTTCTCCATTTTCAATTTGTATATCCTTTTTTATTATGATAGTAGAGCCATTTGGTATTTTAGGCTCCATACTATCTCCTTCAACTTTTACAGCAAAATATGTTGTTCCATTTTTCTTTAATCCAAAAACTGGAATCATTTCTATAAATTCAGAATTACTAGCTCCATATCCTGCTGAAATGCTTTCATATAAAGGTATCATTATATAGTCAGTATTTATAGTATTCATATTTATATTAGAATCCTCTTGTTTTTTATCTTCCCAGTCATATTTTAAACCAGCTTGATATCTATTTTTAATATCACTTCTTCCCATTAAGTAGTCCATGTCAACATTAAAATAATCACATATTTCTTGTAAAGTATTTGGTCTAGGAATTCTTTGACCTTGTTCCCACATACTAATAGTACTTATTCCAACATCAAAAATTTTAGCCATTTGACTTTGTGTTAAAGAATTTTCTATTCTAAGATCTAAAATTCTATCTTTAATTTCAGCCATTAATATCACCTCTTAAAACAATTATACACCATTCGTGGAAAAAATCAAGAAAATTTTTTCACAAAAAGTGTTGACAAAAATTTTGAGATATGATAACATTAATTCGTTCACAAAAAGTGAAATAAAAAAGGGGGTGATTTTATGACTATAGGTGAGAAATTAAAAAAACTTAGAGGTAATAAAAGACAAACAGAAATAGCAAAAGAACTAGGAATTTTACCTTCAGCTTACTCTAACTATGAGAACAATTATAGAGTTCCAAATGATGAAACAAAGAAAAAAATAGCTGACTATTATAAAAAAACAGTAGATGAAATATTTTTTTAAACAAAAATTTCACTTTAAGTGAAAAAAAGGAGGAGTATGGAAGAAAAAAAGGAAATAAAAAATATATTTGGAATTTTCAAACACAAAGTTAGTAGACCGATTGTTTTTAAGAAACTATTTGGTGTAAATCAACTTAGTGCTTGTGACAGAGACGGAAGCTGGGACAGTTATGACTTCATTGGGTCTATCAATGAAGTCAATGAGTATGAAAAAAGATGGTGTACTCAAGGATCTAATGGCTTTGGATTCTTGGGAGTTGAAACTGTGAAAGGTTTCAAAGGTCAGTTTAAATACTGTGGGAAATAAAGGAGGTTAAAAATGGGTGTACACAGAAATGAATTTTTAAGATTAATAAAAATAATACCATTTCCTGCTACTGCAAAGCTAAAAGATGTGGTAGCAATAATGGAAGCATATCAAAAAATGGAGGGCAACAATGAAAAATGAAAAGTTCAGAAAAGCTAGCATTGCTAACATTATAAAGTATAAGGCCTTATGGTTTTTAGGTGTATTGGAAGACTTGGTAGAAGAAATTAAAGAATTATTTTGGAGAGGTGCAAAATGAAAATTGTAAAAGGAAAGCTGTCTGTAAAAGAAATCATCTTCAAAAATCACAGACTAGTCATAACTTACAACAATATAACAGAAGAGTATCTAGGGTATGTAGTTACGAATAAAGGAGATGACATCTGCCGTGTTTTGATATCTCCTGAAATAAAACATTTTATAGATGCTGATGGAAATGAAATCTTAGGTTTTAAATCTGATGATGTTAGATGCAATAATTTTACATACTACGAAAATGCTCTAATGGATATCGTTACTCAATTAACTGCAAAAAATTAATTAAAAAGGAGAGATTAAGATGACTGAAAAGATGATGTTGACAATGCCAGAAGCAGCTAAATTAACTGGCATAGGGCTACAAAAATTAAAACAGATTGCTAGAGAATATGCCGATTTTCCTTTTGTAAAGGTTGGTGTAAAGCATCTTGTTATAAAAGAAAAATTGGCGGATTGGTTTATGAAGCACAAGGGAGAAGAATTATGAAAAAATTAGCAATAGTTTTAGCAGCAATATTAGTTATAAATAAAAGAAAAACATCTGTTGACAGCGACCAAACTAAAACAGATGTTCAAAACAAATAGGGTAGGTAAACTCTACTTACCCTTGATTCTACTACAAATATTAAAAAATATCAAGAGGTGAAAAATGTTAAAAGTAAAATTTATAGACAAAATCTTGGAAGTTATGGCAGATGAAGCAGACAGAATCTTTATAAGTAGAAGAGATGTTGATATCTACTATAAAAATCTTAAAGATGATGAAGGAAATGCAGAAATCTCCGAATTTATTCAATCCTTAAATTTAGAAGAACAGGTGGGAGAGTACAGAATAAGAATAGATTATGAGTTTAAAAATATAGAAATTCACAGAGGAACTAAATTTGTATGTTTAAGAGGTTTTGGAAAATATGGAGTAACAGGAATCTGGACGATGATTTTAGAAGAAATTGAAAAAGATAAGGTGAAAATGGAGGAGAAATAGTGGGAATTTCTGTAGATAACATAGTGAAGAAGATTCAAAGTACAGATCAGAAATACAATTACGATGAAATCTTCTTTGACTGGATAAAAGCCATGTTCTATGCGTATTGCAATACTTGTAATACAGAAGGCTATGAAGATAGAGAAAAGGAGTTTAACAGATTAACAGAGAAACATGGAGCTAAAACTATGCAAATGTTTTATGAATGTCATGCAGAGCTAGTAATGCTTTTTGAAGAAAAAGGAATCGATGATTATTTGGGGAAAATACACCATCAGCTTGAAGTGCATAACAAGATGAAAGGGCAATTTTTTACACCTTTCCACTTAGCTAAGATGATGGCTGAAACTCAAGTTTCTGATGTAATAAAGAAATTAGAAGAAGGCAGAATAAAAATAACAGATCAAGCATGTGGTTCAGCATGTTTATTGTTAGCAATGTTAGCAGTACTAAAAGAAAAGGGAGTTAACTATCAAAACAGAGTAATGATAGTTTGCAGTGACTTGGATGAAATTGCTATTCAAATGGCATATGTCCAATTATCCCTTGCTGGAGTTGCTGCAAAATGTGAAAACAAAAATGCTTTGACTGGAGAAACTTTTGGTAGCTGGGTTACTTTAGGGACTCTGCTTTTTTGAAGGGAGAATACATGGAAGATATAAAAAATGGAATTTTAAATCAAATAACTTTTGAGATAGACAAAAGCGGAGATTTCAGTTCTGATGAAATTGAAAAAATAAAAAATATCATAACAATTAATCTGAAAGATTATGATATTGTTTCAAAAAAATATGAGATAGTTGTCTCTGATAGAACAAATGCTGAACTTTGGAAAAGATTCTTTTTAACAAAGAAAGCAGAAAATCTAAGTGATAAAAGCTTAACTTATTATAAAAACTGTCTTGAGTTATTTTCATTGTATATAAGAAAATCATTTTTAAAAGTTACAACGGACGATGTAAGACTTTATTTAGCTGTAGAAAGAGAAAAGAATCAGCAGAAAGCAGTTTCAGTTGATAACATTAGACGGATTCTAAATTCATTTTTTACTTTTTTAAATGAAGAAGAGTTCATAATGATTAATCCAGTTAAGAAAATTAAAAAAATAAAAGGACAAAAAGTTGAGAAAACAGCATTTACTCAACTGGAGTTAGAAAAGCTTAGAATGGCTTGTAAATCTTCACTTGAAAAAGCAATATTAGAAGTTTTGATATCTAGTGCTATTAGAGCAACTGAGGTTGCAAACATAAAGATGAGAGATATAGATTTTGAAAAAAATGAAATCAAGATTGTTAGAAAAGGAAACAAAGAAGGAGTTGCATTCATAAGCACAGTTGCTGCTCTTGCTATAAAAAAATACATAGCTGAAAGAGGCAATTTCAATAGTCCTTTTTTATGGGTAATTGATGGAATGATGTATAGATGTTACTTAAATCAAAAACTTGGTTCTCAAATTGACAGTGCAGGCATCAGAAGAGTTTTAAAACAAATAGCAACTAGAGCTGCTGTTGAGAATGTACATCCTCATAGATTTAGAAGGACCTTTGCAACGATGGCATTGAAAAAAGGAATGGATGTAGAAGAAATTCAACAGGTTCTAGGACATCAAAATATAAATACAACGATGATTTATGTCAATGTAGATAAATCAAGTGTGAAAGAAAAATATAAAAATATCGTAGGAGGATAAAATGAAAAAACCTATCAACTCTGTAGAACTGAAAATGAAAGTACAAGAAGGGTACTCTATATCAAAGTTATTACGGCACTTCAATTGCAGTGACGGTAGATTAAAAAAAGCTTTAGCTGAAAATAATTTAGTTATATTAAATCAGAGAAAATTTTTATCAAATATTGATAAAGAAAATATAGTCTTAGATTTCAATAATGGAATATCTATAGCTAAAATAATGGAAAAATATCATCTTAGTGAAAGTAAAATTAGAAAGATCTTAACAGGAAGATGCATCTTCGATAAAAAAAATTATGAACTAAATGAAACAGAAATACAGTTCTTAAAAGAGAATGCTGCAAACATGACAATAAAAGAGCTAGCGGTGAAGTTAGGAAGAAAAAGTTCAACTCTAAAAACAGTTTTAGCTGATTTGGGATTAAGGTATAAAGTTAGAAACTGTAAAGGCGAGTTATGGGAATGGAAAGGCTTTGAGGGATAAAGGAGGATATTATGAAAAATACACTAACAGACTTAAATAATTATCTTTTCGCTCAGATGGAAAGATTAAACGAAGAGGAGTTAAAAGGAGAAAACTTAGAAAATGAAATGAAAAGAACAAAAGCAATGGTAAGTGTAGCATCAGCGATAGTAGGAAATGCTAATCTTGCATTGCAAGCTATAAAGGCAAAAGACAGTATGCAAGGAGCAGATGTTAAACTCCCTGAAATGCTGGAGGGGTAATCTATGAAGTATACTGCTGAAATGATTGAATTTTTGAGAGAAGTTACTTCAGGGAAAACATATAAAGAAATAACAGAGCTTTTCAATAAAAAATTTAATTTAGATGTAACTGCCGAAAAAATGAAAAGCCTTCTTAGTAGAAAGAAAATCTGTACTGGAACAAAAGGTTGTCTTTATAAAAAAGGCTCTGTTCCCTGGAATAAAGGGGTTTACGGATATATGGGAGCTAACAAAACTTCTTTTAAAAAAGGACATAAACCTAAAAATTGGAAGCCCGTCGGAAGTGAAAGAATTGATACAGAGGGTTATACCCTTATAAAAATAGCAGAACCAAGAAAATGGGCTTTAAAACATAGAATAATTTGGGAAGAATACCATAAAAAGAAGGTTCCTAGAGACTGTGTAATAATCTTTGCAGATGGAGATAAAACTAATTTTAATATTGAAAACTTGATATGCGTAAGCAGAAAGGAATTAAGAGTGCTCAATAAGTGTAGTTTGATAAAAAATGAGGCTGAGTTAACTAAGACTGGATTAAATATAGCTAAAATAAGAATTAAATTATCGGAGTTAAGGAAGGAGAAGAAATGAATATAACTGAATACAATTCTAAAAATGAAGGGAAACAAGTTCTAGTTTTAAGAAAAGATGATATAAAAATTTTGAATCATTTTGCAAGTATTGCAAAGTCTGGAGAACTTAAAGGACTGATAGTTGCTGGAAAGTATGTTGGATTTACTGACACATATAGACTTGCATCTATTAAAGATACTCATGAAGATTTATCTGGAACTTACGCCCCTCTGATATTTCCCATTTTAGAAGAACTAAAAAAGGCTAACTCGATAGCTGTACTTAAAGATGGAAAAATCGCAGTTCAAGTAGAAATGGAAGTTACTGAGTATGAACCTATGAAGGATATAAAAGTTCCAGCCATATCTAAAGTAATTGAAGAGTTAGAATATGAAAGCTACTCTGAAGCAACTCCAACTATTAATTTTACTGAAAACACAGTTTGGAAGATGTTAAAAACTGTGGGTGGGATGGAGTATTTTACTAGATTTTTTAACTTTGAAAATGGGAAAGTATCTGTTGAAGCTTATCCAAATGATGAATCTAAATTATTTTTAGAGATTATGGAATTAGATAATAAGTCTGCAAGTTTAAAAACTTCTTTAGATTTTAAATGTGTGGATCTGTGGTTTAAATGGATTAAGGATAATAAATTTAATATCGCATTAGGGGAAAATAACAGAAGTGCAATTAAATTTAGCAAGGATAATACAGATTACATAGTTATGCCACTGGCATTAAGAAGTTAAGGAGTTGGTTAAATGTTCTTAATAGACGGAAATTATTTTGAATTAGTTTTGGAAGATGGAGATATTGCTATTCTATCGGATATTGTAACAGGTGAGTCTCTAACGATGGATATTAAGGAACTTTGGAATTATGCAGTTTAAGGAGGTGTTCAGTATGCTGGAAAATAAAAAGTCTGTTGCGACTACCACATCATCAACAGACTATCAACCAAATTTTGATTATATATTACAACAAATTAATAAAAATTGCAAATAGGAGGAAATAAAAAATGGTTAAAGTTGAATTTACTGGAAGTGTGGAAGAAGTTAAAAAGGAAATAAGAGAGTTCATAGAAGCTAACTGTACTGAGGTATTAATCAGTACACATAAAGCTATTGGCGAAGCTTTAGTCAATGCTAAATCTAAAACAGAAGAGAAAAAAGAATCTGTTAAAAAGATAGAAGATGCTCCAACTCAAAAACTACCTCTAGCACCAGCTAAAAAAGAAGAAGCACCCGTAGCTGTAGCAACTCCTTTACCAACTAAAACAGCTGAGTATACTGCAGATGATTTACAAAAAATAGCAGCTGCTTGGGTAGAGAAAGATGCTGTAAATAACAGAAAAGCTATAAAAGATTTGTTAGCTAAGTTTGGAGTTAAAGCTATAACTGTTCTACCTCAAGAAAGTTACGGAGCTTTTGTCCAAGAACTTAAAAATTTAGGAGTTGATATTTAATGGCACATGCACTTTTAGGACCTTCTAGTGCATCAAGGTGGATGGCTTGTCCACCTTCTGTAAGACTCTGTGAGCAATTTGAAGATGTAGAGAGTGAGTATGCAAAAGAAGGAAGTCTGGCACATGAAATAGCAGAGTTAAAAGTGAAAAAGTTAATAGATCCTGGTTTAACTCCTAGGAAATTTACTTCAGCTATGAAGAAGCTAAAAGACAAAGAGTTATATCAGGAAGAAATGCAAGGGTACACAGATGAATATGTAGAGTTTATACAAGAACAGATGTACAGCTATGAAACTACTCCACATATTTCTGTGGAACAAAAAGTAGATTTCTCGCAATATGTTCCTGGTGGATTTGGGACTGCTGACTGTATCTTAATCTCTAATGATACTTTACACATCATAGATTTTAAGTATGGGAAAGGTGTTCCTGTAAGTGTTGAAAATAATGCTCAGTTACTTCTGTATGCGTTAGGAGCATATCTCGCTTACGAAATGATATTTCCTATAGAGCATATTAAAATGTCAATCGTACAGCCGAGATTAACTGGCATAGACACTTGGGAATGCAGCCTCGATTACTTACTAGACTTTGCTAAGAAAGCTCAAGAAAAAGCTGTAATGGCTTTAAATAATGAGGGTGATTTTAACTGTGGAGAACACTGTAAATTTTGTAAAGCTAAAGCTACCTGTAAAGCAAGAGCTAATGCTAATTTAGAGCTAGCAAAGTACGAGTTTAAGTCTGTAGACCTATTAACTTTAGAAGAAATTGGAGAAATACTGCAAAAAGCACGTGATTTAGATACCTGGGTAAAGGAAATAGAAAAATATGCTCTAGCAGAAAGTTTAAAAGGAAATAATGTTCCTGGTTGGAAGGCTGTTAATGGCAAAGGTAGTAGAAGTTTTAAAAATACAGATGATGCTATAAAAGTACTCAAAGAAAATGGAATAGCTGAAGAACTGCTATATGAAAGAAAGTACTTAACTTTAGCACAGATAGAAAAAGTAATAGGTAAAAAAGATTTTAATAATCTAGTTGGAAATTTAATAGTTATGAATGTAGGGAAGCCAACTCTTGTAGA